>Ga0265325_10001522_pt1 | contig 16252 bp, 15 predicted proteins | sample 41420metaG_FD_202090 | JGI IMG/M metagenome (GOLD analysis project Ga0265325, IMG submission 202090) | Rhizosphere microbial communities from Carex aquatilis grown in University of Washington, Seatle, WA, United States - 4-14-20 metaG | ecosystem: Host-associated > Plants > Roots > Rhizosphere...
TTGATCGCCGACATGGAGTACGGCAACGCGGTTGCTCTGTGGAAGAGTCAACGGCGTAGCGAGAGTAGCGGCGGGGACTACTACAACACTCATATGTCGTACCTCGGAGCGAATTACATTCGCCTCGCCTTTAGTCGATACTATCAAAATCGTATTGACGATGTTCGACTCGCGGACTTCCTCAATATCGCGCCGCGACACTTGAGCACGTTTGAAGCGCGCTTCGCGGCGAGGCGCGCATGACATATGTGTTCGACAATTCACCATTGTCGGTACTGTTCAGGAATTTCTATCGCAGTCGGTTTCCGACATTATGGGCACAGTTCGACGCGTTGGTGGATCAGGGGCGCATTCTCTCAACGCGTGAAGCGTTGCGCGAGATCGAAGACGGTGCGTCCGACGAATGCAGGGTATGGGCTGCGCAGAACAGCGCTTTGTTCGCGTCACCTACAGGCGCGGAAGGTGCGTTCGTGGCGCGCATTTTTGCAGTTCCACATTTCCAGCAGAACATCGAACAGCGGAAGATTTTGCAGGGCGGAAAAAACGCCGATCCGTTCGTGATTGCGCGAGCAGCCATCGCAAATGCAACGGTGGTGACGATGGAGTCGTTGCGGCCAAATGGCGCTGGAATTCCCAACATCTGCGATCATTTCAACGTTCCCTGGCTGTCCCTGGAGCAGTTTATGGAGGCTGAAGGTTGGACGTTCTGACGACAAGCCTCGTACGCCACAGAATCGCATACAAGAATCGCTGAGGAGGCACCGGCTCCCTGAGCTTCCTAAGCGAAGGGTCGGACGGTGGTTCTGGGCTCCCACTCACGCCACGACCGCACCTCGCACTCGCCGCCCAATCGCTGGTCGGACAATTGGGTAGTGTGCTTCTCCCAAGCGCGAGCTAAGCTTTGTCAATCTGATCGTCGGACAGCCCCAGGGATAGAACCCCCGCCCGCCCGGTGTTACTGTTCCTCCACACCAGGAGGGGCCCGATGTCTCATTCGTTTTCGTCCATTTCTCGCCGCAAGTTCCTGCAATCGACGGCGCTGGGCGGCGCTACCGTCTTGGCAGCGCCGGCGGTGCTTCGCGCGCAGGGCGCCGGCGTCAAGGTCGGGGTGCTCCATCCGGTCTCCGGCGCGCTGTCCTATTCCGGCCAGCAGGGCCGCATCGGCGCGCAGATCGCGATCGACGAGATCAACGCCGCGGGCGGCATCAAGTCGATGGGCGGCGCCAAGATCGAGCCGATCCTGGGCGACGCGCAATCGACGCCGGAGGGCGGCAACGCCGAAGTCGAGAAGATGAATGGCGCGGGCGTGGCCGCGATCGTCGGCGGCTATGCCAGCGGCATCTGTCTCGCCGCGAGCCAGACCGCGGCGCGCTACGACCTGCCCTATATCGTCGATGTCGGCGTGGTCGACAGCATCGTCTCCCGGGGCCTGAAGAACACCTTCCGCTTCGGCCCGGGCTTCGGCGTCATCGCCAAGACCGCGCTGGACAACCTGGTGACGATCAACGAGCAGGCTAACAAGGCGGCCAAGACCGTGATGATCGTCCATGAGGATTCGGCGTTCGGCGCGGGCCTTGCGAAGCTGCTCAACGCGCAACTGCCCGGTCGCGGCTTTCAGGTGCTGGAAACCATTTCGCATCCGACGCCGACACGAGACTTCAACAACGTCGCGCTCAAGATCAGGGCCAACAACCCCGACATCGTCATTCCGGCGAACTACTACAACGAGTATGTCCTGCTTGCGCGCACCATGCAGCAGCAGAAGGTCCGGCCGAAGGGCATCTATTCCGTGCTCGGCGGCGCCGCCTCGTCCTACAAGTTCGTCAAGGAATTCCCCGAGGCCGCCGAATACATCATGGACTGCAATCACTGGTTCGATCCGAAAAACCCGAAGGCGATCGAGCTGAAAAAGAAGATCGAGGCCAAGGGCGAGTTCTACACCTACGAGGTGTACATGAACTATTCCTGCGTGCTGCTGCTGGCCGATGCGCTGGAGCGTGCCGCCAGCGCCGATCGCGCCAAGATCATCGCGGCGCTGGAAAGCTCGACCTTCAAGGGCCACGTCATGCCGTACGGGCCGACCAGGTTCGTCAACGGCCAGAACGAGGGCGCAGCGCCCGTCAACACCCAGGTCCAGGACAAGGACATCAAGGTGATCTTCCCGGCCGCGTTCGCCAACGCCAAGGCCGTGTTCCCGATGCCGGCCTGACGCGAAGGGACCGGCGAGGCCGCCATGCTGTCACCGGTCATCCTTGTCTCGGCGGTTCTCAACGGCCTGATGACCGGCGCGGTCTATGCGCTGGTCGCGCTGGGGCTGACGCTGATCTATGGCGTCCTGCACATCATCAACTTCGCCCATGGCGCGCTGCTGACGGCTGCGATGTTCGCCGCGTTCTTCGCCTACAAGCTTCTCGGCCTCGATCCTTACGTCGCCATCGTTTTGCTGACGCCGCTGTTCTTCGGTCTCGGCTACGGCCTGCAGCGCTTCGTGATCGGCCCCGCCGGCCACGGCGAGGACCGCAACATCCTGCTGGTGACGCTCGGTCTCGCCATCATCATCGAGAACGCGCTGCTCTATGCGTTCCGCGCCGACACCCGCACCATCAACCTGCCGTATGCCTTCAACGTCGTCGAGATCGGCCCGGCCTTCGTCGCGGTGCCGCGGCTGGTGGCATTCGCGGCGGTTGTGGTTGTGGCCGCGGTGCTGTGGCTGATCATGCGCTGGACCGACACCGGGATGGCGATCCGCGCGGTGGCCAAGGAGAAGATGGGCGCCGAGCTTGTCGGCATCGACGTCGCCCACATCTATGCCATGACCTTCGGCCTCGGCACGGCCTGCCTCGCCATCGCCGCGTGCCTGCTGATCCCGACCTATTACGTCAATCCCAGCGCCGGGAATGCCTTCGTGCTGATCGCGTTCACGGTGGTGGTGCTGGGCGGCATGGGCTCGGTTGCCGGGGCATTGCTCGGCGGGTTGTTCGTGGGCGTGGTCGAGAGCCTGTCGGGGCTCTATCTCGGCGAGTCGCTGGGGCAGATCGGCATCTTTGTCATGTTCATTTTGGTGCTGCTGTTGCGCCCGAACGGCTTGTTCGGAGAACGCTCGTGAGGTCGCTCGCGTTGATCGGGGCCGTGCTCGCGCTGCTCGCGGCCGTTCCCGCGGTGGTCACGTCCAATGTTGTTCTGAACTTCCTGGTGTTCGCGCTGTTGATCGCGGTGGTCGGGCAGGGCTGGAACATCCTCGGCGGATACGGCGGGCAATATTCGTTCGGCCATGCCGTCTTCTTCGGCACCGGCGCCTATGTGACGGCAATTCTCCAGGCGCGGTATGGGGTTAACGCGTGGCTCGGGCTTTGCGCCGGGATCGCCGGCGGCGCCTTGGTCGGCGCGGGCATTGGTGTTCTGGGTTTCCGGGCAGGCATCAAGGGGCCGTATTTCGCGTTGCTCACGCTGGCGTTTGCGGAGGTGTTCCGCATCATTTCCAGCGTTTCCCCCATCACCGGCGCCGGCGTCGGCACCCTCCTCAAGCTGGACCTGCGGCCCGAAGCATTCCAGTTCCAGAGCCGCGTGCCATTTTATTGGATCGCCGTCGGGTTTGTCGGTGTTTCGCTGTTCATCGCGCATGCAATCGAGAACAGCCGCTTCGGCGCCTATCTCATGGCTGTACGCGAGAACGAGGATGCTGCACGTGCACTCGGGGTTGATGCCACCCGCGTGAAGCTTGCAGCGATGACGCTTTCGGGCGCGATGACCGCCGCCGCCGGCTGCTTATATGTGCAGTATTTCCTGTTCGTCGATGCGGGCATCGCTTACGGCCCTTGGATATCGATCGAAGCATTGCTCGCCCCGATCGTCGGTGGGGTTGGCACCGTGCTGGGTCCTTTGCTGGGTGCTGTAGTGGTGCGCGCATTCGGTGAGGCGACCAAGCTGGTCACGGGCGATGCGCCGGGCCTCGATCTGGTGATCTATGGCGTCGTTCTGGTGGCAGTCGTCGCTTTCGCGCCGCGAGGCATCGCCGGGTTGCTCTCTCGCTGGATGTCCGCGCCGCCGGTGGAGCGTCAGCGTGGCTGAAGCGCTGCTCCGTGTAGAGCACGTCTCGAAACACTTCGGCGGGCTGCTCGCCGTGAACGATGCTTCCTTTGTGGCGGAGAAAGGCGGTATTACCGCCGTCATCGGGCCGAACGGAGCAGGAAAAACCACGCTGTTTTCTATTATCTCCGGCTTTCAGCGGCCAAGCGCGGGCCGCGTCATCTACGAGGACGCCGATATTACATTTCATGCGCCCCATAAACTGGCCCGCCTTGGCATTGCGCGCACGTTCCAGATTGTTCAGCCGTTCGCCGGGCTTACTGTGCGCGAGAACATCGCCGTGGGCGCGCACCTGTCGTGCCGGTCTCGCCGAGGCGCGCTCGATGTTGCCGACGAGGTCGCTCGCGCGGTCGATCTTCATCCACAAGTTGACCGACTCGCGGCGACGCTGACAGTTGCTGGCCGCAAGCGCCTTGAGCTTGCGCGCGCACTTGCTCTCGCACCTCGTGTTCTTTTGCTCGATGAGGTCCTGGCCGGACTCAATCCATCTGAGGTCCGGGACATGATCCCGGTGATACGCTCTGTCGCCGATAGAGGCGTTACGATTGTCATGATCGAGCACGTGATGCAGGCCGTTATGCAGCTTGCCGAGCGCATTTATGTTTTATCGGAAGGCCGCATCATCGCAGCCGGTACTCCAAACGAAATCGGTGGAGATGCTCGCGTTGTCGAAGCCTATCTCGGTCGCGGAGCGGCGCGGCGGATGACCGACAGAGCACCCCGTGACTGAGCCGCTGCTCACCGTCAGTGGGGTGCGGGCCGGTTACGGCGCGACCGAGGTTCTTCGCGGCGTCGATCTTGTCGTTGATGTCGGAGAGATCGTGGCGGTGCTTGGCGCTAACGGAGCGGGCAAGTCGACTCTCAACCGAACGGTCTCCGGCCTCTTGCAGGCGACGAGCGGTTCGATCCGGTTTGAGCAAAGTTCGATCGAACGCGAAACACCGACACAGATCGTTGCCCAGGGTCTCATTCATGTGCCGGAGGGCCGGCGCATCTTTCCCAACATGACAGTCCGTGAAAATCTCGATCTTGGCGCATACCGTCGTGGCCGCGCCCGGCGCGACGAAAATCGCAATCGGGTTTATTCGATCTTCCCAAGGCTTTTGGAGCGGCAATCGCAGCGGGCCGGAACATTGTCCGGCGGCGAGCAGCAGATGCTTGCGATTGGCCGCGGCCTGATGGCGGAGCCGAAGCTTTTGGTCCTGGACGAACCGTCGCTCGGTTTATCGCCACTTCTGGTCGAGGAACTGTTCGTTTTAATCAAGACTATCCACGCGCGGGGCATCGCTCTTCTTCTGGTCGAGCAAAATGTGGTGCAAAGCCTTGAGGTGGCGCAACGCGCCTATATCCTCGACAATGGCCGGGTCGTGCTACAGGGGAACGCGACCGACATTGCCAACGACCCTAACTTGAAGCGTGCTTATCTCGGAATGTGATCATGGCCCTCACAGAAACCTTGCGCACCCGTCTTGCGCGCAAACCCATCATAGTAGCGCCGGGTGTATATGATCCATTCACCGCGCTGGTCGCGAATCAGGCGGGCTTCGATACGCTCTATGTGTCGGGAGCGGCGATCGCGTATACGAGGCTTGGACGGCCCGACATCGGCCTGGTCACGATGACCGAGGTTGCACAGACGCTGTCGCTCATTCGCGATCGGGTCGACGCGCATCTCGTCGTCGACGCCGATACAGGGTACGGCAACGCTTTGAATGTTGTTCGCACCGTCCGCGAATTCGAGCGGGCGGGCGCAACCGCCATCCAGCTCGAGGACCAGGATTTTCCCAAGCGCTGCGGTCATCTCGACGGCAAGGCGCTGATTCCGACCGCAGAGATGTGTGGCAAAATTCGTGCTGCAGTCGATTCCAGGTTGTCGCGCGAAACGCTCATCATGGCGCGCACCGATGCCGTTGCGGTGGAAGGTTTTGACCATGCTATCGAGCGCGCGAAGATGTATCGCGAAGCCGGCGCAGACATGCTGTTTGTTGAGGCCCCGCGAACGCGCGACGATCTAGCTCGCATCGCAAAGACGCTTGGGTCGAGTCTGCCACTCCTCGCCAACATGGTGGAAGGTGGCAAGACTCCGACGTTGCCAGCCGCCGAGCTCGAAACGATGGGGTTCGCGATCGTGATCTTCCCGGGCGGAATTGTTCGGGCGCTGGGATTCATGGCGAGTGAGTTTTATGGCTCGCTCGCAAAGAATGGCTCGAATGAGCCGTATCGTAACCGGATGCTCGACTTCAACGGCATCAATGAGCTGATCGGTACATCTGAGGTGATGGACGTTGGTCGACGCTACGAGACGTCGGGTTCCAATAAAAAGGCGTCGGGTCCGCGGTGATCGCACTCGATCCAGTGACATTGGCGGTTCTCAATGGCCGGCTCGTCCAAATCGCGGACGAGATGGACGCGACGCTTTACCGCTCTGCCTTCAATCCAATCATCGCTGAGGCTCACGACGCATGCCACGGGCTCTATCACGCGGAGACCGGAGCAACGCTGGTCCAGGGCACTTCGGGCCTGCCGATCTTCGTCGGCGCCATGGCGTTCGCGGTCAAAGCGGTTATCGATAAAGTTGCCCGGGACGGCGACCTTGAGGAGGGGGATACCTACCTTTTCAACGATCCCTACGACGGCGGCACGCATCTCAACGACTTTCGACTGGTGCGGCCATTGATGCGGACAGGTCGGGTGTTCGCTTGGCTCGCCTCGGTCGGACATTGGCTGGATATCGGCGGCGCGGTCCCTGGCAACTATAATCCGAAAGCGACCGAGAGCTTTCAGGAGGGCGTCCGATTCCCGCCTGTGAAGCTTTTTCGTGGTGGTGTGCTGCAGCAGGATATCGTCGACCTTCTTGCCGCCAACTCGCGGGTGCCGCAGTCGAACTGGGGCGATCTCAACGGCCAGATCAACGCGCTCGACCTCGGAGAGAAGAGGCTCCACGCGCTACTCGACGAATATGGTGACGAGACCATTGCCGCAACGTTTGTGGCGCTATCGGCCCGCGCCGAGGAACTGATGCGATCCAACATCGCCGCACTTCCGGACGGCAGCTATAGTTACGATGATTTTCTCGATAACGACGGGATAACGGACCAGCCGCTTCGCATCGCTCTCGATCTGACGATCTCGGGCGATCGCATGACGCTCGATTTCTCGCGGTCGGCCCCGCCGTGTGATGGACCTGTCAACATTGCGCGCTCGACCGCTGTCGCTAGTTGCTACGTCGCGCTCAAGCACTTGTTCACGGACGTGCCGGCGAATGCCGGCTGTCTCGCACCGATCGAGTTCATCATCCCCGATGAAACCATTCTTAGTGTCACCGCTCCTCGGCCGGTCGCGGGATACACCGAAACGATCCTTCGCATCATCGACGTGATTTTCGGCGCCTTTGCCAAGGTTGCGCCGGAACGGGCCAACGGAAGCCCGTTTGCGACCATCAACGCCTTGTCGCTTGCCGGTTGGCGCGAGCATCGTCGGCGCTGGATTATGTTCTGTTTCTTCGGCGGTGGTCTCGGTGGCAATCCCGAGGGCGACGGACTTAATCATAGCAACAATCCAATCTCGACCGCGACGATCCCGCCAGTCGAGGTGTTGGAATCGCTCTATCCGGTCATGTTCACGCAATGGGCGCTTCGTCCGGATTCCGCTGGCCCTGGCATGCATCGCGGCGGGCTCGGTGCAATCTACGAGGTCGAGGCATTGGCCGATGGCGGTGCCGACGTTTTCCTGATCGGTGAGCGCGGCAAGTTTCCGCCGTTTGGCGTCAACGGGGGCGGGCCGGCAGCACTTAATCGCTTTGTTTTTCAGACGGACGAAGGCTGGAGCACACCGCCGCTGGTTTCCAAGATCACCGACGTCAAGATCCGCCGTAGCCAGAAGGTCCGGCTGGAGACACCAGGCGGGGGTGGCTTTGGCGATCCAATGACGCGCGATCCCAATCGGGTCGCTCGCGACGTTCGCTTTGGATATATCTCGCATGAGGCAGCGCGACGCGACTATGGAGTGGTGCTAGGCGACGATGGGTCACCGGACGTCGCGGCCACCAAAAAAGAGCGCGCTCGGCGATGAGCGGACGAGGGGTCATCGTCGGAGTCGATGTGGGTGGCACATTCACCGACTTGTTCCTGCACGATGCAGCGCGCCGGACATTTCGTATCGCCAAAGTGCCTTCGCGCCGCGGTGATGAATCGCAAGGCTTCCTGGACGGTCTCAACGCGCTCGGTGGGGCGGCTGGAATGGACTCCATCGTGCATGGAACCACGGTGGGCACGAACACGCTGCTTGAGCGCCGTGGTCCCAAGATCGGGGTCATTACCACGCGTGGGTTTCGCGATGTCTTGGAGATGCGGCGGCGCGACCGCCGCCAGACCTGGGGTTTGTGGGGCGAATTCATCCCCATCGTCGATCGCGATATGCGGTTTGAGGTTGCGGAGAGGACACTCGCCGACGGGACAATCCGTACACCGGTGGACCCGGCCGAGATTCGCGCAGCCGCTCAGACGCTTCTGGACAAGGATGCGCAGGCTGTCGCCATCATTTTCATCAATGCCTATGCCAACGCGGAGAACGAACGACGAGCGCTCGCAGAGCTTCGTGCGCTATGGCCAAATGATTTCGTTACGGCGTCGCATGAGGTGCTGTCCGAAATTCGCGAGTTCGAACGTTCGTCCACGACCGCACTCAACGCGTATCTACAGCCGGTCGTTACTTCGTATCTCGGTAGGGTGGAGACAGCGCTTTCGTCGCAGAAGTTTCCGGGACATTTGCAGATCGTTCAGTCCAACGGTGGCGTCATGTCGACCGCTACGTCGCGACGGCTGCCGGTGCGAACAGCATTGTCGGGACCGGCGGCGGGAGTCGTTGCAGGGGCGGCGCTAGCGAAAGCCGCGGGTTTTGACAATCTCATCACGTGCGATCTCGGCGGCACGTCATTCGATGTGTCTGTGATTGCTGACGGCAGGTTGGCCGTTGCTGCGCAAACCACGATCGACTTCGGGCTTGTGATTCGGACGCCGATGATTGAAATCAACACCATCGGGGCCGGCGGCGGCTCGATCGCCTCGGTCGACCGAGGCGGGTTGTTGCAGATCGGACCTGAGAGCGCGGGGTCGATGCCGGGCCCTGCGTGTTACGGAGCTGGCAATACGCGGCCGACATTGACGGATGCGCAGGTTGCACTCGGCCGTATCAATGCCCAGCGGCCGCTTGGCGGCGAATTGAAATCATTGGATGTCGACGCGGCGAGGAATGCCATCGCAACCCACGTGGGCGAACCACTGCGGCTGTCCATCGATGACGCTGCGGCCGCGATTGTGCGTATCGCCGAGGCGCGAATGGCGGGGGCCATCCGGCTAGTCTCCATCGAGCGAGGCCACGACCCGGCACGCTTCGTCGCCATGCCATTCGGCGGCGGTGGCGCTCTGCACGCCGGCGCCCTGATCCGCGAAATCGGCTTGAAATCGGTTCTTGTTCCCCGCTTTCCAGGTATCACGTCGGCACTGGGCTGCGTTCTGGCAGATCTTCGCCACGACATGGTGCAGACGCTCAATGTCATGCTCGAAGGCATCGACGCGGTCGCACTGGAGCGTCAAATGCTCGCGGCGGGCAGGGAAGCCAGCGCCGTGGTCGCTGCCGCTGGCGTACCGGTCGAGACGACGGACATCATCTGCGAACTCGATATGCATTATCTCGGCCAGACGCACACGGTGACAGTGCCGTTGCCGGTTGTGCATGGTGACAGGCTTGATGTCACCGAGGACATGATCCGTCGGGCATTCGAGACGGCCTATCTCGCTTCGTTCAGCCGTTTGCTGCCTGGTCTTGCGAAGCGGATCGTGTCGTTTCGGGTCGCGGCCATCGGGCGGCGGCCGGCGTTCGATTTCTCGGTGTTTGCCCCGGACGCAGCAGCGTCATTGGAAAAGGCCAAGCTCGGAACACGCCAAGTCTGGTTCACCGGAGGATGGCGCGAGACCGGCGTCTTGGCCCGCCTCGATCTTCCTGCCGATGCGGAGATCTCGGGCCCTGCGATTCTGGAACAATCCGACGCAACGACTGTGATCGAGCCCGGTCTGATGGGGCGGATTGACCGGTTGGGCAATCTGATTGTGGAGCGTGGTCCGTGAATCCAAAGACAAGCGCGCTGATCCTCGGCGACCTTCAGAACGACTTTTTGCATCGCGGCGGGGCTTATGGCAGGGCGGGGCAGTCGGCTCCCGCGCTCGCCGCATTGCCGGGGAAACTCGCGCCGCTGGTCGCAACTGCGCGACAACGCGGAATTCTCATCGTCGCGACTTTGTTCACATTGGCAATAGGACGTTGCGGCGAGCCGATCATCTCGCCGCATCTGAAAGCCCTGCGGCCATTTTTAAACAAGGGTGATTTTGCTTCGGGTTCTTGGGGCCAACAGATCGTCGATGAACTCGCGCCAGCCGATATTGCCGTCGAGAAGATCGCCTATTCGGCATTTCACGCCTCCCGCCTGGAATGGGTGCTGCGCAAGTCCGGCGTCGAATCACTCCATTTCACCGGTATCGTTACCAATGGAGGTGTGGCGTCCACCGTTCGCGACGCTCACGTTCGAGAGTTTGAGTGCACCGTGATCGAGGACGGTTGCGCCGCGTTTTCCGAAGAGCTTCATCGTGCCGCAATCGACGGCCTGCGCCCGGTCGCAAAAATTCAGACCATTGCCGAAACAATGCGGGTCCTCCTGGGGTAGAACGAGAAAAGACGGCCGACGCTATCCAGAGATGTCGGCGTGGCGGCGTCGCGCGGCCGGCAGGATCATCGCGATCAGGATGCCGACGGTGGCGATGATAAACAAAAGGCTGATCGGTCGCGTGATAAACACCGATGGGTCGCCCTTCGACATCAGCATCGCGCGGCGCAGATGCTCCTCCATCATGGGGCCAAGCACAAAACCGAGCAGCATCGGCGCTGGCGAGCAGCCGAGCCTGATCCACAGAAAGCCGATCACTCCGAAGATCGCGGTGAGATAGATTTCTAACGACGAATTGTTGACGCTGTAGATGCCAATCGCCGAGAACGCCATGATAGCCGGAAACAATAACCGATAAGGCACCTTCAAGAGTTTTACCCAGAGCCCGATCATGGGCAGGTTGAGGACAACGAGCAGCGCGTTGCCGATCCACATGCTGGCGACCAGGCCCCAGAACAAATCGGGTCGCGTCGTCATGACGTCTGGCCCCGGCTGGATGCCCTGGATCGTCAGTGCACCGAGCATAAGCGCCATCACGCTTGAGGCCGGTAGGCCGAGTGTCAGCATAGGAATGAATTTGCACTGCGCGTCGGCGTTGTTGGCGGATTCTGGGGCGGCAACGCCCTCGATCGCGCCCCTGCCGAAGCGCGATGGATCCTTGGCCAGTTTCTTTTCCACCATGTAGGAGGCGAAGGATGCGATCGACGGCCCCGTGCCGGGCAGCACACCGAAAAACGAGCCGAGCAGTGTGCCGCGGGCGATCGGGCCAGCCGAACGTTTGAGATCATCGCGCGTCGGGTAGAGATGGGTGACTTTGTCGGCAAAGACCGTCCGGCGTTCGCTGTCGCCGAGATTGGAAACGATCTCGCCAATGGCGAACACACCGACGGCCACAACGATAAATCCGATGCCGTCGGAAAGCTCAGTAATGCCGAAGGAGAATCGCTGCACGCCGGTGTTGACGTCGGTGCCGACGATGCCGAGCAGCAATCCCATCGCCACCATCGCAAGCGATTTGCCCATATCGCCCTGCGCCAGCACCGCAGCTGCTATCAGGCCCATCAGCATCAGGGAAAAGTATTCGGGCGCGCCGAATTTGAGGGCAATCTCGGCCAGCGGCGGTCCGGCAACCGCAATCAGCAGCGTGCCGAAGGTTCCGGCGACGAAGGAGCCGATTGCGGCGATCGCAAGCGCGGGACCAGCGCGGCCTTGCCGCGCCATCTGATAGCCGTCGATGCAGGTTACGACCGACGAGGTTTCACCGGGCAGGTTGACCAGGATCGCCGTGGTTGAGCCGCCATACTGCGCGCCATAATAGATACCGGCAAGCATGATCAGAGCGCCGACCGGGGCGACGTTGAAGGTGATCGGTAGCAGCATCGCAATGGTGGCGAGCGGACCGATTCCGGGAAGGACGCCGATTAAGGTACCGACCGACACGCCGAGCAGGCAATACAGCATGTTCTGCCAGGACAGCGCGACGCCGAAACCAAAAATCAGATTGTGGAACAGGTCCATCGGTCACCAGCCGACAAGCAGCGGGTAGGGCAAGCCGAGCCCCCAGATGAAAAGCACGACTGCGAAAGCCGTCAGACCGGTGGCAAGAAGCAGCGCTTCGGTTAGCTTGAACTCGCTGCTGGCGGCGGCCGAACCAACGATCAAAACCATCAAGGCCGGGACGAAGCCGGCGTGGTCCATCAACAACCCGAACATCACAAGCGAGAGCGGCAGCACAACGAGAGCACGAAGCGACCACGTGCCCTCGATCTTGTCGTTGCTGCGCAGTCCTTGTGCCAGCAAATAAATGCCAAACAACACTAATACGCCGCCGAGCACCGAGGGAAAATAACCCGGCCCCATGCGCAGCGTGGTGCCGAAGTCGTACTGGCGCGCCAGGACAACGGCCGTCGCGCCGGTGGCGATGAACATCGCCCCGGTCCAGAAGTCCTTGTTGCGACGAAACTCGAGCTGCATCGATCTGAGGTTGGAAGGTTACGATCGGAGCCGGCGGCCTACTGCGGCTTGATATGACTCTCCTTCACCACGCGCTCCCACTTGCCCATTTCGCTGACCATGAACTTGCCGAACTCCTCGGAACTCATTTTGACGATGCTCGCGCCCTCGTTATCGAAATATTTTTGGGCTTCCGGATTTTCTTGCGCCTCGGCAAGCGCCTGATGCAGCTTGGCCAAGATCGGTTCCGGCGTTCCCGCCGGCGCGACGATGCCCCACCAGTTCTCTGCCGCATAGCCAGGTACACCGGCTTCCGCGATGGTCGGCACGTCAGGCAGCACCTTGCTACGTTCAGTGCCGCCCACGCCGAGCGCGCGCAGCTTACCGTTCTTGATGTTGGGTGTGGTCTGAACCAATGACGAGAACATTACTGTGGTGTGCCCGCCCATCACGTCGATCATGGCCGGCCCGCCGCCCTTGAACGGCACGTGCAGAATATCGACGCCCGCCATCAACTTGAACAACTCAGCGCCAAGATGTTGAAAGGAGCCAACGCCCGCGGAGGCATATTGCAAGTCGCCGGGCTTGCTTTTGGCGAGCGCGATCAATTCTTTCACGGAATGTACGGGCAGACTGGGATGGACCGAAAGGATATTCGGTCCCTTGCCCATGATGCCGACCGGCGCGAACGCTTTGATCGGGTCATAGGGCAGTTTGTAGAGCCACGGATTGACCGCGTGTGCCAGCGAAATGACCAGGATGGTGTAACCGTCAGGCGCTGCATGGGCGGCCTGCTCGGTGCCGATGACCCCACCTGCACCGCCACGGTTGTCGACGATCACCTGCTTGCCCAGTCGTTCACCCAGATGCTGAGCGATAACGCGGCCGACCACGTCGTTGCTGCCACCGGGAGGAAACGGAATGATCATTCGTATCGGCCGGCTCGGGTAGTCCATCTGCGCGGCCGCGGGCGCGGCCCAGGCTATCAGAAGCGCGAAAACAATGAATAGCCGTGCAGGCATTTTCGGCATCAGGATCCCCTCACAGTCGTCCCGACTGGTATACCACGCTCGGACGGTTCCGCTTGCTTTGCTCAACCTGCAAATTGCCGCAACCGGACGTCAGTCCGCGGTGGCGCGATCGGAAACCACCAGCGGTTGGATGCCGGCGCGTTTGGCTTCATCCTGTAGCGTCTGAATCTCGCTGACGGCGTACGGAATTCCGGACCTCTGGCGCTGAGCTTCATAGCGATCTTCCGGCTCGCCCGGCACCAGCACCTCAGCGAAGCCTTCGGCGAGCGGTGCTGATTTCATGCGGTCAATCAATATGTCGATGCGGGCGCGGTAATCGGCCTCGGAGACAAAGAGATTTGGCTTCATCGCCAGGAAGAAGTGGCCGACGTCCTGAGCGCGGTCGAAAGCCTTGTACTGGTCGCCGACGTCACCGCCGAAATTGGCCCCCGAAATGACCCCGCCGAATATATCCATGAACATCGAGAGGCCGGAGCCCTTGTGCTCGCCGATTGGCAGCACGACGCCACCTGCCAGCGCGACCTTGGGGTCCGTGGTTGGACGGCCTTGCGCATCGAGGGCATATCCGAGGGGGATTTTCTCGCCGCGCCGCTCGGCGCGACGAATCTTGCCACGGGCTGCGACCGCGGGCGACATGTCGAGGATGATTGGTCGATGTTTGCCAGCCGGTGCCGCCATGCAAAACGGATTGGTCCCGAGCAGCATCTGCTTGCTTCCCCAGGGCGGCATCGCTTGCGAGGCGTTGGAGAAGATCATCGCCATAAACCCGGCTTCGACGGCTGGGATGGCGTATGACGCCGCCATGCCAAAATGGGTGCTGCGCCGCACCGAAACCACGCCGATGCCAAACTCGCGAGCCATGTCCATGGCTTCTTGCATCGCACGGGTGCCGATGACAAAGCCGAAGCCATTCTGTCCGTCGAGCGCGGCGGCCACCGGGGTCATGCGCTGGGGCTCGAGCTTCGGGCTGGCATTGATCAGACCCTGGCGCACCCGCTCCAGATAGATCGGCAGCCTGCATAAGCCGTGCGTGTCGACGCCGCGCAGGTCGGCGCTGACCAGGCAGCCCGCAATCACAGCAGCATCGTCCGGCGGTACGCCGTGCGCCTGCAGCAATGAGCGCGCAAAGGCATCGGCTGCCATCGCATTGGCATAGACCATGCCGGCGGTCGACGGAGCTTCAGCCATCAGAGTTTGATGTCCTTGATCTGCTTGGCTCGTGCTGTCGCAGCACCAAGCAGAAACGAAAGATCGGTTCCGGTCGACACGTAGCGCGCGCCCAGCCGCACGTATTCCGCCATCAGGTCGGGCCGGCTGGCGAGGCCGCCGACACCACAATGTTTGCCGTGTCTTCGACAGGCATCGATCACGGTCTGATAGATTTCGCGCACTTTCAGGTGATCATATTGGCCGGCAAGGCCCATGTCGCCCAGCATGTCGTTCAATCCCACCAGCACCATGTCGACCCCTTCGATCGCTATGATTTCGTCGGCCTTGGCCAATGCCTCGGCGGACTCGAATTGGACGATCACCATGGTCGCGTCGTTGATCGCCCTGGCCGTCTCTTCGGTTGAAAACGAGCGATAGAGCAGATGCGGAAAGGCCCCGGTATTCGACCGCTCGCCCTCAGGTGGCAATTTGGCCGCCTTGACGACCTCGCGCGCCTCCGAAGCCGAGCGGACGTGGGGCGCAATCACGCCGAGCGCTCCGGCATCCAGAATGCGCGAAATATAGTCAGGCGTATTGGCCGGGACCCGCACCGCGGGCATCAAGCCGACATCGAGGCAGGCGAGACAAATTTGCGCTGCCGCGTCCATGGTCAACGGGGAATGCTCAAGGTCGATGTACAGCATGTCGAAACCCGCGGTCTTGGCGATCCGGGCGATCTCGACCGATCGGGATAGCCGTACTGTCATCGATGACACGACCTCGCCGCGGGCGAGCTTGTCTTTCACCGGATTTCGCAACAAATCGGTCGCCATCGGCCATGGACTCCTGCGGCCAATTGGCTTGGCCGCCAGTGCACGCACGGGGTATGCTTGGACCCGCGCGGTTCAACTCCCGGGAAGTGTCATGAAGTACGATACCAACTTCAAGTCGGTCAAAGACCACGTCTCGCCGGAGGAATGGCAGGCCCGTCTCGAACTTGCCGCCTGCTATCGCTTGGTCGATCAGTATGGGATGACCGACCTGATCTACAACCACATTACCTCTCGGATTCCCGGAACCGAGCACCTGCTGATCAATCTTTATGGTTTGCTGTACAAGGAGATTACGGCCTCAAGCCTGGTTAAGATCGATGTCGAAGGCGAGATCATCGATAAGCCGGAGACGGACTACAGCATCAACAAGTCTGGCTACGTCATACACGGCGCGATTCACAAGGCGCGGCCGGATGTCAAATGCGTGCTTCATACCCACACGCGGGCCGGCATTGCGGTCGCGGCGATGACCTGCGGGCTGC
>Ga0265325_10001523_pt1 | contig 16249 bp, 9 predicted proteins | sample 41420metaG_FD_202090 | JGI IMG/M metagenome (GOLD analysis project Ga0265325, IMG submission 202090) | Rhizosphere microbial communities from Carex aquatilis grown in University of Washington, Seatle, WA, United States - 4-14-20 metaG | ecosystem: Host-associated > Plants > Roots > Rhizosphere >...
TCACTACGCCGGCCCTGTACCGGCGCGGATCGGATTATTACCAACCGATCACTTGGGACGACGCGATTGGGCGAATCGTGGACGGGCTGAAGAGCATTTCGCCCGACGAGTCATTCTGGTACTTCAGCGGACGCAGTTCTAACGAGGCGGCGTTCGTGTTGCAGCTTTTCGCCCGGCTGTATGGCACGAACAACGTAAACAACTGCAGCTACTATTGCCACCAGGCCAGCGGCGTAGGCCTCTCCAGCGCCCTGGGCAGCGGCACGGCAACGATCGAATTGGCCGATCTCGACGAGACCGAATTGGTGTTTGTGATCGGAGGCAATCCGGCGAGTAATCATCCTCGCTTGATGCGCACCCTGATGCAGGTGCGCCGGCGCGGCGGCGACGTGGTCGTGATTAACCCGGTGGTCGAGACGGGCATGGTCAACTTCCGCGTCCCCAGTGACCTGCGGAGCCTGTTCCTGGGGAGTGAAATCGCGAGCCACTACGTGCAGCTCGACATCGGCGGCGACCTGGCGCTCCTGACCGGCATTGCCAAACGGATCGACGAGATTCAAGCCGCCGACGTCGAATTCCTGATGCGGCACTGCGACGGTTGGGAGCAGTATTCGCTCTACCTGCGCGGGCTCGATTGGGATGAGATCTACCGCAAGTCGGGCGTGCCGAAGGATGAAATCGACAAACTCGCCAATCGCTACGCCAAGGCCGAGTCGGCCGTTTTCAGTTGGACGATGGGCATCACGCATCACGCCCACGGCGTCCAAAACGTGCAAGCGATCGCGAACCTGGCATTGATGAGGGGCATGGTCGGCCGGCCGCATAGCGGGTTGTTGCCGATCCGTGGTCACTCGAATGTGCAGGGAATCGGTTCGATGGGTGTCACACCCAAATTGAAGGAGGCGGTCTTCCAACGGCTGCAAGATTACTTTCACGTCGAGCTTCCCACGGAGCCGGGGCTGGACACACTGGGGTGCATGGAGGCCGCCCATGCGAGGAAACTCAAACTCGGCGTCTGCCTCGGTGGCAACCTCTACGGCTCGAACCCCGATGCCGCCTTCGCCGCGGCCGCGCTGGCAAGGCTCGACCTCGTCGTCTATTTGAACACGACGCTGAACACCTCCCATGCGCACGGGCTGGCCGCCGAGACGATCATCCTGCCGGTATTAGCGCGCGACGAGGAGCCGCAGCCGACGACGCAAGAGTCGATGTTCAACTACGTGCGCCTCAGCGACGGCGGCCCCGCGCGTCATGAGGGACCGCGGAGCGAAGTGCAAATTGTCGCCGAAATGGCCTCGCGAGTGCTGGGTGCGGAGGGACCGGTCGATTGGGGCGATCTTCGCGACACGGGGCAAATTCGCAAAGCAGTCGCGGCGATCGTGCCTGGCTTCGAGAAGTTGGCCGACATCGGCGAAACGAAACAGGAATTCCAGATCGCCGGCCGAGTGTTCCACGTGCCGCGGTTTCCCACGGCCACGGGCCGCGCGAAGCTGCACACGCACGCGCTACCGGATCTGCTGGGTGGCGATTTGCATGGCGGTGGGGGCCAGTTGCGGCTGATGACGGTACGCAGCGAGGGGCAATTCAATACGGTGGTCTACGAGGACTACGATCTCTACCGCGGCATTGACCGCCGCGACGTGGTGCTCGTCCATCCCGACGATATCGAGAGGCTGAGTCTGAAAGCGGACCAGCGGGTGACTGTCCGCAGTGAAACTGGCGTCTTGGCTGGGATCATCGTCCGCGCCTTTCCCAAGATCAAGCCGGGGAACGCCTTGATGTATTATCCCGAGGCCAACGTGCTCGTCTCACGGCGGCTCGATCCATTATCGAAGACACCGGCGTTCAAAGGGATTCCCATTTGGCTGGAACGGATATGTAACGGCGAGGCGGCCATAAGCCCTGCTGCGCTGCCCGCCACGGCCACACCCAGCGAGCGGAGACAGCTACCGAGTTGTTAGGAACTTCCAAGTCGAGCCCAGTGGATCAGTGCGATTCATTGGGCGATTCATTGGGCCAGCGCGAATCATCGGTATGTGAACAATGCCGCCTCGAGCAGATTGAAGGTCGGGCTGCCAGGCGGATCGGCACACATCACGCTCAAAGTCACCAACTGGGTGCCGTCGATATTCATCAACACCATGCCGTGAATGGCGACGCCCATTTTCTGACCTGAAAACCGGCATCGAATCACTTGCTTGCCACCGACCTGACCTCGCTCGCCCTGGGAGTGGCTGAACCCTTGCATGCCCCCGCTGCCAGGTAATGCCTTTAATAGCCCGGCCAATGCTTGCTCCAGATCGTTTGGTTCGCGTGGAATCGCCTGATTGAACTCTATTACCGACGCCGTCGCGACGGTACGCGTGCCTTGGGCGTCCTGGGGCGACATCCACAAATGATTTTGAAGTCGCGCTCCCGGAGGCGCCGCGGCGGCAGGCGCTGGCGACGAGGAAAGGGTCGCCGGCATCCGCCAGGCGTGACGGTCGAACGTGATCTCCGGTCCCAGTTGATTGGCGAGGTTCGCGTCGGGGTTCCAGACGGGACCACTGAGTGCGGCGGGCGATGCCTGTCCCGCAGCTGTACCGGCAAGCGGCTGCGTCGCAAGGTTCTTGCGTGCCGCGTTCATCGCCATGACGACCATCACGACGATCACCACGGCGACGACCGCCAATGCGCCCACCACTCCGAGAATGATCCAAATGATCGCATTCGACGACTTCTTTTTCGCGCGCGGGCGCGTCGGCGACGCGCCCAGCGGACCATGCAATGGAGAGCCGCCGAACGCGGAATCACCAATTCCTGAATCCGCCAGCGCGCCGCTCAAAAGGTCATCGATACCGCTTGCGACAGGCGCGGGATCGTCAATCGCCGTGGCTTCGACGATTTCCGGCGCCGTATCGCGCCGCGGTTGCGGTGGCGCAGGTGATGGCTTCCGAGGACGAGCCGGCGATGCGGAACGGGAGGCGGCCGCAGCGGCTGACGTTCGTGCCGCGGGCGAAGTGGGAGGCTTTTTCTCGGTGGCGGAGCGCGCCGTCGACGCTGAGCTTGGGCGCGACGCGGCCACGGGACGCGAATTGGACGCGGTACGTGAGGCTGTTCCAGGTTGCCGCGGTGGCCCCTGCGCCGGCGCGTCTGGTTCGGCCGCTGCGCCGGGAACCACGATCGCCCCCCCACAGCCGGGACATCGCACACTTCGGCCGGCCCACTCGTCCTTCGCGGCTCCACGCCTGCCGCATTTTTCGCAAGCGAGTTCAATCATACCACACCTCGCATTCGGTGCTTCAGTTTACCCGTCGATTGTATTACGATGGCGCAGATTCAACAATCAACATTCGGAAACGAACAACACACATGAAAACATTTTCCAAAGTGGGATTCAGTTACTTGATCGCCAACAGGTAGGCGATCACGTCGGCCATTTCCTGCCGCGTGAGCTGCTTCTCGACCCCTTCGGGCATCAGCGACAGGCCGGTGCTCGCGAGCTCCCCGATATTGATCCGCAGCACAGTGTCGCCGGCGTCGTCGCCTCGCTTGAGCGTGACGCTGGTAGCCGTTTCGGCCGCGATCATTCCGGTCATCTGCCGGCCGTCGTCGGTCAGCAGCACGTAATTGACGAATTGTGGGTTCACCTCGCGGCTGGGATCGAGCATGTTGACCAAGAGCGCCTCGGCCCCCCGGTTCTTGATGGTCGCCAGGTTCGGTCCGATCTCGTGCCCCACGCCCTCCACCTTGTGACATGCGGCGCAGACCTTCTTGAAGGCCAGCTTCCCGCGATCCGCTTCGCCCTCAAGCGCTAGTACGTCGCGGAACTCCTCAACCACCTCTTGCCGGCGACCCAGATTCAGGCCTTCGACAAGTTTCTCCGCCCTCGCGCGGACCGCCGCGTCGCCGCCGACGGCAAGCTGTTTGAGCCGAGCCGAATCGACATCGGCGGCATTGACGTCGCCGGAGTCGATGGCGTCGAGCAGCGCCGCCGTCCGTTCGGGCCTGGCAAAGAGCACCTCTCCCGCCTGCACGCGCAATCGTGGGCTCAGGCGTGGCCAGGCCTCCAACACCAGCGTGGCGACGCCCGGATCGTGGTAAGCAGCTAATGACCCGAGCGCCGCGACTTGGATCTCTTGCGGCTCCCGGTTGTCCAATAACCCTGCGAGCAGGTCGCGGCTGTCAGCCAGTGCGCCGAGGCCAAGCGTGCGGATTGCTTCGATGCGCACCGCCATTGTCTGCTCGCCATCGGCCGCATTCGTCGCGGCGGCGGCCAGCAACTGGGCGAGCGCCGCGGTGGCTTTGCCGGTCGCATCGGATGCCAGGACCTCAGCGAGCGGACTGCCGCGCTGTGCCAGTCCCTCGCTCAGTCCCCGAACGATCGCCGCCAACGTGGCCTGGTCCTTCGGAGGAACCTCGCCAATCGCTTTGAGCACCTTCGCTGTTTCCATCTGGCGATTGGCGACCCCCACCTGACGGGCCAGTGAGGCCAAAAACATGCGGCCTTCGTCGCGACGCCGGAACTCGTCGTCGGCCGTCAGCTCGGCGAACAGCTCGTCGATTCCCGTGGCCAGCGAACTTTGAATGGCAAGACGCACCCAGCGGTCGGCGACGTCACGACGGGCAATTTGGGCCAGCCCCACCATTCGCTCCGAACTATCGAACTCACCAAGCGTAAAGGCAACTTGGTATCGCACGTTCAAGTCGTCATCGGCCGCCAGCGCCACGAGCCGCTCGCGTACGTCGGACGATTCGTTGACTACGCGTTCCGCCAAGCGCACGGCGTGCGTCCTTACGCCGGGGTGCTTGTCGCTCAGCGCACGCAGCACGAGTTTCGCCGAGAGCGCGTCGAGTCCGGCAAGCGCATAAAGCGCGTGCATACGGCCCAGAGGAGACTTCGATTCCACAATCAGTTTCGCCAATCCCGGTACGGCCTTGCCGTCTTGCCGCTGGTACAAGAGGCGCGCGGCCGTTTCTCGATGCCAGGCGTTGGCATGCGCCAGCGTCGCCGCCAACTCGGCCGTGGTCGCCTTGCTCATGCTCGGCAAGGGGCGCCGGTCGAACCCTTCAGGGACGATTCGGTAGATTCGACCTCGGTCGCGGCCGCTCGTCAGATCGAGGTGCTTCTTGATTACCGGCGGCAGGCTGGCCGGGTGCTCGATCACTTCGCGATAGACGTCGAGGATGTAAAGCGTTCCATCGGGCGCGTTGGCAAACTGGCAGGGGCGAAACCAAATGTCACTCGAGGCGACAAATTCGCACTTCTCGTCGATCCTTTGCGCGACAAACTCGAGGCCGCGCGGCTCGAGCCGCTTGCGGTGCACCAGGTTGCTCCCCACGTCGCCGACGACGGCCAGCTCGAAGGCCTGCCGCGGCCAGGCGTCGCCGCGGTAGATGGTCGCTCCAGTGGCGCCGGTGAAGTAGCCCGCCGCACGGCCACCTCCTTCGACCGGTCCTGGCACGTCACCGGCCACTCGCAAGCGCGTGCGGACAATCCGCCAAGGTTCAACCGCGCTAGCTCGATAGACTTCGGCCTGGGGACCGTCGGCGGCGATGCTGACGCGTGGACCGGGACTGCTCAGGAACGGGTTGCGGGCCAAGTAACGGTCGTCGAACATCACTTGCTGGATATGGTCGCTGTTGGAGCAAACGAACTTGCGGCCCCAATCGTCGAAGCTCATACCGTGCTGCGCCCCTCCGCTTTCCGGCCGGATGTCGAGCGTGCGCGGGTCGAACGAGAAATCGCGGCCGTTCAGCGTGACGGGCGTGGCCTTTTCGTCGCCGGCGGCGCGGACCTGTCCACCCGAACTGCTCGTAGCGCCATGAATGCGGTTGTCGAGTCCCCATGCGAAGCTGTTGAGAAGCCCCTGCACGTTCGATTTGCCGAAGCCGGTGAAAACGACCCTCCGCGTATCGGCCCGTCCGTCGCCGTCGGTATCCTTGCAATAGAGAATATCGGGGGCGTCGGCGATGAACACGCCGCCGTCAAAGCAGATGACGGCCGTAGGCCAGGAGAGTTGATCGACGAACTCACTTTCAGTATCGAAGCGCCCGTCGCCGTCGTTGTCCGTCAGCAATCGCACGCGGCTCAAGTGCTCATCGGGTTGTTCCGAGTAGCCCCGCATCTCGACGACGTAGAGCCTTCCGTCCTCATCGAAACTGATGGCGACTGGGTCGGCCACGAGCGGCTCGGCCGCCGCCAACTCCAAGTGAAACCCCGGCTGGACTTGAAACGTCGCGAGCGCTTCGTCAGGCTCGATCGGCGTAATCCGCGGCAATTCCCCACTGAAGTCGGGACCCGATTCGCCCGGCGGTTCGTCGGCCCGAGTGCCCTGCGGAACCCAGGAGGCGGCGAACCAGAACGTGAAACAGACGGTGCAAGTCAAGCGGCTTCGCGCGCGGTGAATCATGGTGATTTCCAAGGCGTGGTCGGAAGGATGGTGGGCTCATCGCCGAAGCAGATGGTACTCGAATTCGCCGAATTCGTCGCACTCGCGGACGAGTTGGAAGGATGCGTCGAGGACCCTGGAACGATGGTAGCCATCGGCGTCTGGCGTTACCTGTACGTATTCCCCATCGCCGCGCGCGAGAAGTTGGAAATTGATCTTCCGTCCTCTCGCATCCACCAGCCAATACTCGGGAATCCCGGCATGGAAATACTGCCCACGCAGCAAGTTCGTGTCCTTGCGCACCGAACTGCTGCTGACGACTTCCACTACCAGATCGGGAACGCCAACGACCTCGACGAAATCACCGCTCCCTTTGGTCCATTCGACCTGCCGCACGCGACCTGAGCGGCGGCTCTCTTGGCTGCAAAACATCGCATCCGGTTCGGTGGATATGTCCGCCTCCGGACAAACGAGCATTGCACGGTCCGAGTAAAGACGTCCGAGATTTCGCTGCTTCAGGAGCTCGCGGAGCGCGCCAGTGATCTCGGTCTTCACCGCGTTGTGGGTCTCCAGATTCTCGGGACTCATTTCAACTTCAACGCTGCCGGCGATGAATGAAGCACGACCCTTTTCCGGAAAGTCCTTGCCATGGACCCACTCCCGGAATCTCTGCAGGCTGAACACGTCCGCCGGGACACAGAAGTAACCGTCGAACGTCAGCGATGGAACTTCACTGGATGGCGTCGTATTCATGATTTGACATCCTCAACGTGCCGTTACCCATTTATGAGACGATGAGAGGACTACCAGGATAGCGATCGTTCCGACCCCATCCTGTCAATCCTGCAATTCTGTGCAAACAAGATTCTTCTCGCCCTCTCAGGCTTCGCGTCAGGTCTACTTCGTTTCGCGTTCGGCAACTTTGGTCTTACCGCTGAGCACTTCGACTTTGGCCCAAAACGGGTGCTTGCGATCGCCGCGGGTGCGCGCGTCTTCGAGCAGCACTTTCAAGTCCACTTCGACGAAGCCGTCTTCGAGCCGCGCTTTTGTGCCATTCACGGTGAGCGTCGCCTTTCGCTTGAAGTCGATGATTCCCGGCGAAAGGCAAAACGTCACCCTGCCGGCGGCGGTCGTGACGCTCAATCCATTCTTTGTGTTGGCCGCGGCTTTCGTCAATGCGGGCCGCGTCCCCTGCGAAGGCCAGTTTTCAGGGTCGACGATGGCTTTGGTGGGAAACTCGTCGAGTTCGACCCACCAGAAGTAATTGTCCCAGCTCCGCATACTGCGGCCGTTGAACTCCTTGGGAAAAAAGTCGCGAACGTAGCGGTTCATCCAATCGAATAAGCGGTGGATTTCGTCGGAAAAGTCTTCATGCCCACGCCCTTCGAATTCGACCACCGTCACGTTGTAACCGCGGTTCATGTAACGGTCCAAGTCCTTGGCGTTTTGCGCCGGTTTGTCGCCGTCCAACTCGCCACCCACGAGGTAGGCGTTCAAGTAACGGCTGTTTTCCCAAATCCGCGAGATGTATTTGTCCGCGCGGGCAACAATCGGAATGACACCGGCCCACAGGTCGGGATGCGCCAGGCCGATGTCCCAGGCGGCGTCGCCACCCATCGAATGGCCGCTGAGGAACACGCGGTTGGTGTCGATCGAAAAACGGCGGCAGGCGTCGCGCAGCGAATTCAACACGGCAGCATGCTCGGCGGCCGAAAAACGGTAACCTGTCTGGTCTTGCAACGCCCAGGCCGGCGCGATGACGATAAAACCATGCCGCGAGGCCTGCCCCAGCCGCATGCCTCCATCGGACCATGGCCCGGCCCACCATTCGATCTGTTGCTCGGGCGTCGTCGCCGCCCCGCGCAGCGTAACCACCGTTGGATAAGTGCGATACGGATCGTACTCAGGCGGAAGCTGCACGTAATACGCCACGGGCGGCTCTCCGGCGACCGCTTCGACCTCCAGCTCGAAGAAGCCGGGGCGTTCTTTGTCGGGCTCAGGGGCCGGCATCGGCGGGCGCATGTGCGACAGCAGCTTGGCCACCAACTCGGGCGTGGCCCCTTCCTGCGCCTCGAGTTCGACGGCAATTTGCTCGCGATTGGCCTTCACCGACTCGGCCAGGTAACTGCGCACCAGGTCGCGGGTTTCAAAAAGCGACAAGGCGACTGGCAACTTGCGTGTAGCGTCGTTCGTGCCAACCAGCCAACCGCTGACGGCCAGGGCCACACTCTCCTCGAGATCGGGGTTGTTGGCGAGCTGAAAGGCCGCCATCCGGCCAATCGAGTTGATCGTCATTTCTGTGTTGATCTCGTTGACGATCGGCATCAGGCGCTGGCCCAAGACGGGGTCGTTGGCCGCCAGCTTCGCGGATTCGGCGCCAAGGCGCTTGATGATTTCCGTGCGCTGTTCGCCCTCACTGCGGCTCCGCTCGATCGCCTGCGCGACCGCTTTCAGGATTTCACCCGCCACATCCACGGAGCCGAAATCGTTTCGCCACTGGAGCAGCCATTGGTCGGCCAATTGGTGCTGGCCCGCGCGGCGGCGGAGGTTGATTTCGGCCAGTGTGCGACGGGCGTCGAGCTGCTTCAGTTCGCGCAAAGTGGGCGCGAGTTGCTTTTCGTTCGCTGGGAAGGCGCGGATCACCTGCGCGAGTTCTTGCTGGGCGTCGCCGTAACGCTCGCTTTGCAAGAACAGCCGCACCAACTTCAAGCGATCGTCGACCTTCTTAAAGTTGAGCTGGCGTGCGAGAACCTCTCGTAGCGTGTCTGGCGGAATGGCGCTGGTGGCGATCCGCATATCCCAGATGAAAGTCCTCACCCCTGCCTGCTGTAGCGCTTCGACCTTGGTCCAAGCGGGGGTAATCTGCGTGATTCCCTGAATAATATTGATCGGTTGTCCGCCGAAGTTCATGGTCACGGTGCGGCGGCCCCATTCGTCCCAAGGCTCCATGGCGATGAAAGCGCCCAACTGCGTCGCCTTCCCGCCGTTGCGCACGGCGCGCTGCGGGATGTCGAAGCGTTCGAAGCCCGGCCCCGCGTCGGGCCTGCCGGCCTCTCGCACCAGCGCCTTGGGTACGAATGTCCGCCGCAGGTCGTCGTCGACCATGATGATCAACCTGGGATCGGGAGCGCCTTCGGGAGGCGCAGTCAGCACCTTTTCGGCGAAGCTGGCGACTTTCGCCATGCGACCTTCCAGGACTCGGCCGTCTTTGAGCTCGAATCGATCGGCCCGCGCCTCAGCCGAGATGGCCAGCAGGACGAGTCCCAGCATGGCCCATGAACGCCCGCTGCATTGCTGTGTGCGCGACATAAACGGCTTTCCTCGGTTCCGCGAGACGAACTTCCATTGTCCCTGACGGTTGCGGCAAGTCAATGCTGGCCGTCAGGCGAAGCCGGAACGACGCCAGCGCCATCGTGCAGATAAGTGCGATTGCGGCCGTTGTTCTTGGCCGCGTAAAGGGCTTCGTCGGCGCGCCGCATTAGGCTATCGAGCGACTCGCCCTCGTCCATTTCCGCCGCGCCGAAGCTGGCGGTAAGGTGGTGTTGACGTCCGTCGACTTTCACCTCTGTGGCGGCGATCGCCTGCCGGTACCGTTCGACGGCCCCTTGGCACAAGGGCAGGCTGGTCTGTGTCAGCAGGATTGCGAATTCCTCGCCGCCGATCCGCGAGACGTGGTCGGTTGCGCGGCGCCGCGCGATCAGCACCTTGCCGATGGCCGCCAGGATCGCATCGCCGGTCGCGTGCCCGAACGTGTCGTTAAACGACTTGAATCGGTCGATGTCGAAGAGCACCAGTACGTACCGTTCGCCATGGCGCTCGCAGCGGGCCAGCAACTCGCAAAGGCGCTCCTCGAATGCCCGGCGATTGGGGAGCTGAGTCAGCGAGTCGTGCCGCGACTCGATCTTGACCCACTCCAACTCATTGCGCAGCGCCTGGAGCTCCCTCTGCGCCTCGGAAAGGTCGTGTCGTAGATGCTCCTTGGATGCGATCAGCGAGCTGAGCCGATCGACCAATTCCGAGTCCAAAGCATCCGTGCTGGCGGTGCTCGCCCTCTGGACGCCGGCGCGCTTCAGCAATTCGCCGAGCACCGCTTCGTTTTCTGGCAACGAATTGCGACTCATCGTCAGCGATCGGCGAAATCCGCCACTGGAGGATGGAACCATGCCGGTAGGCAAAATAGCCAGGCGTGCAACAACTTCCGTGCCAAGGGCTCACCCAACCAATCACGCAAGTTGCTACGATTCGATTATAACCTCGCGCAGGTCGGAACTGTACCACCGGATTGAGCGCCGAGGTGGTCGTGCATTGAACCCATCAAAAAGTTGACGGTGCATATTGCTTGTTCGGCGGCTGGTCGCCACAATGGAGGGCAGACCCACCCGGTTCGTTCGCCTGCGAGTGTCCCACCTTCCTCGGTCAGGGGCCGAACTACCGATGATTGCCCGCCCGTTTGCACGATTGATCCGCCTGTCGCCTGCACCCGCTGCCTTGGCACTGCTGGCGTTCGTTTGCGTTTGGACAGATTCTTCCGCCGCCCAGGAGCCATCGCTGGCCGCCTTGATCGACCAGCAAGTCAACTCCGAACTGGCGGCCAAAGGAATCACCCCCGCCGGACCCTCGAGCGACGCTGAATTCCTGCGGCGAATTTATCTCGACCTGACGGGCACGATCCCCACCCTGGGAGAGGCGAAGGCGTTTCTGGACGACCCTTCGCCGATCAAGCGGCAGCAACTCATCGAACGGTTGTTGAACAGCCGAGAGTTCGCACGCCAGATGCAACGAGTGTTCGACGTACTGCTGATGGAACGGCGGCCGGCAAACCGAGTTCCTCAGGCGCAATGGGACGACTACTTGCGGCTTTCGTTCGCCGCGAACAAGCCCTGGGACCAATTGGTGCGCGAGATTCTGGCGGCGGACGGCGCCGAGGGTGCCTTGCGGCCGGCCGCCCGCTTCTATCTTGACCGCGAGGGGGAGCCGAACGTGCTGACCCGCGACGTCGGGAGGTTGTTGCTCGGCCGCGATATGCAATGCGCCCAGTGCCACGACCACCCGCTCGTCGACGGCTATTTGCAGGCCGACTATTTTGGCCTATTCGCTTTTTTCAATCGCGGCTTCGTTTTCACACCCAAGGAACAGAATCAGCCAGTCTTGTATGCGGAGAAGGCCGAAGGAGATGTGGCGTTCAAGTCGGTGTTTGTCGCCGGGGCAACCGATCAACCCACTCGGCCGCATTTACCGGGCCAGAAGGAGCTCGAAGAGCCGCAATACGAGAAAGGGCAGGAATACTCGGTGGCTCCTGCCGACGGTGTACGTCCCGTTCCCAAGTACAGCCGCCGGGCGCAATTGGCTACCTTGCTTCCGCGGCCGGAGACGATGGCCTTCAAACGCAACATCGCCAATCGGCTCTGGGCGCTCTTGATGGGCCGTGGACTGGTGCAACCCTTAGACATGGACCATGGCGGAAATCTGGCGTCACACCCCGATTTGCTGGTGCTGTTGGCCGAGCGGTTCGCGGTGATGAAATTCGATGTCAAGGCGTTTCTCCGCGAGATTGCATTGAGCCAGGCCTATCAGCGCTCGAGCGAGCTGCCGCCGGGCGTCGAATCGCTACCGCCGGAGAGTTACGCGGTCGCACAGCTCAAACCGCTTTCGCCCGAGCAATTGGGGCTGGCCGTCCTGCAGGCGACGGGCATCACCGATGTTCATCGAGTCAACCTCGGGCCGGCGCTAAATGAGCAGTTGTTGCACGAACGGATTGCGGGTAGTTTGGGTTCGCTGGTGAATACGTTCGCCGGCCAGGCAGGCCAGCCGGAACAGGATTTCCAGGCCACGCTCGAACAAGTGTTGTTCGTCGCCAACGGTGCCGTGTTGCGGTCGTGGATCGCGCCACAGCCAGGCAACCTGGCCGACCGCTTGAACAAACTTCCGGAGCCGCCGGCCGTGGCCGAAGAGTTGTACTTGAGTGTGCTCACACGTCGGCCCACGCCCGAAGAAGTGGCCGACTTGACTTCCTACCTGCAGAACCGCGCCCAGGACCGCCCGATCGCATTGCAAGAGTGCATTTGGGCGCTGGTCGCCTCCGACGAGCTCCGCTTTAATCATTGAGGTTGTCACGATGACTGACTGCAACTACGCCTGTCGATCTCCGGAACATGGCATTTCGCGTCGCAGCCTGCTCGCCGGGTTGATCGGCGGATCGGTCGGTGCCGGACTGGTAGATTCCGGGCTGGGGCATATTGCCGGGCTGAGCCACTTGATCCGCCCCGCAGTGGCGGGAGAGCTGGCCGCTCAGCAAAAGCGCGTACTCGTTTTCTTCATGGCGGGTGGCCTGAGCCAACTGGAAAGTTGGGATCCCAAGCCGGGCACGGATACCGGCGGACCGTTCCGTGCCATCCCCACCAGCGTACCAGGTGTTCAGATCAGCGAGTTGTTGCCTTACACCGCCCAGCAGATGCATCGGCTGAGCCTGGTGCGAAGCGTGAACACGAAAGAAGACGACCACGGCAAAGGGGCGACCTTCATCGAGACGGGCCGACGCGACATGCCCGGACAGCGATTTCCTACGCTTGGCTCAGCCGTGTCACGGTTATTGGCCCCTGCCGGCGCGGCGCTACCCGGCTACGTCCACATTCAGCCAGGTGGGGCGGGTGTGAACAAGGCCGATGCGGCTTTCCTGGGGCCCAAGTTCGCTTCGATTTCAATCGACAACGGCAAGCCGCCGGCCGACCTGTTGCGGCCCGATGGATTGTCGCTGGCGTCGGACCTGGCGCGCAACGATTTGCGCCGCAAGGCCAACCAGCGGTTCACCTCGCGGCGACGCACGGCAGAGACCGAGGCCTATGCCTACTCCTACGATCAGGCGTTGCAGCTCATGGAGCGGGCCGACGTCTTTGACGTCACTAAGGAACCGGCAGCCGACCAGGAACGCTACGGTTCACACGATTTCGGCCGGCACTGCTTGCTGGCCCGGCGTCTGCTCGAACAGGGCATGACCTGCGTCAAGGTGAGTCACTCGAACTACGACACGCACTTCGAAAACTTCGACTTCCACATCGAGCAATTGGGCGAATTCGACCGTCCCTTCGCCACTCTGATCGACGACCTGGCTCAGCGGGGAATGCTCGATACGACTTTGGTGCTGGTCATTTCGGAATTCGGCCGCACGCCGAACATCAACCCGGGCCTCGGACGCGACCACTGGGGCAGTGCGTGGAGCGTGGCCATGGCCGGTTGTGGCATTCAAAAGGGGGCGGTCATCGGCAAGACCAACGAAAACGGCACCGCGGTCGCCGATCGCGAGGTTGACGGCCGACATTTGTTCCATACCTACCTGGCGGCGCTGGGACTCGACCCCAAGGGAAATTACCCCAACCTCAATCGGCCAATTCCCATCGGCGACCCCGCCGGAGAGTTGATCAAGGAATTGTTGGTGTAGTGGTCATTGATCATTGAGGTTTCCATTCCTCATCCCTGATATTTTCATCATGGCAGACGAACAGACCGTACCTGCTCAATCACCAGCGCCAACCACCGCTGCGCCGGCCGCCCAGACACCGATCGTGGCCGACCCGACACAGGTGCGACAGGTAAAGGAATTCAAACATAATCGGCCGCTCTTCGCCAGCCGCATCGATCCCTCGGGCCGCTTCGTCTGCACCGGCGCTCAGGATAAACTCGTCGCCCGTTGGGACGTTGACGGCGACAAGAAACTTGAGTTTGCCGGCCACGAGAGTTGGGTCCGCGGGATGGCCTTCCAGCCCGGCGGTGAGCTGCTGTTGACGGGTGATTACACCGGGAAGCTCTCCGCCTGGCGTTACGCGGCTGATCCTGCCCAGCCGCCTGTTTACACGATCGAGGCCCACAAGGGTTGGGTCCGTGCCGTCGCGTTCAGTCCCGACGGTGCGACGGTGGCCACTTGCGGCAATGACAAGCTGGTGCGGCTTTGGAGCGCTGCCGACGGCAAGCTGGTTCGCGAGTTGGGCGGCCACGAAAGCCACGTTTACAACGTCGCATTTCATCCCACGGGAGGGCACCTGGCTAGTTGCGACTTGAAAGGGGTCGTCAAGCACTGGGATCTCGCGACGGGCATGGCCGTTCGGCAACTCGACGCGTCGGTGCTTTGGAAATACGACCCGACGTTCAAAGCCGACATCGGCGGCGCACGGGGCATGGCCTTCAGCCCTGACGGCGCCTGGCTGGCCACGAGCGGCATCACCGAAGTCAGCAATGCGTTTGCCGGAATCGGCTTTGCCGTGATTGCGCTCTTCGATTGGGCCAGCGGCGAGCGAAAGCAGGTATTGCGACCCAAGGAGAATTTTCAAGGAGTGGCCTGGGCCGTCGCTTTTCATCCGGCGGGGTTTGTCATGGCGGTGGGGGGGGGTGGAGGAGGAGGCGCACTATGGTTTTTCAAACCCGACCAGCCGAATCCGTTCTTTGAGTTCAAGCTTTCCAACAACGCCCGCGACCTGGCCTTGCACCCCGATGGACTGCGGCTGGCGATTGCCCATTTCGACAATACGTTGCGACTCTACGACATGTCGCCCAAGCCAGCGGCGTAACCGCTCCGAATCGCCCGTGTGCGAATCGAATGAAGATGATTACAGCCACTTCCGCCACGACCAGGCCAACCGGTCGAGCCAGCGTTGCCACCAATTCCGACCGACACAGTCCGCCAGGCCCACACGTCGGCTGCGACGTATCTCGTACGCACAGATCCGCTTGATGGCCGCGGCCATCGCCCGCGAGCGGATCACCGCCACGAACTCAAGATTCAGCCACAAACTGCGGTGGTCGATGTTGCACGAGCCGATTACGGTCCATTCGTCGTCGATCACCAGTGTCTTGCTGTGTAGCATCTGGTCTTTGCGTTCGAAGATCCTGATGCCGTGGCCCAGCAACTTGAAGTAAAAGTGCCGGGCGGCCCATTGCGCCGCTTTGACATCGCTGGCGCCGGGGATGATCACCCTTACTTTGACCCCGCGGCGGCGGGCACGCAACAGCTCGCGCAGCACGCGCCCTTGGGGAATGAAATAGGCCATCGAGAGCGTGATCGAGCGCCGCGCCCGCCGCAACAAGGGGGCCAGCACGCGTGTCGCGCGGCGGTGTTCGAACTGCGGCCGACAGTCGAAGAAATAGAGTCCTTCCGCCTGGTTTGTCAACATTTCCTTGCGCGGCCAACGCGGCCAGCGCCGGCGGCGGCGGCCGTGGACCCGCCGCCACAACCGGTCGAACGCGGCGGCAATCCGCGACTGCAGCCGGCCATTCAAGCGTACGTGGACGTCGCGCCAACCGGCCGACTCCGGCAGCTCCCGCCCGTCGGCAGCGATACGTCGCTGGTCGACGATGTTCATGCCGCCAAAATAAGCGACTTCATCATCGACGACGAGCAGCTTGCGATGGTTGCGGCGATTAAGGAACCGTAGCGAGGGAAACCGCCAAAATGCCTGCCGCAGCGAATGGAAGCAGTGCACCTTAACCCCCGAGCGTTCCAGGTCGCGGAAGAAGGCCGATGAGGTGGCGGCGCTGCCAAAGGCATCGTACATCACGCGACAATCGACTCCCTGCGCGGCGCGCCGTTTGAGCGCATCAGCCACGGCTCGCCCTGCGGCATCCTCGAGGATGATGTAGCTTTCCAGCCAGACGCGCTGCCGCGCCCGGCCGATGTCGTCGACCATGGCCGAAATCAAGGGCGCCGACTCCGTAAACAGCCGCATTTCGTGGCCCGCCACGTGTACGACGTGGGCCCCGCTGGAAACCGCGGGCGATAGGGTGGTACTTTCAAGATGCATAGCGGGACGAATCGTTAGGCATGGTCAATGCCTGGGCGGCGTCGGTTTCGTGCTTCTTTGCATGTCGTTTTTCATTATACGTCGCCGCAT
>Ga0265325_10001524_pt1 | contig 16249 bp, 15 predicted proteins | sample 41420metaG_FD_202090 | JGI IMG/M metagenome (GOLD analysis project Ga0265325, IMG submission 202090) | Rhizosphere microbial communities from Carex aquatilis grown in University of Washington, Seatle, WA, United States - 4-14-20 metaG | ecosystem: Host-associated > Plants > Roots > Rhizosphere...
GGCGCTGCCGATTATCACCTTCGATCACGATGTTACCGTGCATCTGAACGGCGAAGACATCCGCGCGCTGTTCTTTCCCGCCGGCCACACCGACGGCGACTCGATCATCTTCTTCCCCAAGTCGAATGTCGTGCACATGGGCGACGATTTCGTCACTTACGGGTTTCCGTTTATCGATGTTGAGAGCGGCGGCAGCATCAATGGAATGATTGATGCCGTGGAGAAAGTGATCGCGCAACTTCCGCCCGATGTGAAGGTGATTCCCGGGCACGGGCCAATTTCGAGTTTGGACGACATGCGCGCTTATGCGACGATGCTGAAGGCCACTCGCGACGTCGTGGCGCAGGCGCTCAAAGACGGCAAGACGCTCGACCAGATGAAGCAGGCTAAGCTTCTCGATCCCTGGAAGAAATTTTCCGGAGACTTCGTGAATCAAGACGCCTTTCTGGAAACGCTCTACAACTCGCTGACCGGGCAGAAAAACGGAAAGTTCATCAAGCACAACTAAGGGCTTGCGTCCGACGCAAGTCAAGGAGATCAACTCAGTTTGCGTCTGACGCGCCGCAAGTTCGTTCAATCCGTGCTCGGAACCAGCGCTGCCCTGGCGCTGCCGGCCGCCCTCTCGAACTGCAGCGGATCTTCCAAGGCAGCCACGGGCGAACGGACCGCCGCGAAACCGGCCATTGCCCCCATGCAATTCGGCGCCGCTCCGGAGATGGCATTTCCCAAAGGATTTTTCTGGGGCACGGCCACCGCCGCGTATCAGATCGAGGGCGCGTGGAACGAAGATGGCAAAGGCGAATCCATTTGGGACCGCTTCGCCCACACTCCCGGCAAGATCCGGAATGGCGACACCGGTGATGTTGCTTGCGATTCCTATCACCGGTGGCGGGAAGATATCGCGCTGATGAAAGCGATGAATCTGAACAGCTACCGTTTTTCGATCTCCTGGCCGCGCATTCAGCCGCAGGGATCTGGCGTGCCGAATTCCAAGGGACTCGATTACTACAGCCGCCTGGTGGACGCCTTACTTGAGGCACACATCCGACCCCTCGTCACGCTCTATCACTGGGACCTCCCGCAGGCTCTCGAAGATACGGGTGGATGGACCAATCGTGACACGGCATCTCATTTTGCCGGCTATGCGTCAATCATGGCGCAGGCGCTGGGCGACCGCGTTACCGACTGGGTAATCTTTAACGAGCCGGCCGCGTTTGTTGATCTGGGCCACCTCGAAGGCACGCACGCCCCGGGCCGCAAGAGCCTGCTCGATTTCCTGCGCGCCACTCATGTCGTGAACCTCGCACAGGCTGAGGGATTCCGCGCGTTCAAGGCGGGGCGTCCGGCGTCGCGAGTTGGCACGGCGTTCAGCATGTCAGCCTGCGAGCCTGCGACCGATTCCGCGGAAGACAAACTCGCGGCCGAACGAGCCCATGCCATTACGAACATATGGTTTCTAGAACCAGCTTTGCACGGGCGATATCCGGATGCACTCACGTTCCTGCCCGAGACTGCAATGAAGATCAGAGCCGGCGACATGGAGAAGACTCGGACGCCGCTCGATTTCATCGGTATCAATCTTTACTACCGGATCATTGCTTCGGCGCCGGGAGCCATGGAGCGTGCCGCGCACGCGCAGGAGTGGCTCTTCCCGGTGAAGATGGACGGTGGACAACAAGGTCCGAAGACCGACTTCGGTTGGGAGGTTTGGCCCAAGGCGCTGTACGACATGGTCATGCGCATCACGCGCGATTACAACCGGCCCGTCATCGAGATTACCGAGAGCGGGTGCTCCTACAACGACGGACCTGACGCGACCGGTGTGATTCGCGACAGCCGCCGCATCGAATATCATCGCGAATATTTGGCGGCACTTCGCCGCTCCATCGCAGACGGTGCCGACGTTCGCGGATATCACGCCTGGAGCCTGCTGGATAATTTCGAATGGGCCGAAGGATTTAGCCAGCGCTTTGGTCTTGCTTACGTCGATTTCAAGACACAGCAGAGAACCATGAAAGACTCAGGGCGCTGGTACGCGAAGGTAGCCGCCGAAAACCGTGTGGAACCCGGCTTCTGAGCCCGCAGTAGGCGCAAGGCAACGCGACCCAACGACTCTTTCTTTGGAATTGCATGCCCTTCTGAATTAATCGACCCTGGTCGATTCGTACCAACTCCGCCACGCGCTGGAGTCGTTGGGCAAATGCTGGCGCGTGATATCGTGCAGCGCTTGGAACGCCCACGCATGCGTCTGAGCATCGAGCGAGGGATCGTCGGAGTAGGTTAACAATTGCGGTACGGCGGTGAATCGTTGCTCGCTCGTATACATACCGGCTTCCGCCAGGCTGCACGCGGCGCTCTCGCGCACGGTCGCAGAAGGATCGTCGTGCATCGCCTTCAGCAAAAGCTCGATCGTTTGGGTAGAACCCGCAAGCGCAAGTCCCTGAACCGCCCAGCGGCGCGAGTCCTCGTCAGCGTCGTCTAAATGTGCGGATAAGACCTGCACCACGCGATCAGTCTCAACTCCGCGGTTCCCCATCAGACCTAGTGCCCATAGCGCCCAAATTTTCCGCGCATGATCCGAAGACTGCGTTGTCCTTACGAGATAGTCAACGCTTGCGCGATTCTTCGCCAGCCCGTAAGCCGCAATCTCCACCTCGATGCCTGACTCCCGCACCCGCATGTCACTGGAGTTTAGCGCGGCGGTCGTCAGTGTTGCGATCTGCGAGTCCCACTGAACTTTTCCTTGCCAGCGATCCACACGCGACGAAATCTGGTCGATGGCGCCATCGTTCCGCGCAACCGCGAGTTCGAGCAACGTCTCAGCCTGCTTCTGCGGTTTCATGCGATCGAGTTGGTGAGAGTCATTGACGGAGACGGGCGCATTCCCGCGATTCGAAAGAAGATTGGCCACACCAGACCATGCCGCGTGAGCCCCGCCGACGTTTCCCACGAATACCGCAAACAGCACTCCGATGGCGGCGGCAAAAACGGGGCCGAATCGCTTCGCGTTCAATGGCTGCCGAGTGGAGCCCGGAACAGAATCGGGTGCGCCTGCGGAAACATCGGATCCGGGCCCGAGCGTGCCGTAGTCCGGCGTTGGCTGCAAGCGCGGATCGGGTATTGCCGCGGCTTCTGGCTTCGAGCCTTGGCCTGAGAAGGGTGTTTGAAACACATCCATATATAGAAGAGTCTAGGATCACGATCGAAATAAGGTAAAGTTACTTCGGTTCGAATCCCTACTGGATTCGATGCAAGAACGCGGTTCCACGACTGGGATAGGGGCCCCGGAATGTGGACTCGCGATTCTAAAGAGTTATGAGGAGAAAAGAATGCGACCGAGATCGAAATGGTTCCTATCCATCATCAGCGTGTCCCTGGCGGCAGTGGCTCTTGCCGCAGCTGGACCGGGATATCACGTGGTAACAACATACAAACTCGGCGGCGACGGAGGCTGGGATTATCTGACCGCCGACTCCGACGCGAGACACATTTACATCTCCCGCGGCACGCACGTCATGGTGGTCGACGCGGATTCAGGCAAGAGCATCGGTGATATCACCGACACTCCGGGCGTTCATGGCATCGCTCTCGCGCCCGAGCTTGGACGCGGCTTCACCAGCAACGGACGCGAAGGCACGGTCAGCATCTTTGACATGAAAACGCTGGCCACCAGCAGCAAAGTGAAAGTGGGCGAAAATCCCGACGCCATCCTCTACGATCCGGCCACAAAGCGGATCTTCACCTTCAACGGTCGCAGCCAGGACTCCACGGCAATCGATGCCGCCACTGGGAAAGTGCTGGGCACCATCAAACTTGACGGCAAGCCCGAGTTTGCGGCCAGCGACGCGAAGGGCAAAATCTTCGTCAACATCGAAGACAAGAGTGAACTGACCGTCATCGATCCCAATAAGCTGGAAGTCAAGGCGAAGTGGCCGCTGGCGCCCTGCACCGAACCGAGCGGGCTCTCGATCGATCGCAAGAACCGCCGCCTGTTCGCAGGGTGCGATAACAAAATGATGGCGGTCGTCGACGCCGACACCGGCAAGGTCCTCGCAACGCCGGCCATCGGCGAGGGTGTCGATGCGACTGCATTCGACGCCGACACTGGGCTGGCTTTCGCTTCCTGCGGCGCCGACGGCGTGCTCACTGTGGTGAAGGAAGAGTCGCCCAACAAATTCGTTGTCGCGGAAAACGTCACGACCCAGAAGGGCGCCCGCACCCTGGCGCTCGACTCCAAGACGCACAACGTGTTTGTGGTGACGGCGCAATTCGGCCCACGACCCGCGCCGACAGCGGACAATCCACGCCCGCGTCCCCCGATTCTTCCCGACAGCTTCGTGGTCCTGGTGGTGGCGAAATAAATCTGATCCGTTCTCGGAAAGGCCCTGCTCAAAAGCTGATGAGCAGGGCGTTCCTTTATTCGCAACCACGAAACGTGTGTGGAGCGCCACTGTCCATGGCATGTGGGGACAGCCGCCCTCGGCTGTCCAATGGCGCGAAGCGCCTTCCCAAAATTGCCGATTCCAGTTAGGATATCGCCACTCCATTCGACCGTACGACCGTTCGGTTGGAGCGGCTAAAGGCCCTATAAAAATGACAAGCCCCGACGACAAGTTCTACCGCGCCGAGGTTACCAAGCGCGTCGATTTCGCTCCTGACCTGTGGATGTTCCGTATCCGCAGCGGTGGCGAATTCCCTTTTGTCCCCGGACAATACGCGACGCTGGGTGTCGAAGCCAACGGAAAGCGCGTCGAGCGCCCCTATTCGATCGCGTCGTCACCCTCGGAGAGTGAACTGGAATTTTTCTTCGAACTTGTACCGGAAGGCGCGCTCACACCGTTACTGCACAAACTGCAACCCGGCGACCAGGTGTTGATGCGCAAGGTCCCCAAGGGACGGTTTTCTCTGGACACGCAAAATGGACGCACGAATCACCTGCTGATCTCCACGGTGACCGGCGTGGCGCCCTTTGTGAGCTACGTGCGAACTCTTCACAAAGACTGGAAGGAGGGTCGCTTCGACGGCACGCACAAGCTATTTCTCCTGAACGGCGCGAGCCGCCCCTGGGAATTCGGATACCTCGACGAACTGAACTGGTTCGACAAGGAGCTGCCGTGGTTCAAATATGTGCCGACGGTCAGCCGTCCCTGGGATCACGAAGACTGGTCTGGAGAAATCGGGCGCGCGGACGACATCCTCCGCAAGTATGCCGATCATTGGGAACTGGAACCGAGCAACACGATGGCATACATCTGCGGCCATCCGGAGATGATCGAGCATAGCAAAGCGATCTTGAAGCGTCGCGGCTTCACCGACAAGGGAGCCGTGAAGGAAGAGGTCTACTGGATCCCGGCGCACAAATAGCAGCGGCCTGAGAGACTTTCGGAATCATGTGCCAACGGCCTCGCTCCGCCGCTCCAGCAGCATCACATCTCTCCATGTGTCACCGAGTTTGCCCACACGTTGCCTGACGCCGACCTTCCGGAATCCGCAAGACTTGTGCAACGCGATACTGGCACGGTTCTCCGGGAAGATGCCTGCCTGCAGGGTCCAGATTCCATTCTGCTCTGACTCCTCGACCAGCGCCTGCAAGAGCGCTTTCCCCACACCATGTCCGCGCGCAGCTGCAGCCACGTATACGGAGACCTCGGCCACTCCCGCGTAAACGCGTCGACTCGAAACCGGGCTGAGCGCAGCCCATCCCAGCACGTTAAGTCTGTCGAGGGGAATCAGCTCCTCCTCGTCAATAGGCTCGAACGCGATCAGCCGGCAATTCTTGCGATGACTACTGTCCCATTTCTCCCAGTCGGGCAGCTCCGTTTCGAACGTGGCATTTCCGGTCGCAATGCCTTCGCGGTAAATCTCGCGCACCGCAGGCCACAGATCCGGAGGCATCGGCAGGACGGGATAATTCATAAACGCTCAACGCCGGTCTAGCTCTCCGCGGGCGCGAAGAACACCAGCACGGCCAACTCTTCTTGAATGTCGTGAAAGCGGTGCTCCACCTCGGCGGCGACAAACAGCACGCTTCCGGCAGAGATCTCGCGGTCAACCTCCCCAGCCCTGAAACGCGCTCTTCCCCGCACAACGTAGTACATCTCATCTTCATGGTGCGGGCGTTGCACATCAGTGGCCCCGGCCGCCAGCACGTAGAGCCCGGCACTCATCGCCGGAACACGAACGAACTCTCGGTACAACTTGCCGCTCAGGGCGCGTTGCCCATCAATTTCATCCAGCGTGAAGAAAGCGGATTTGGACTCGGTCAAGAGCGTTCCCTCGTAAAACCGCACCACGACCCGCGGAAATCTTCTCGCATCAACACTCGAATCAAGTCCACGAATCTTCCGACTCGGTATCTTCACCCTTGTCGCTGGTCGCGATCACTTCCACCGCATTGTCTCCGGGATATTCGCCTTGCTGGTTCAATTGCTCCTGCCAGCTGCTGATTGGCGAATCGAACGTCTTGTCGTATTCACTCGAGCCGTTCACGATGATCTGGACGCGAGCGATCTTTTCGCCCGTGTCGGCTTTGGCTGAGGCGGTAATGTCCCAGCCCATGAGTGGATTCTTGGCATGCGTGCTGGTTACGTTCATGGTCCTTCTCCTGAAATCCTCTACGTGAAAATTCCTCCAAACAGAAGCTCGGTGAACTGCGGGATGAGGTTGTTCGCCTGCAACTCCCCCTCGGGCTTATACCATTGATAGATCCAGTTGATCATGCCCAGCAGCGCGAAGGCGGCGGCGCGCGGGCTGACAGTGCCCTGCGATCCTGGAGTGAGGTGCTTCGCTTTGTGAAAGTCCTTCTGCACGTCGGCGATCAGGTTCTCTACGAAATGGACATATTCTTTCTTGCGGTGATTGATGCGCTTGCGCAGCGCCGGCGGCAGGGGATGATTTTCATGCAGCATCACCGTGATCTCGCGGTCGCGCGGACTGAGCACGACCTCGATATGCAGGCGGATCAGGGCGCGCAGGCGTGCTACTGGATCCGAAACCAGGCTGGCGGGACCGATCACGCGTTCCTGGGTCAGTTCCATCGCATGATTCATGATCTCGAACAGGATCTCGTCTTTGCTCTGAAAGTGGTGATAGAGGCCGCCCTTGCTGAGTTTGAGCGCGGCCGCGACGTCGTTCATCGAAGTCGCGTCGTATCCGCGCTGCTGGAACAGCCGGGCCGCCGTGCGCAGAATTTCCTGACGGGAATCCACCAAAGTCTCGCGGGCCATCGCGTGACATGGTAAATACTTGCGCGCCGGAATGCCAATGGCCGCCAGTGCTTTCCGGCTTTACTTCCCAAACTGCTGGATCTCTCCGAACCGCTTCCAACCTTCCTGATCAACCGGGCCCTCGGAATGGCTGCCCATGCGAAAACGGTGACCGTCGGGATCCTGCACGTTCATCTCTCGCACGCCCCAAGGCATATTGGTCGGCTGCTGGCGAATGGTCGCGCCACTTTTTTTGTACTCCTCATGCAGCGCATCCACGTCCTCCACGAAAATACTCATCCATGTGCCGGCCTGTCCCTGGCCTCCCTCGGACAGGAAAATCTCGATCTTCCCCCGAGCGACGCAGCCGAATGACGGCGGATCTCCCCAGTCCCACTTCTTGCTGAAACCAAGCTTGTTCACGTAATAGTCCATCGAGGCTGCAAAATCTTTCACGTTTAGAATCGGGACCAGACATTCAAACTCATTCATTGGTTGTCTCCTGCCCAGGGCGCTAGCTTATGGTTCCTTGCGAAGCCTTCGTGCGGTTTGAGGAAGGACAGCGTATCAAAAGATGCGGAATCCTGCCCCTCGTCCTCGTCGAACTTCGTACCAGACTTCTCTCTTGACACCGTCGGGGCGCTCCGGGTAGCATTTCCAGATACCGACCGACCGGTCGGTATTGCAATAATATGGGCTCGGTTTGCCCCCTTAGCAATGCAAGGGCGACTTTCTCCCTTGCGCAACGCAATATGTGGATCGAGAGGAGCACTCGGTGGTCACTATTTTTTATGAACGCGACGCCAAGCCCGACACGCTGAAGGGCAAGACGATCGCCATCATCGGCTATGGCAGCCAGGGACACGCCCAGGCCCAGAATCTCCGCGACAGCGGATTCAAAGTCATCATTGGGCTCGACCCGGCTCGCAAGAGCGCCCAGCAGGCGCGAGCCGATGGCATGGTCGTGGTGGCGCCGGACGAAGCCGCCAAGCGTGCGGACTGGATTCAGATTCTGACCCCAGATGAAACGCAAGCGGAAACATACGAGCAGTTCCTTAAGCCCTACCTGCATCCGGGAAAAGTTCTTGGCGTCTCGCACGGCTTTAGCATTCATTTCAAAACCATCGTTCCGCCGCCTGATGTCGACGTGGTTATGATCGCCCCCAAGAGTCCCGGACACTTGGTTCGCCGGGTTTACACCGAAGGCCGCGGCGTGCCGTCCCTGATCGCGATTCAACAGGACGCAAGCGGTCACGCGCATGAACTCGCGCTGGCATACGCGCATGGCATCGGCTCCACACGCGCAGGAGTCTTGCAGACCACCTTCAAAGAAGAGACCGAGAGTGACTTATTCGGCGAGCAGGCGGTGCTTTGCGGCGGTCTGACCTCGCTCATCAAGAAGGGATTCGAAACGCTGGTCGAGGCCGGCTACGCTCCGGAGATTGCTTACTTCGAGTGCCTGCACGAAGTGAAGCTGATCGTCGATCTGATTTACGAAGGCGGCTTGGATCGAATGCGGTACTCGATTTCGAACACGGCGGAATATGGCGATCTCACCCGCGGTGAGCAAGTCGTCGGCGACGCCACGCGGCAGGCGATGAAGAAAACGCTGGCCGACATTCAGAGCGGCGAATTCGCGCGGGAATGGATCGCCGAGAACAAGAGTGGTGGCGCCAAATTCAACGCTCTGCGAGAAAAAGAAAAGCAGCATCCCATCGAAATCGTGGGCGCGCAACTGCGCGGCATGATGAGTTGGCTGCCCAAGGACGGCAAGAAGAAGGCCGAGGCTCCCCAAGATCCCACCAAAAAAGATCCCACAAAACAGGTGGTGAATGCTTAAAGGGGCTGACATCGTTCTGCAGTGCCTGCGCGCCGAAGGGGTGGAATTGGTTTTTGGCTATCCCGGCGGCGCGATCATGCCACTGTACGACGCGCTTGAGGGCAGCGGGGTGCGTCATATCCTCACGCGGCATGAGCAGGGCGCGGTCTTCGCAGCCGAAGGTTATGCGCGGGTGACCGGTGAAGTCGGCGTTGCCATGGCCACCAGTGGTCCCGGCGCGACAAACCTGGTCACTGGCATTGCCGACGCGAAGATGGATTCGGTTCCCCTGGTCTGCATCACCGGCCAGGTGCGCAGCGCGCTGATCGGAACCGACGCATTTCAGGAGACCGACGTTTTTGGCGTCACGCTGTCGCTCACCAAATGGAGCCGCCTGGTTCGCACCATTGACGAGATTCCCGAAGCGATTGCCGAGGGATTTTACTGGGCACGCAGCGGACGTCCTGGACCGGTAGTCATCGATATCCCGACCGACCTGCTGAAGGCAAAGAAGGAATTTGCCAGGCCGGTAAAGTTCACGCCGCACGCTCGACCCGCCGATGCGAAAGCCGAGGGCGGATTCACCGACACCATCGTCGCGATGTTGCAGCAATCTTCAAAACCTGTGGCGCTGGTAGGCGCAGGAGCGAAATTGTCGGGAGCAATCCCGGAGTTGCGGCGCCTGCTCGACGAGTTGAACATTCCAACGTTTGCTACCGTGCATGGACTGGGCGCGGTTCCACCGCAGTCTCCGTATTACCTCGGCATGGTCGGCATGCACGGAACCCGCGCTGCGAACACGGCGCTGCATGAGACCGATCTGCTGATGGTATTTGGCGCGCGGCTCGATGACCGCGTGACTGGAGATCCGACGCGCTTTGCGCCGCATGCCAAGATCGTTCATTTTGAAATTGATCCGGCGCAACTTGATCGCGTGCGTCCCTGCGATCTGCCGGTCATTGGGAATCTCGCAGACACGATTCCTGCGTTCCAGGCTGAATTGCGCAAGCATTCTCTTCCAAGCTTTAGTCAATGGCGAGCGGTCGCGTGCGGCACGGAACGGGCAGAGCTCGACCCCCGAGGTCTGGCGCAGCCGACGATTCGTTTTCTCGATGAACTCTTCAGCCGTCTGCCGCAGGAGAGCGTCGTGATCGCCGACGTGGGCCAGCACCAGATGTGGGCGGCACAACGTTACCGCTCTTCCTCGCCGCGAGGGTTTATCACCTCGGGTGGGCTGGGCGCGATGGGTTTCGCTCTGCCGGCCGCAGTGGGAGTGCAGCTCGCGAAACCTGACACTTGTGTGCTCTGTGTCTCGGGCGATGGTGGATTTCAGATGAACATCCAGGAACTGGCCACGGTTCACCGGCTCGGCCTGCCCGTGAAGATGGTCATCATCGACAACAAATATCTTGGCATGGTGCGGCAGTGGCAGCAGCTCTTTTACCAGCGCAACTACGCCGAGACGGATCTCAGCGATAACCCGGATTTCGTGGAGATCGCCAAGGCCTACAAGATTCACAGCTTCCGGCTGAATGAAGACGCTATGCGCGAGTTTCCCGTGTCGCAGGAAACAGGGGATCAGATCGACCGGTTCCTGAGGTCTCCGGAGCCGGAGTTGCTGGTATTTGATTGCGCTCCGGAGGCTAATGTTTTCCCGATGGTTCCGGCAGGTGCGGCGCTTTCGGAGATGTTGCTGGAAGAAGAACCGACGCAGTAGGTACGAAAGCCGGTGAGACGCCGGCGCTACAAACTCAGGGAGCAAGCTTATTATGCAGACTTTTTACATTCGCTATCGCAACACGCAGGGAACGTTGATGCGCATTCTGAACGCGGCTTCGCGCCGCGCCCTCGATCTACCCGTGGTGCAGGCGGAGCCGGCCGAGCACGATCATCAAGTCACGCTCGCGCTCGACGTTAATCAGAAGCAGGTCGGCCAGCTTTATCGCGAATGGTACAGCATCGCGGATGTCATTAAGGTCGGCTCTGGCGCGGCGCACGCGAATGCATGGAGCGCGCCTCATCCTCCTGCGGCAGTTTCGATCGAAGAGTCGCGCGCGGCGGCGCGGGCGTAGTTCCGAATTTGGACTAGCTGGGCAAGCATGACGGCTCCTGGGCAGCGTCATGCATCTGGGGGAGCCTGCTGCTAAGCAGGTTCCCCGTTTTTTGGGGGCCATTAAAGCTTGACCACGAAGGACACTAAGTTGCACAAAGGGAAACCGTGAAACAAAATACCTTCGTGTAACTTCGTGCCCTTAGTGGTTTATTGCTCTTAGCGGTTTTCCATCCGAAGCCTGAGTTGTGTAATCTTTCACCATGGATCTCAAGCACATCAGCCGCGGAATCACTGAGGGGCGCGATCGCGCGGGCGCGCGCTCCATGTTCAAGGCCATTGGTTTCACCGATGCCGATCTCAGCCGTCCCCTGATCGGCGTGGCCAACACGTGGATCGAAACCATGCCGTGTAACTTCCATCTGCGCCGCTTATCGGCCAAAGTGAAGGAAGGCATTCGCGCGGCCGGCGGAACGCCCATGGAGTTCAACACCATCGCGATCTCCGACGGCGAAACGATGGGCACCGAGGGAATGCGTGCATCGCTGGTGAGCCGCGAACTGATCGCGGACTCGATCGAACTCGTCTGCCGCGGGCAGATGTTCGACGCGGTGGTGTGCGTTGTCGGCTGCGACAAAACTATTCCCGCCGCAGCGATGGCACTAGCTCGTATGAACTTGCCTGGAATGGTGCTGTACGGCGGGACGATCGCTCCGGGTAACTATCGTGGGAAGGACGTAACAATTCAGGACGTCTATGAAGCGATCGGCGCGAACATGGCGGGAAAGATGAGTGACGCAGAGTTGCGCGGGCTCGAAGATGCCGCGTGTCCGGGGGCCGGCGCGTGCGGCGGGCAGTACACGGCGAACACGATGTCGACGGTGATGGAGATGATCGGGCTTTCGCCGATGGGATTCAACAGCGTGCCGGCGATGGATCCGCAAAAGGATCAGATCTCGTTTGACTGCGGCAAGGTTGTGATGAACGTGCTGCAGAAGGGAATCAAGCCGCGCGACATTCTGACGCGGGATGCTTTCGAGAATGCGATCGCATCGGTCGCGGCAACGGGCGGATCGACGAACGCGGTTCTGCACCTGCTGGCGATCGCGCGCGAAGCGGGCGTCGAACTGGAAATTGACGACTTTCAAACCGTGAGTACGCGTACTCCAGTCCTCGCGGATCTCAAACCTTCCGGACGCTTTGTAGCGTTCGACATGCACCGTGCGGGCGGTATTCGGCTGCTTGCGAAGCGTTTGGTAAATGGGAAGTATGTGCATTCGTCGGCGAAAACCGTAACGGGCCAAACGATTGGCGCAGAGGCTAAGAGCGCCGTTGAAACTCCCGGGCAGGAAGTAATCGTTCCGCTCGACAAGCCACTGAAGGCGACTGGCGGTTTGGTAATCCTCAAGGGAAATCTTGCGCCCGAGGGTTGCGTGGCCAAGATCAGCGGGCACGAGCGGTTGGAGCATCGCGGACCAGCGCGCGTGTTCGAGTCCGAGGAGGACGCGATGGCCGCAGTAACCGCGAAGAAGATTCAAGCGGGAGACGTCGTCGTGATCCGAAACGAGGGACCGAAGGGTGGTCCGGGAATGCGCGAAATGCTGGGCGTGACCGCGGCGATTGTGGGCGAGGGACTTGGCGGCTCGGTGGCTCTGTTGACTGACGGGCGCTTCAGCGGCGCGACTCGAGGGTTGATGGCGGGACATGTTTCTCCGGAAGCGGCGCTGGGAGGTCCCATCGCGGGCGTACACGATGGCGACATGATTCGCTTCGACGTCAACCAGCGTGTTCTGGAAGTGGAGGTCAGCGACGATGTGTTGCGGCAACGCATGGCGCAGTGGAAGGCGCCGCAACCGCGCTACCCGAAGGGCGTGTTCGCGAAATACGCGGCGCTGGTTTCATCGGCGTCGCAAGGAGCCATCACGATGCCGCGTTAGCCCTCAGGGGGCTTTTTCCTCTGGCGCTTCGTCCCGAATTTCCTTCCGCTGTCTTCTCTTCCCGACCCTGAAAATTTTTCCGTGCTCGAAAAAATTTGATCGAGAACTCTTGAAGCGTGCGTTGCAGGCGGGTTTCGTTTTGGGAAATCTGAGGGTTTGTGAGGTACCCCCCCGGCCCCCCACCTCTGAAAGCCTTGATGGGCGCGGGTTTTGCAATACTGCCTTGCAAAATATTGAGCCCGTTAGACTTAGACGTCAAAATCTTGACAGCAAAGGAGTTAGGGGCTGCTCCGCGGATTTCTTGTACACCGCCTCCGCCTTGACAATGATCTGCTCTTTGTATTTCCTGGACAAGGGCAGATGTCACAATGGCTTGTGGAAAACCGGGATGGCGGGTCGAGGGCATGACCGCAAAGGGACAAAGCGTACTCACGCCTGTCTCAAGGGGCAAAACATTTCAAAGATGTGCAATCTTGAACAGACGGGAAAAAAGGAACGGCGTAAATTAGCGCGAATAGAGACGAAATGAAGGAACGATGCGGCCCTCCCCCGTCGGCGCTAGTTCCTCTCGTGGGAAGGAGCTATGCGGCCCTGGGGCCGTTTGCTCCTCTGATGTGAAGGAGCTATGCGGCCGTGGTCGTTTGCTCCTCTGATGGCGCAGTCACGCAAAGACTGCGCCATCTCTACGTGGCGTTAGGTTGCTTCTCCAGTTGATGTGACGTTCCCTTCGGCCCTCCGCTTTTTTTGACCTTCCCGTTCCGTCCTCGTAGGATTCAATCGCGCGCCCGTGGCCCAAGCCAGTATCGATTTTTCGGCAACTGGGGCACCCGCTGAAACCGAACCCCGACAGGAATCGCGAGTTTTCAGCAAACGGCCGCAAGCGCGATATACATGTTCTGCCCGAAAGTTTCCGGGCATAAGGAGCGAACACCATGTCAGGATCAACTGAATCGCAGGGAAACTTTCCCCGTCGCCGCTTTTTTCGCTGGGCCGGTTCGCTGGCCGCGGCCGTAGGAGCGGCACCTCTGTTTTCCTCCGCCGAGGCGCTTTCATTTTCGACAGCATCATCATCGACAGCAGCATCGCCAGCGCCATCGTCCGATGGTGAGGATTACTATGCGAAGCTTGGGGTCCCGACGATCATCAACGCCGCGGGCACCTATACCACGCTAACCGCGGCGTGCATGCCGCCAGAGGTACTGGCGGCGGTGCAGAAGTCTGCGCTTCATCCGGTGCGGTTGCACGATCTGCAGCAGAGGGCGGGTGAGTACATCGCTCGCCGCCTCAAGTGCGAGGGAGCGGTTGTAACTTCGGGAGCGTCTGGCGCCATCAGCCTGGCGACAGCCGCTTGCTTGCAGTATGCAAATAACATCAACGTGGTAGACATGCCCCAGGCGATTGACGGCAGGAAGAATCAGGTCATCGTGCAGCGGGCGCACCGCTATGAGTACGACCGCGCCATCTATCTTTGCGGGGCGCGGGTGACGGAGGTGGTCACGCTCGACGACTACAAGCGCGCGTGCGGCGCAGGCAACGCGGTGATGACGAATTTTTTCAACGCCGCCGAGGACGAGGATGGGATTGCAGGGAGCGCACAGATTGGCCGGGAAGAGTGGCTGCGCGTGGCGCACGAGTACAAGATTCCGTGCCACCTGGATGCGGCTGCGGACATGCCTCCGATCGCGAATCTATGGAAGTACACTGGCATGGGTTTCGATCTTGTGGCTTTTTCCGGGGGCAAAGGAATACGCGGTCCGCAAAATGCTGGCCTGCTGCTTGGCCGGAAGGTGCTGACAGACCTGGCCCATGCGAACAATAATCCGGGAGACGGAATCGGCCGCGGCATGAAAGTGGCGAAGGAACAGATTGTGGGCATGGTTGCGGCAGTCGACTGGGTTCTCACGCACACGGAAGAGTCGATGCAGGGCGACTACCAGAAGCGGGTCGATCTCATCGCGAATGCGGTGAAGGGCATCCCTTCGGTCAGGACGGAGACGGTAGTTCCGAGAATCGCCAACCATGTTCCCCACCTGCTCATACGCTTCGACCCGGCGGTGACTGGTGTTACCACAAGGCAGATCGTCGATGCTTTGCGCGCCGGAGCGCCTTCGATAGAACTGAATCCGAACACCGGCCAAAAGCCCAACCAGGGCATCCCGGCGGACGCGAACACGCTCGTGGTGGGAGTGTGGATGTTGCAGCCCGGCGAAGATGCGATCGTGGGCCAGCGAATTCGCGCGGCCCTCACGAAGCAGGCCTGACATTCGAGCTTCGGTCAGCGGGGTGGTGAGTGAGATCGCGATGTTTCAACGGGTGTGTCAAAATGCCGTGGCTTCGGAGCCACGGACAACGTACCGCGGAAAGACCGCGCCATTGCGGAACCGGTGTTCGTCGACCAATTCCAGCTTCAACCGCACATGATCCAGGAGGAACCGTTTTCCAGGCGCCGGCGACCGCGGGGCAGATGAACGTTTGAATTTCATCAACTAGGCCAGCGGAATATCGCTTCTGTCGCAGATTTGTCTGTCACTGTTTCAAGTAACGAAGCGCAACACTTCCTGATTTAAAAATCTTCGATTCGAGAAGTTTCAGTTGGCATTTCTCCGGCAGGTTGACACCTTCGAACAACCGTCTGCCTCCGCCAGTAATGATTGGCGCAACGACAATACGATATTCGTCAATCAGGCCAAGCTCCATCAGTTGTGCCGGAACATCTACACCGCCGACCCAAATATTTTTGCCCGGCTCTTGTTTCAATTTAAGTATTTCGTCGCGAAGGTTTGAGCGAACGAGTTTCGTATTTTTATCTTCAACGCTACCCAATGATCGTGAAAAAACAATCTTATTGAGGGAATCAAATGCTAGAGCAAATTCGTTGTCCGCTTTTGTCTCAGACTGGCTTTTTGCGATATCAGGCCAATAAGGAACCATTAGTTGGTAGGTTTTACGCCCATAGACGAGCAGGCCGGCATCATCTCGTAAGAGCCGCGTGTAGTAGTCCATTAGCTCTTCATCAGGAGCCTGTGGGGTGTGGTCACAGCAGCCGTCGAGGGTAATGTTGATTGCGTAGACTACATTTCTCATGGGATTTCCTTTTTTGAAGGTTTGATTATCCTCAAACTCGTATTTGTTTTCGAGTTTAATCCTGACGAAGATCAGCTGCCGCCTCCCCTCGTTCGTCCAATCGACTGCGTGATGATTTCCGCGAGCATGCGGTAACAGTGGAGCAGCAACTCGC
>Ga0265325_10001525_pt1 | contig 16241 bp, 12 predicted proteins | sample 41420metaG_FD_202090 | JGI IMG/M metagenome (GOLD analysis project Ga0265325, IMG submission 202090) | Rhizosphere microbial communities from Carex aquatilis grown in University of Washington, Seatle, WA, United States - 4-14-20 metaG | ecosystem: Host-associated > Plants > Roots > Rhizosphere...
CCCTTCGCGCGATGCGCCAGATACGAGCGGATCGTGGTCGGGATAATGATCGCCATCGAGGTGCCGACGCAAAGCTGCATCCGAACGTCGTCGGGTACACCGAGGACACGAAACACCTCGTACAACACCGGCACGATGATCGCGCCGCCGCCGATGCCAAACAGGCCGGCGAGGATTCCGGTGGCCACACCCGCGACCACCACGGCCGCGGCAAGAAATACGATCTCGCCGAGCGGCACCCCGAGCACGACCGTTCGTCTCCCCGATTGTCAGGCCGCAGCGGTGTGCGCCGATTCCGCAGGCCTGTCCATGACCAGCGCCAGCGCTTCGGCGAGGACAGAAGCGCCCGCGCCGGGCTTGACAGCGACAGTCGCCAGATGCCGGCGGAACGCGCGCGCACCGGGCACCGCATGGAACAACCCGTGCAGATGACGCGTCACTGAATGCAGCCGCACGCCCCGCGACAGTTCGCGCTCGATGTAGGGCATCAGTGCCAACGCCACGTCCTTGGCCGACGCAAACGGCGCTGCCTCGCCAAACAGAAGCGGATCGACCTGAAGGAGCCGCCACGGCTCCTGGTAGGCGGCGCGGCCCATCATCACGCCATCGACCTTGTCCAGATGTGCGTGGGCGGCCTCGACCGTGGTCACACCGCCGTTGAGCACGATCGGCCAATCGGCGTGCGCGGCCTTCAGCCGGAACACCAGCTCGTAATCGAGCGGCGGGATTTCCCGGTTTTCTCGCGGCGACAATCCGGCAAGCCACGCCTTACGCGCGTGCACGACCAGGGCGCCCGCTCCCGCAGTCTTCACGGCATCCGCGAGCGCTGCGAGCGATACCTCGGGGTCCTGATCGTCGATACCGATACGGCACTTCACCGTCACCGGGACCGCCACCCGAGCCTTCATCGCGGCCACGCAATCGCCGACCAACTCGGGCTCCGCCATTAGGCAAGCGCCGAACCGGCCCTCCTGCACTCGATCCGATGGACAGCCGACGTTGAGGTTGATCTCGCTGTAGCCGAAATCCTCCCCGATCCGCGCACACTGCGCGAGAGCGACCGGATCGCTGCCGCCAAGCTGGAGCACCACCGGCTGCTCGGCCGGTTCGAACCCGATCAGCCGATTGCGGTCGCCGTGCAGCACCGCCCCGGTCGTCACCATCTCTGTGTACATCAAGGCGCGCCGCGTCAGCAGCCGGTGGAAAACCCGACAGTGGCGGTCGGTCCATTCCATCATCGGCGCCACGCAAAATCGCCAACGCGAGGATTTTTTGAATTCCTGCACTTTATCAATCATTCAGTGCATGTTTCATTTGGTTTCATTTGGTTTCATTTGGTCTCATTTGGATTAGGTCCGATTTGGGGCCATTTTCCCAACTGGGGTAGGACTTTTGGTGGGTCACGGAGAAAAGTCGTGCCCTTGGAACGATAATTGGGCGGGCTCAGAAAGACGGCACAGCCGCCTATGTCGCGCAGATCCTTATTAAGCGGAAGGGCAAATCGTCCACCGCGAATCCCAAACCTTTTGCAAATCATATGACGCCACTTCCGCTCGTCCTGCTGGTTAAGAGCGGCATCGCCGCCGCTGCGCCACCAAGAACGCCGCGCGTTCACCCTCAGGCGTTAGAATGAAGCAACGTATCGGCTCAAACCAGTACCTTGATAGGAAGGAGCGCGCTTCCGTATTCGCGAATATCAGATGCGCGTAGCAATTCTTAGCGCAATTGCAAAGGACGCTCCGGAACTCAAGGATCGGTGCTCTACCTCGCCAGAACATGGATTGCTCTGGCCGCACTGAGGAGGCACCTCGACGCCAGTTTAGGTCGAGCGCCGGAGACACAACAATTAGCCCTCGGCAATCCGATACCCAATTCCCGGTTCGGTCAGAATGATGCGCGGGTCGTCGGCGCGTTCTTCGATCTTCTGGCGAAGTTGGCCGACATAGACACGAAGATATTGCGTGTCTTCGGTATGCGCCGGTCCCCAAACCGCCGTCAGAATCTGCTTATGGGTGACCACGCGGCCGGCGTGCCTGGCGAGAAATGACAGGAGCTCGAACTCCTTCGGCGTCAGTTTGAGTTCCATGCCGGCGCGCGTTGCCCGGTGGCGGACGGAATCAACCTCAAACCCGCCGACTTTCAGTACTGGGGTCTCCGCCTTCCGCTGCATGCGATGGCGCAATGCGGTGCGCATCCGCGCCAGCAGTTCGCCGACATTGAACGGCTTGTTGACGTAATCGTCGGCGCCCAGATCAAATGCCTCGATCTTCTCCGTTTCGCGCTCGCGCGCCGACAGCACGATGATCGGCACGTCCGACCATTCGCGCGCGCGCCGAATAACATGCTTGCCGTCGCCGTCAGGCAGACCGAGATCGAGTAACACGATGTCCGGAGATTCGGCAGCGATTCGCTTGGTTGCTTCGGCGACACTGCCGGCGCTCGTCATCTCGTAGCCGTTCGCCTCAAGTGCGGGCCTGAGGAAGCGCAAAATCGCCGCCTCGTCATCAACCACCAGGACCTGGATTGTTGCGTTCATGACAGCGCTTCCCGGCGAGGAAATGTCAGCACAATACGAGTCCCGCTACCATTTGCGCTGGGGCTTTCAGCCCTAATCGATCCGCCATGCGCCTCCATGATGCCCTTGGCGATCGCGAGGCCAAGACCGCTCCCTTGCCCGCCATCCGCCGGGGTTGTGTCCGCTTTGATGAATTTATCGAACACGTGCGGCAGCGCTTGAATGGGGATGCCGGGGCCATCGTCGGTAACCCGCAAAACAACCTCATTGGGCGTAACGAGTGCGTTCACCACCACGTGAGACGATGACGGCGTGTGCACAATGGCATTGCCTATCACATTGCCGATGGACTGTTCGGCCAGCGTCGCGTCAGCACGCACCAAAGGCAGATCGGCAGGTAACTTGACTTCGATATAATGACGCGCGCCGCGCCGCCGGGATGCACTGGCGACGCGATCGACAATTTCGCGCAGATCGATCCAGTCGCGCCGAAGCTCCAAGGCGCCGGCTTCGATCCGGGTGATAGCAAGAAGATTGCGAACCATCTCGTCGAGGCTTTCGGTCTCCTGCTTGATCTGCACCAGGAGATCCCTCTTCGCCGCGGCGTCGAGCTTGTCGCCGTAGTCGATCAGGCTGGTCGCGGAACCGAGGATCGACGACAGCGGCGTGCGAAAATCGTGCGAAATCGAGGCCAGCAGCGTGTTGCGGACCCGTTCGGTCTCCGTCGCGGTTTTGGCGCTCACCATCTCGCGCGCCAGCGAGGCGCGTTCCAGCGCAGCGGCAGTCTGCTCGGACAACGTGTCGAGCAACGCGCGCGCTTCCGAATCGAGCAAGGCCGTCCCGTCGGCTCTGGCGACGCCGATGACCCCGAGCGCCTTGTTTCCGATCCGCAGCGGCACGAAATACCAAGGAATGATCGGCAACGTCCCGGTATCAGCGCCCGCGGGCTCGTTATGGCTGAAGGCCCAGCGCGCAGCCGTCATGGCTGCCGCGTCGAGGGCGTCTTCCGGTGGCCAGGCCGCGACTAAGTCGAGGTCCTCGCCTTGCGCCAGCAGAACGACAACCGCACGGCCGAGGCTTGCGTGAATTTCGCTTGCCGCGCCTTCAGCCAAACCGTCGAGCGAGGCAAGCCCGGACAGACGGCGGGTGAATTCATAGAGCCGTCGCATCGCCCGGACGCGGCCTGCGGAAATCTTTGCTTGCTCGCGTACGCGACCGGCCAGCGCGGACGTAATGACCGCCACCACCAGAAAAATGACCAATGCCAGCAATTCGTAAGGTTTGGCAACGGTAAAGGTATAAATGGGCTCGATGAAGAAAAAATTATACATCAGGAACGACAAGATCGACGCATAGATCGCCGGCCAGATGCCGGTACTCACGCCGGTAAACAACACCGCCAAAAGAAATACCATCGATAGATTGGGAATGGGCGTGAGTCTGGTCAGCAATTCGCCGATTCCGAGTGCTCCTGCGACCGAGCCGGTCGCATAAAAGAACGGCAACGGCTCCAATGCGATCCTCGGCCATCGCAGCCGAAACCGGGCGCGCGGCATTGGCTCCATCTCGCGCGTCACAAGATGTATGGCGATGTCTTGAGTCCGCCGCACCAGCTCGTGCGGCAGCGAGCGCCTCAGGAACTCGCTGAAAAACCCGGCGTGCGGGCGGCCGATCACGATCTGGGTGACGTTCTCGAACTTGGCAAAGCGTAGCAATTCTTCTGGCAGGTCGCTTCCCGTCAGCGTTTGGGTCTCTCCGCCCAGACTGACCGCCAGTTTCATCGCCTCGTCCAACCTGTGGCGCGCGGCTTCATCGAGGTTTGTACCTGGTTTTTCCACCGTCACCGCCAGCCACGGAGCATCCATCAAATCGGCCAGCCGCTTGGCCGTGCGCACCACTGTCGGAGAGATCGGATCGGGTCCGATGCAGGCGAGGATGCGTTCGCCCGCAGCCCATGGACCTTCGATGGCATGCGCCTGCATGCGTGAAACCAGATCGACATCGATGCGCTCGGCCGCGCGCCGAAGCGCCAACTCGCGCAAAGCGGTCAGATTCTGTGGCTTGAAGAAATTCTCGATGGCACGGGCGGCGGTGTCTTGAATGTAGACCTTGCCTTCTGCCAAGCGCTTGAGCAGTTCGTCCGGAGGAAAATCGACCAGAATGATTTCATCGGCCTTGTCGAATACCGTATCGGGCACGGTTTCGCGCACCCGCACTTTGGTGATCTTCTGCACCACGTCGTTGAGGCTTTCGAGATGCTGGATATTGAGCGTGGTCCAGACGTCGATCCCAGCTGACAGCAATTCATCGATGTCCTGCCAGCGCTTGGGATGACGGCTGCCCGGTACATTGGTGTGGGCGTATTCGTCGACCAGCAACAGGCTCGGCCGGCGTGCGAGCGCAGCGTCGAGGTCGAACTCCTTCACTATTTGATTGTGATACACGATCGGCTTGCGCGGCAGAACGTCAAGACCTTCGACCAGTTGCTCGGTTTCGCGCCGGCCATGGGTTTCGACCAGGCCGCCGACAACATCGCGCCCGCCCGATTTCTCGGTGCGGGCGGAGGTGAGCATGGCGTAGGTTTTACCGACGCCTGGCGCGGCGCCGAGAAAAATCTTCAGATGCCCCCGGCCTTCCTTTTTGGCGAGGGCCAGCAGGGCGTCTGGAGAAGCTCGTTGTGCGAGGTCACCAGCCATTCTGGCGACAATTTACGATTAAAGTTCGTCGAGCGCGAGGTTGAGCTTGAGCACATTCACGCGCGGCTCACCCAGCAGGCCAAAGGTACGTCCCTCGACTTTGGCATCGACCAGGGCGCGGACGCGCTGTTCAGGCAGGCTACGGGCCTTGGCAACCCGCGGCACCTGGAAACGGGCGGCTTCCGGCGAGATATCGGGATCGAGGCCGCTCCCCGACGTCGTCACCAGATCGACTGGGACCGACGACGACGGGTTCTCTTTCCTGAGCGTCGCCACATCGCTCTTGATGCGATCCGACAGCGCCTTGCTGGTAGGCCCAAGGTTCGAGCCCATGGAGTTTGCGGCGTTATAGGGCGCATCGACAGTCTTCGTCGCATCCTTCGGATCCGGCGCGTTGGTCGCGGAGGGTCGGCCATGGAAATATTTGTCGTCAGCGAAGACCTGCCCGATGAGCGCTGAGCCGATGACCTTGCCGTCTTTCTCGATCAGGCTGCCTTGCGCCTGGTTCGGGAAGATGACGCCGGCGATGCCTGTCATGGCGAGCGGATAGGCCAAGCCGGTAATGAACGTCAGCGCGACGAGCAGAATGATGGCTGGGCGGATTTCTTTCAACATGGCTTTCCTCCTCAAACCAAATGCAAGGCGGTGACTGCGAGGTCGATGGCCTTGATGCCGATGAACGGAAGCGCGATGCCGCCAAGCCCATACACCAGCAGATTTCGCTGCAGCAGCGGGCCGGCGCCGATGGCACGATAGGCCACGCCCTTCAACGCCAGCGGAATAAGCGCAATGATGATCAATGCATTGAAGATGATTGCCGACAGAATCGCGCTCTGTGGCGTCGACAGTTGCATGACATTGAGCACCGCCAATTGCGGATAGAAGGCGAGGAAGATCGCCGGGATGATGGCGAAATACTTTGCCACGTCGTTGGCGATCGAGAAGGTGGTAAGCGCGCCGCGTGTCATCAGAAGCTGCTTGCCTATTTCGACCACCTCGATCAGCTTGGTTGGATCGGAATCGAGATCGACCATGTTGCCGGCTTCGCGTGCGGCCTGGGTACCGCTCTGCATGGCGACACCGACGTCGGCTTGCGCCAGGGCCGGCGCGTCGTTGGTGCCGTCGCCGCACATAGCGATCAAGCGTCCTTGCGACTGCTCACTACGGATGTAGCGCAGCTTGTCCTCGGGCGTTGCTTCGGCGATGAAATCGTCAACACCCGCTTCCGACGCAATCGACGCGGCCGTCACCGGATTATCGCCAGTGATCATTACGGTTTTGATGCCCATCCGACGCAGCGCCGCGAAGCGCTCCTTCACGTCCGGTTTCACCACGTCTTTGAGATGGATCACGCCAAGGATGCGGCTGCCGTCGACCAGCCCGAGCGGCGTGCCGCCTGAGCGCGCAATCCTGTCGACGGCGGCACGGAACGCGGCCGGCTCGGCAACGTCGCGCCCGGCTTGCCTGCGTGCAAATTCGAGCACGGAATCGATCGCACCCTTGCGCAATTTGCGGTCCCCGATATCGACGCCGGACAGCCGCGTCATGGCGGAGAATTCGATGAACTTGGCGCCGGCCGGAGCGATCTGGCGCTTCGCATTATATTTTTCCTGCATCAGCGTGATGATGGAGCGACCTTCCGCGGTTTCATCGGCGTCGCTGGCAAGCAACGCGACTTCCGCGGCCTCGCGCTCGGTCACGCCTTGCACCGGGATAATTTCGGTCGCGAGCCGGTTGCCGAAGGTGATGGTGCCAGTCTTGTCGATCAGCAGCGTGTCGACGTCGCCGGCGGCCTCGACCGCGCGGCCGGACATCGACAAGACGTTGAAACGCACCAACCGATCCATACCGGCAATGCCGATGGCCGAGAGCAATGCGCCGATGGTGGTCGGGATCAGCGTCACGAACAATGCCACCAGAATTACAACAGAGATCGTGCCGCCGGCATAGGCGGCGTAGCTCGGAATGGTTGCGGTCGCGAACACGAAGATGATGGTCAGGCCGATCAGCAGGATATTCAGCGCAATTTCGTTCGGCGTCTTTTGCCGCTCGGCGCCTTCGACGAGCTTGATCATGCGGTCGAGAAAGGATGTGCCGGGTGATGATGTGATACGGATCACGATGCGGTCGGACAGAACGGTCGTGCCGCCGGTGACGGCCGATCGGTCGCCGCCGGACTCCCGGATCACCGGTGCAGATTCACCGGTAATGGCAGCCTCGTTGACCGAGGCGATGCCTTCGATCACGTCGCCGTCGCCGGGAACGATGTCGCCGGGCTCACAAACCACAAGATCGCCGGCGCTCAATTCCTCCGCCGAGACGCCTTCGTAGATCTCGTAATTGTCCGGCATCAGAATGCGCTTGGAGCGCGTCTCGGTGCGGGTCTTGCGCAAGGTGTCGGCTTGCGCTTTGCCGCGTCCTTCCGCCACCGCTTCGGCGAAGTTCGCAAACAGCACGGTGAACCACAGCCACACGACGATATGAAACGTGAAGCCGACACCCCTATGGTGCTGGAGCAAATCGCGCACGAATAGAACTGTTGTCAACGCGGTCACGACCTCAAGCACAAAGATCACCGGATTCTTGATCAGCGAGGCCGGATTAAGCTTGACGAAGGCCTGACCGATCGCAGGCAGCACGATCTTCGGGTCGAACAGCGTGGAGACAGGCATCCGCTTGCGCAATTTGGAAGTGTCCATTGCCATAACTCCGAATAAAGCCCGTTTAGAACAACGTGTTCGTCTGCATCGCGAGATGCTCGACGATGGGTCCGAGTGCAAGCGCGGGGAAGAATGTGAGGCCGCCGACGACGAGGATGACGCCAACGGTGAGGCCCACGAACAGGCCGCCGGTGGTCGGGAACGTGCCGGCCGACGCAGCGATGCTCTTCTTCTCCACGAGCGAGCCGGCAATCGCCATGGCCGGAATGATCATGAAGAAGCGGCCGACAAACATCGCGACTGCGCCGGTGATGTTGTAGAAAATCGTATTGCCGGTCAGTCCGGCAAACGCCGAGCCGTTGTTGCCGGTCTGCGAGGTATAGGCATAAAGCACCTCGGTGAACCCGTGCGGGCCGGCATTCGCCATCGAAGCAACGGCCGGCGGATAGACGACGGCGACCGCGGTCCAGCCGAGATACATCAGCGGCAGCACCAGGATGGCGAGCATCGCCATCTTGACCTCTTTGGCCTCGATCTTCTTGCCGACATATTCCGGCGTGCGGCCGACCATCAGGCCGGCGATGAAGATCGACAGGATGACGAACAACAGCATGCCGTAAAGGCCGGCGCCGACGCCGCCGATGATGATCTCACCAAGCTGGATATTGATGAGCGGGATCATGCCGCCGAGCGCGGTGAACGAATCGTGCATGGCATTGACGGCACCGCAGGAGGCGGCCGTGGTGATGACCGCGAACAACGCCGAAGCCACGATGCCGAAGCGGACCTCCTTGCCTTCCATGTTGCCGCCGGTGAGGCCAAGCGCGTTGAGCGTGCTGGTGCCATTGGCTTCGGCCCAATAGCAGACCGCGACGCCGGCGATGAACAGCACGCCCATCACCGCAAGGATCGCCCAGCCCTGGCGCTGGTTGCCGACCATGCGGCCGAACACATTGGTGAGGCCGGCGCCGAGCGCGAAAATCGAGATCATCTGCACGAAGTTCGACAACGCGGTCGGGTTCTCGAATGGATGCGCGGCATTGGCGTTGAAGAACCCGCCGCCGTTGGTGCCGAGCATCTTGATCGCGACCTGCGATGCCACAGGCCCGACCGCGATGGTCTGCTTGGCGCCTTCCAAGGTCGTCGCGTCGACATACGCACCAAGCGTCTGGGGAATGCCCTGCCAAACCAGAAACAGCGCGTACACGATGCAGATCGGCAGCAAAATGTAGAGCGTGCAGCGGGTGATATCGACCCAGAAATTGCCGACTGTCTTGGCGGAGGCGCGCGCGAAGCCGCGGATGAGCGCGACTGCCAGCACGATGCCGGTCGCAGCCGACAGGAAGTTCTGGTGCGTCAGACCAAGCATCTGCACAAGATAAGACAGCGTGGTTTCGCCGCCGTAGTTCTGCCAGTTGGTGTTGGTGATGAAGCTGATCGCGGTATTGAACGCGAGATCCGGCGCCACGGCCGATTGCCCGGCGGGATTGAACGGCAACATGGTCTGGAAACGCATCAAAGCGTAAAGAATCGCGAAGCCGCCAACATGAAACAGCAGCATGGCGACGGTATAGGTCAGCCAATGCTGTTCGCGTTTCTCATCGACCCCGCCGGCCCAATAGAGCGCGGCTTCGATCGGTCGTAGCACCGGCGACAACAAGGTGGGCTCGCCGTTAAAGACGTGCGTCATATAGGCGCCGAGCGCCGGCGTCATCGCGACGATGATCGAGCAGTAAAGCAGGATTTGGAACCAGCCAATTGCGGTCATGACGTGCCCCTTAAAACTTCTCGGGCCGCAGCAGCGCGTAAGTGAGGTAGAACAGCAGCCCCGCGGTCACGAAGGCGGCGAGCGAATAGTCAATGGTCATGGAATTGTCCTCACAGGCGGTCGCATGCGACGGCGTAGCCGATCGACAATGCGAATAAGCCAAGACCCATTGCCAACAAAATGAAGTCGAGCATCGTTTGCTCCCTTTCAAATTCTTCGGGGCAGACTCGCAAATAGGCTTTGAAAAATAAGGAAGCGATGCGAATTGCGGTGGCGAGATATCAAGACGATATAAAGATTGCTTCACGCGAATTTTCATGAGAAATCAGCCATGTCCGCTGTACCCCTCTAAGCGGACACCCGACGGACGGGCTGAGATGCCCACTACGTGCCATGAGCACTCGTCGAAGACAGAGGGACAAGCCCAAATGAAATCTCAACCTCCGCCTAACGTCAGTATGCCGTTTGGCACTGCACGCGAAAAATGATGCCACGTAAGTTATTGATGGACTACGCGAAATCTCCGCTAGTGGTCCCATCCATCATCGGCGCAATACTCAGGCGTCTTTGCAGCATTTTCCGGCTCGGCGGACAGGGTGTGTGCAGCTTTACGCATTGGACTTACTTCTTTTCTTGGTTCCTTGCCGCTCTTTTCGCCTTTGAACAAATGCAAAAATTGACGCTAAGAATGCACCCACCAACCTCACAAAAGCAGACGCGGGTTCGGACATCGTTTCTTCCAGTGAGAGGCTTCGCCAGAACCTATCCGCCGCCTCACTTGTAGCGTTTTGTTTTTGGCATGGGTCGCCAGAGCCTGTAGCCACCCGCAAAGGCATTGCCGTTGTCACCCAGCCGAACACGCGGCGGTAATTTGCCCAACTTGCCGGCGTTGCCCCCACCAAGAACCACATATTCGGGCTCGAGCGCCCCAACCAGCCGCTTGATCACATCGACAACGTGCTTGCGCCATTTCTTTTTGCCCAATCGTTTGAGGCCGGCGGCGCCAACGTAATCTTCAAATGTCTTGCCCTTCCGGTAAGGCAAATGGGCCAACTCCATCGGCTCAATGACGCCATCCACGATCATGGCTGTGCCGAGGCCCGTACCGAGGCCAAGAAACAGCATTTTTCCGCCCTGATAGCTGCCAAGCGCCTGCATAGCGGCGTCATTGATGATCTTGACCGGGCGGCCAAATGCCTTCTCGAAATCGAAATCGGACCACCCGCGTCCCAGATTGTGCGGCTCGGCCACCACGCGGCCACGCACCACCAGACCAGGGTATCCGATGGACACGGCATCGTAATTCCAGTCCGGGGTGCGACGTTTCACCTCGCTCACCATGCGTCTGGCAGAGAGTTTGAGCCCCGACTCGAACTCACGCCGTTCCGATTGGCCGTTGACCTCGAATTTGACGTGTGTGCCGCCAACGTCCACCGCCATTATCCGCCGCTTCGCCGTTCGGCCCTTGCGCGTTTTTGTCATGGACGTCGGCCGGGGTTACGACGCCCATCCGGCGTCACGATCGACAAACCAATGAAGCTGGCCGACAGGTTCGACCCGGCTCGCCGGCAGGGTGCGGTCGCCGCTCCGGGCCCTGCGGACGACGGCTCGTTTGCATTCGCCAACAGCCAGGAAAATAGCGTCGCGGCTGCTATCGAGCGCAGGATAAGTCAGCGTGATGCGAGGTTCGGACCGACCGCTCAGCACGGCAACCACCCAACGCCGCGTCTCTTCAAGAGCAGGCTGGCCGGGAAGCAGCGAAGCGGTGTGACCATCATCGCCGATACCGAGAAGCGTCACGTCGAACAACGGCCGGGCCGCATTCAGACTGGCGGCACCGTAATAGTCGCGCAACGTCACTTCGTATGCGGCTGCGCCCTGCTCCGGCGTCAGCCCTTCAGTCGGAATGGGATGGATATTGGCAGCCGGGATCGGCGTCTTGGACAATAGCGCCGTCCGCGTCATCCCGTAGTTGCTGTCTGGATGGTCGTGAGGGACGAAGCGTTCATCACCCCAGAACCAGTGCATGCGGTTCCATGGAAGCATCGTTACGATCGGCGGTTGGGCCAACAACTCGTATAAATATCGCGGCGTCGAGCCGCCGGAGCAACAGATGGCAAAGCGTCCGCTGCTGGCCACCGCCTTCGCGCAAACCCAATCGGCCGTCTCTCGCGCGAGGCTCTCTGCGTTGTCGAAAATACGGTCGTTCAGATTGGAAGCGGTTGACATCACGCCACATCCCGCGACGCCCGGGCGCGGTCGATCGGAACGCGGTTGCCGCCCAGGACGAACCACTCAATCGCCACGGCTACGCCATCGTCGTCGTTGCTGCCGGTGACGAAGTCGGCGGCTTCCTTGACCTTCGCATCTGCGTTGCCCATGGCGATGCTGAGGCCGGCGCGCGCGAACATGTCGACGTCGTTCTCGCCATCGCCGATGGCCATTGCACTGGTCGTGGACACGGCCATGAGCTTCGTCAGCTCGATCAAGGCCCGACCCTTGCTGGCCAGCGGACTGGTGAAATCGAGATAGTACGGCTGCGAGCGAGCGATATTGGCTCGACCAGAAAGCGATTCGCACATCTCGGCCTGCAATCTTGTCAGCAACGCGGCATCGTCACTCACCGCAACGATCTTGGCGCTGGCGCCAATGACGCCGTCGAAATTGGTCACGACGGTCGGGCTAAATCCAACTGTTTTCTCCTCGAGAGCAACACGCGGACCGTTGCGGTCGCGGATGAACCAGTCCTCACCGGAGAACACCCACGCGGCCGCGCCGGATGCGTCGATCGATTGGACAGCGTGCTGCGCCGCGTCGGGCGTAATGAGATGGCTTGTGATAACCGAGAGGTCCGGCGAAGCGATTACCCCTCCATTGAAGCCGGCAACCGGAAGATCGATGTTCAAACGCGAGATGACTGTCTTCAGCCCGCGCGGTGGCCGGCTGCTGACGACGGTGAATTTCACGCCGGCGTGCCGCAAAGCCCTGACAGCCTCGGCCGATCGGGGAGAGATCGACTTGTCGCTCCGAGCCAGCGTGCCGTCCACGTCGGACACCACAGCAGCAATGCTTTCGGGGAGCAACTGAGCGGCAGTCATAGCGCTTTCTCATGGACATCGAGCGGCCGCCATTGCCGCCCATCCCGTGCCAGAAGCTCCCTTGCCTCACCTGGGCCTTCCGATCCTGCGGCATAGCCCGACGGCGGATCGTTTCGTCTGCCGGACCACGATTCAAGCAAAGGTTGAACGATACGCCAGCCCGCCTCGATTTCCTCGGCGCGCTTGAACAACGTCGTATCACCGATCATGCAATCGTAGATGAGTGTTTCGTAGCCCGTGCTCGGCGCAACCTCGAAGTAGTCCTTGTAGTCGAAGCGCATCTCGACGCCGCCCATAACTAACTGCGGCCCGGGCTTCTTGGCGCCAAAGCTCAGCGTCACGCCTTCATCCGGCTGGATATGGAGGACCAGATCATTGGGCGTGAGCCGTTCCACCGGCGTGTCGCGGAATAGCGCGAACGGCGCTTGCTTGAAGCGAATGACGATCTCGCTGGTGCGGGTCATCAACGCCTTGCCGGTCCGCAGATAGAACGGCACGCCGGCCCAGCGCCAGTTGTCCATCATCACCTTCAGCGCAACGTAGGTTTCTGTGGTGGAGTCCGGGTCCACGTCGGGCGACGCCCGGTAGGCCTTCACCGGCTTGTCGGCAACCGTCCCGGCGGCGTACTGGCCGCGCACGACATTGCGCCGCGCATCCTCCGCGCCGAACGGATGCACCGCTTCGAGCACCTTGCCCTTCTCGGTCCGCACCGCATCGGCCGCGAAACAGGTTGGCGGCTCCATCGAAACAAGCTCGAGAAGCTGGAACAGGTGGTTCGGCACCATGTCGCGCAGCGCACCGGTGGCGTCGTAGAACTTGCCCCGCGTCTCGACTCCCACCGTCTCGGCGACAGTGATCTGCACATGGTCGATGTGGTTGCGATTCCACAACGGCTCGAAGATGCCATTGCCGAACCGGAACACCATGATGTTCTGCACAGTCTCTTTGCCGAGGTAATGGTCGATCCGATAAATTTGACTCTCTGACATGACCGAGAGGATCGTCCGGTTCAGATCCCTGGCCGACTGCAGATTCCTGCCGAACGGCTTTTCGATGATGACGCGCCGCCAGCGGCCTTCGGACTCCAGCAAGAGCTTCGCCTTGCCGAGATTGAGCACGACCGGCGCGAACATCGCAGGCGGCGTCGCAAGGTAGAAGAGTGCGTTACCGCCCTGCTCTCGCTTGTTTCCGTTTTTAGCAAGACGCTCGTTCAGCGACCGGTATGTGCTCTCGTCTTCGAAATCGCCTTTGAGATAGGACATTCGCTCGCGAAGCCACGTCCAGTCGGAGTTGCTTGACGAGCCATTGACAAACTCCCGGATGCTTGCGTCGAAGCCTTGCCGAAAGGTCTCGTCGTCCTTGTCTCCGCGCGCGATGCCGATGATCGTGAAGTCATCCGAGAGAAGCTTTTCACGGCGGAGGTTGTAGAGCGCGGGCACGAGAAGCCGTTTCGTGAGGTCACCGCCTGCACCAAAAATCACGAGGACGCACGGCGGCGCCGGTTTTGCGGGATCGGGCATATCAGTCGACCGCCTTGATCTCCACGTGACCGCCGAATTCATGCCGCATCGCCGACAGCAGCTTTTCAGCGAAGCTGCCCGGATCGCGAGAGCGGAAGCGTGCGTAAAGCGCGGCGGACAATACGTCGGCCGGAACGGCCTCCTCGATGGCCGCCATTACCGTCCAGCGGCCTTCGCCGGAGTCGTCCACCACGCCGGAATAACTGGCCAGTTCGGGGTCCTGTGCCAGCGCTATGGATGTAAGGTCGAGCAGCCACGAGCCGATGACACTGCCCCGCCGCCAGACCTCGGCAATGTCGGCCACATCAAAAGAAAAGCGCTGATCCTCCGGCAGCGATTCCGAGGACGCGCGGCGGAGAATGTTGAAGCCCTCCGCATAGGCCTGCATCAAGCCGTATTCGATACCGTTGTGCACCATTTTGGCGAAGCGCCCAGCACCGTTCGGACCGCAATGGACATAGCCGCGCTCGACCCGGGGATCCCGTTTCTCGCGGCCTGGTGTCGGCGTCACATCGCCTTTGCCGGGCGCCAGCGCCCCAAAGATCGGGTCGAGATGATCGACAATCGTCTTGTCGCCGCCGATCATCAGGCAATAGCCGCGATCGAGGCCCCAAACGCCCCCGCTGGTGCCGCAGTCGACGTAATGGATGCCCTTCTGGCGAAGCAATTTGGCCCGGCGCACATCGTCCTTGTAGAACGAATTGCCGCCGTCGATGACGATGTCACCCTTCTCAAGCAGAGAGCCAAGCTGCTCGACGGTGTCCTCGGTGATCTTGCCAGCCGGTAGCATTACCCACACGGCGCGTGGCGTCTTCAGCTTTTTGATGAGATCGGAAAGGTCCGAACCGGCCGCCGCTCCGTCCTTGGCGAGCGCCTTCGTCGCCGCGGGATTCCGATCGAACACGACACACTCGTGACCGCTGCGCATGAGACGGCGAACGATATTGCCTCCCATACGGCCGAGGCCGACCATGCCAAGCTGCATTCGGCAGTCTCCTTCAATGGGCTAGCCGAGCGTTTCGTGGATCGCGGTTTTCAGGGTCATCAAGCCGTCCGCGACGTGGGATCCGATATGCACCCGCAAGGCCCGGCGCCGCCGCTTCACGAGGACCTCGAAATCGCCGCGCGCCTCCGCCGCCTTCACGGTGCCGAAGCTGTATTTCCGCCCCGGGATCGCGATATCCTTTGCGTCATCGCAGGTGATCTGCAGGAAAACGCCGCTGTTCGGTCCGCCCTTGTAAGCCTGGCCTGTGGAATGCAGGAAGCGCGGACCGAACCCGAGACAGGTTGCGACATGAGTGCGGTCGCGGACCAGCCGGCGGATGTCCTGCAGCGTCTCGCCGTGCTGCTCGTTTCGTTCGATGTAGGCCAGCAACGCGAAATAGTCGCCGGCCTTGAGCCGCTTGAGATGGGCCGACAGATAACCTGCTAGCGTCGAAGCCTGACCGAGCGCCTCCACAGCGCGAGGATCGGCGAACAGACTGACGCCTTCGGCTTGGAAGAACGGCTTCTCCGGCGGCAGCGATCCGGTTTTCTCAAAAGCCGATGTCAGCTCTTGCGTCTGGACCTTGCTTGCCTCGACATCAGGCTGGTCGAATGGATTGATGCCGATGATCGCGCCGGCCACCGCCGTTGCAATCTCCCAGCGGAAGAACTCCTGCCCGATGTGATAGACATCCGCAACCTCGATGCGCACGACCGGATGCCCAGCCGCTTCGATGGCTTGAACGGCCTCGTCCTGCGCTGCGTCAGGCTTCGACGCAAGCCGAAGGTAGGCAAACAGCCGATCCTTGCCGTAGACGCCTGGGTCGCCTGGCGGCTCGGCGTCGATCGGTACGATACCCTTGCCGTGCTTTCCAGTGGACTCGGCCAGCAATTGCTCGAGCCATGCGCCAAAATCCGCGATGCCTTTTGACGCCACGATTGTCACTTTGTCGCGGCCAGCCTTCGCCGCATGGCCCAGGATCGCTCCCAGAACAACGCC
>Ga0265325_10001527_pt1 | contig 16227 bp, 8 predicted proteins | sample 41420metaG_FD_202090 | JGI IMG/M metagenome (GOLD analysis project Ga0265325, IMG submission 202090) | Rhizosphere microbial communities from Carex aquatilis grown in University of Washington, Seatle, WA, United States - 4-14-20 metaG | ecosystem: Host-associated > Plants > Roots > Rhizosphere >...
GCGGGTCCGTAACGATCGTGGAGTGATGGTGCCGCTGGGATCTTTGGCCAGTATCGAAGAAGTCGCCGGGCCGCTGGTGCTGACGCGCTACAACATGCATCCGGCCGCTTCGATCATGGGCGCCGCGGCGCCGGGCGTAAGCTCGCGACAAGCAATCGACAGCATGCAACGGCTGGCGGATCGTGAACTGCCGCGAGACATGGCCTATGAATGGACTGAGATGTCGTACCTCGAACTGTTGGCCGGCAACACGGCGATGCGGATCTTCGGCTTCGCGGTGTTGATGGTGTTCCTGGTGCTGGCAGCGCAGTACGAGAGCTGGTCGCTCCCCTTGGCGGTGATCCTGGTCGTGCCGATGTGTCTGTTGAGCGCGCTGATCGGCGTCAACATCGCGAACCTCGACGTGAATATTTTCACGCGCATCGGTTTCGTGGTGCTGGTCGGGCTGGCCAGCAAGAACGCGATCCTGATCGTCGAGTTCGCCAAGCACGAGCGCGCCAAGGGCACTCCGCGGCGCGAGGCGACACTGGCGGCCTGCCGCTTGCGGCTGCGGCCGATCATCATGACGTCGGTGGCGTTTATCCTGGGAGTGCTGCCGCTTTTGATTGGTCATGGAGCGGGTGCCGAGATGCGGCGCGCCCTGGGCGTGGCGGTGTTTAGCGGAATGATCGGAGTCACGCTGTTCGGCCTGGCGCTGACGCCCGTCTTCTTCTACACCATCGATTGGCTGGGCGGGTTGTGGTTGTTCTCGCAGCCGCTGGTGCGCCGCGCCTCGGCCGTTTCGGCCGGGCTGGTGTCGCTCAAACCGCTACGCCAACTTGCGGTTTACGCCGGATGCCGGATGGCGGCCGCCACACGCCGTACCTCGCGTCGCGGCGTCGCAAACGCCAATACGGCAGCGGTCGAACCCGCCCACGGGGCAGACTCGGAGACCGTGCAATTCGTCGTCGCGGCGCAAGTGGCGCAACCGGAGCTGCGCATCCCGAACGCGCCGGTGCCATCCTCCGTAATCGTCGCGACGACGGAACTCACATCTGACAACTGACGCTGACCCGCGATGTTCTCTAAATTCTTCATCGACCGGCCGATTTTCGCCAGTGTGATGTCGATCATGATCACGCTGGGGGGTTGCATTTCCGTCAGCGGCTTGCCGGTTGCGCAGTACCCTGAGATCACGCCCCCTACCGTCGAAGTTTCGGCCCACTATCCCGGTGCCAACGCCCAGGTCGTGGCCGATACCGTGGCCGCCCCCATCGAGCAACAGGTCAATGGCGTCGAACGCATGCTTTACATGTCGTCACAATGCACCAACGACGGTCGCTATGCGCTGACGGTGACATTCAAGAACGGCGTCGACCTGAACATGGCCCAGGTACTGGTGCAGAACCGAGTCTCCCTGGCCCAGCCGATTCTGCCCAGCCTGGTGCAGCGCCGTGGTGTGATGGTCAAGAAAAAGTCGCCCAGCGTGCTGATGATCGTCAATCTCTTTTCGCCCGACGGTAGCCGCGAGGACATCTATCTCAGCAACTACGCCACGATCCAGCTCAAGGACGAGCTTTCGCGGCTGGAGGGCGTCGGCGACATCACGTACCTCGGACAGCGCGACTACAGCATGCGGGTCTGGCTCGACCCCGAGAAGATGGCCGAGCGCAATCTGACCAGCGCCGACGTGGTGCGGGCGATCGAGCAACAGAACACGCAGGTGGCCGCGGGTCAGATCGGCCAGCCGCCGATCGCCAGCGGTCAGGTGTTCCAGTTCACCATGACCACGATGGGCCGGTTGACCGATGCGGAACAATTCGGCGAAATGATTCTCAAGACCGACGCGCTCGGCCGCTTCGTCCGCTTGCGCGACGTGGCCGAGGTCACGCTCGGCGCGCAGGTTTACGACCAGACCTGCACGCTCGACGGAAAACCCTCAGTGGCCTTGTCGGTTTATCAGCTTCCCGGCTCGAACGCGCTGGAAGTCGCCCGCCGCGTGCGCGAGAAAATGGACGAGCTGAAGGACCGTTTCCCCAAGGGCATCGACTACTCGATCGTGTACGATACCACGCCTTTCATCAACGAGTCGATCAACGAGGTCTTCAAGACGCTTCGCGACGCGATTATCCTCGTGGCCGTGGTGGTGTTGTTGTTCTTGCAGAATTGGCGCTCGGCGATCATTCCGCTGGTGGCCGTGCCGGTGGCCGTGATCGGCACCTTCGCGGTGATGGCAGCGATGGGTTTCAGCCTCAACAACCTCACGCTCTTCGGCCTGGTACTGGCGATCGGCATCGTCGTCGACGACGCGATCGTGGTGGTCGAGGCCGTCGAGCGGCAGATCGAGCACGGACTTTCGCCCCGCGAGGCGTCGCTACGGGCAATGCAGCAGGTCTCCGGGCCGGTGGTCGCCGTGGGACTGGTACTCAGCGCCGTGTTTATCCCGTGCGCGTTCATCAGCGGCATTACGGGCCAGTTTTTCCGACAATTCGCCTTGACGATCGCGGTCTCAACCTTGATCTCGGCCTTCAACTCGCTGACGCTCAGCCCGGCCTTGACGGCGCTGCTGCTGCGTCCGCGCGACAAGGCCAGCGCGCCGCCGCTACCGTTCCTGACCTTTCCGCTGGTGGGTGGCTGGCTGGGCTGGAAGTTTCTTGTGCCTTGGGTCACCCAGGCGGTCGCCAGATTACCGCCGGAGCTTTCGGCAAGGCTCGACGCCGCGGGCCCGTGGGTGAACTTGGCCTTGGCGGCCGGCGTTGGCGGAGCCGCTGGGACACTGGCCGGTGTCCCCTTGAACTGGGTGCTGGGGTTGACATTCCGCGCTTTCAACCGAAGTTTCGACCTGGCAACGCTGGTCTACACCCGCGTGGTAGGATGGCTGCTGCGCGTGAGCGTGCTGGTGCTCTTGATCTATGGTGGCCTCTTGGGCTTGACCTGGTGGAGTTTCGACCAGACTCCCAAAGGTTTCATCCCCATTCAGGACAAAGGCTACCTGCTGGTCAATGTTCAACTCCCCGATTCGGCCTCGGTCGAGCGGACCGAACAAACGATGCGGCGGATCGAACAGATTGCCCGGGAACTGCCCGGCATCAAACACACCGTGGCGATCGCCGGGCAATCGATCCTGCTGTCGGCCACCGCCCCCAATTTCGGCGCTATGTACGTGATGCTCGACGATTTTCACGATCGTGTTCATGACGGCCTGTCGGGCGAGGCCATCGCTGCCGAGCTGCAAGCGGCCTTGGAAAAACAGATCGACGACGGAATTGTCAACGTCTTCGGCGCACCACCGATCGAGGGGCTGGGCACAGCCGGTGGGTTCAAGATCGTGATCGAGGACCGCACTGACGCCGGCCCCGAGGCCTTGCAGCAAGCGGCGGAAAAGGTCGTCGAGGCGGGTAAAAGCGTGCCGGGCCTGCGCGACCTGTTCGCCAGCTTCCGCGTGAACACACCCTGGCTTTACCTCGACATCGACCGCTCGGCGGCCCGGCGGATGGGTCTTTCGATGGCCGACGTGTTCAACACGTTGCAAGTCTACTTCGGTTCTTATTACGTGAACGACTTCAACCGCTTTGGCCGCACCTGGCAGGTGAATGTGCAGGCCGACGCCCACTTTCGCGATTCCGTCGAGGACCTCAAGCAGCTCAAGATCCGCAATGCCGAAGGGAATATGGTCCCCTTGGCCAGCCTGGTCGAGGTCCGCGACGCGACTGGGCCGACGACGATCACCCGCTACAATCTGTACCGCTCAGCACCGGTCAATGGCACGCCGATGGCCGGTGTCAGTTCCGGGCAGGCGCTAGAGCGAATGGAGCAACTGGTTCACCGGGAGATTCCGCGCTCGATGCGGCACGAGTGGACTGAGTTGGCGCTCTTGCAATTGCAGACCGGCAACACCGCCATGCTGGTGTTCCTGCTGGCGGTCGTGCTGGTGTTCCTGGTGCTGGCGGCGCAGTACGAAAGCTGGTCGTTGCCGTTGGCCGTGATCCTGGTGGTGCCGATGTGCCTGCTGTGTTCGGTGGCGGCCGTGTTGGCGGCGCACATGGACGTGAACATCTTCACGCAGGTGGGCTTCGTTGTACTGATCGGCCTGGCCTGCAAGAACGCGATTTTGATCGTCGAATTCGCCAAGGCGAGGCGCGAGAGTGGCGCCGGGCGGCGCGAGGCCACGCTCGAAGCCTGCCAGCTCCGCTTGCGGCCGATCGTGATGACCTCGCTGGCCTTCATTCTGGGCGTGGTCCCGCTGGTGATCTCGGAGGGCGCCGGGGCCGAGATGCGACGCACGCTGGGCACGGCCGTGTTCGGCGGCATGCTGGGCGTCACCGCGTTTGGCATCTTCCTCACGCCGGTCTTCTATTACGTGATCCAGTGGTTCAGTGACCGGCGAGTAAGCGCATTCCACGAGCAAATCGACCCGCCGGAGGTATAACCATGGGAGGAGCTTTGCTTGCTTCGTCCGACCCTACGCGGACGCTGCGGACGCTGCTTTTCCTGCCTTCACGAGGAGGAGGAGGGCGCGGAACTCGGGGCTTGGGATACGGAGCGAGGAAAAGACAGGGCCAGACTATGCGACCTGATAAGGCTCGCGCTGGGGCCGGCTGAGCATGGCGCTGGCTTCGGCATCGCCGACGATCTGCTCGCGCGCCGCGTCCCAGGTCAGCTTGCGGCCTAGCCGCAGGGCGATGTTCGCCAGGTGGCAGGCGGTGGCCGATCGGTGCTGGCTGGCGACGTCGGAAATCGGGGCGCAGCCGGTCTCGATACAGTCGAAAAAGTGAAGTACGTGGATCAAGGTCGGCGTGCCCCAGGCAACCTTGACGGGGCAAAGCCGCAGGGCGTCGGGTCCCAGCGGCCGCCGCGCCAGCTCCTCGACCGGCTTGCCGCTGACCCGGCCGCGGTTGACGAACACCCGTCCTTCATCTCCCTCGAACGTAATGCCGTTCTCGATTTCGCTCGTCTCGACCTGAACCTTGACCCCGTCGGGATACGCCAGTTCGACTTCAAAGCGGCGCGGGGTGTTAAAGCCGTTCTCGACGTTCGGCAGCTTGGCCCAACCCTCAACTTCCGTCGGCCCGGCGTGCTCCACGCCCATGGCCCAGTGCGCGATGTCGAGATGGTGCGCTCCCCAGTCAGACATGAATCCGCCGCTGTACTCGAACCACCAGCGAAAAGGGTCGTATCGCTGCTTGCGGAACTCGACCCAAGGGGCTTGTCCCAGCCATCGGTCCCAATTCAAATGCGCGGGCACCGGCGACACTGGGAACGGCCCACCAAACGACGTGCTTGGCAGTGAGCCTGTGGGCAACTTGATATCGATCCGTCGCAGCGCTCCCAAACGGCCATTGCGTACTAATTCACACGCCGTTCGAAACCGCCAGTCGCTGCGTTGCTGAGTGCCCACCTGGAACACGCACCGCGACCTTTGAGCGGCGGCCACCAGTTGCCGACCCTCGTCGACCGTGAGCGTCAGCGGTTTCTCGCAGTAGACAGCCTTGCCCGCCCGCAACGCGGCCAGCGCGATCGCGGCGTGCCAATGGTCGGGCGTGGCGATGAACACGGCCTGAAGGTCGTCGCGAGCCAGCAACTCAGCGTAGTCGTCGTAAAGCATGGCCGCCGGACTGTGCTCGCGCCGCACCTGTTCGGCGCGGAGCCGATTGACGTCGCAGACCGCCGCCAGCTCGCCGTAGACGGGCCGAAAGCGGGTCCAGCCGAGAGTGCCGGCCAATTGGCGTCCTCGTCCGCCGGCGCCGATCAATCCCACGCGGATCGCGCGCCGCGCGGCCGAGTAGACCGCGGCGGCGGGGAGTGCTACCGCCACCATACCGGCCGAAGCTTGTAGAAAACGGCGACGGTTCATTCCCCCCTCGAAACTAGAGGTAACTCGAAGCAGACGGCTTCGCGATCGTTGCGGACAAAAAGCAACCTCCCGGCCAGCGCCGGGTGGTTCCAAGTCTTGTCGCTCAAGGCGGTGAAACGTGCCAGTTCGCAATGTTCGTCCGGTATCGCCGCGACCAACGCCACGTCACCCGATTCGGCCTGTACGATGAGCTGATTGCCCGCCAGAAGCAACTGGCCATGACCATAACGCCCAGCACGCCAGCGGCGGGCTCCGTTGGCTAGATCGATGCAACACAGGATGCCTTCATCCAGCCCGAAGACGAAGTCGTCGTATACCACGGCGCTGCTGAAGGTGGTCTTCAAATTACGATTGGCCCAGACGGGCAGCGCGGTCCAATGGCCCGCAACGCTTTGCGAGAGCTCGAGCAGGCCGCACCCCTTGCCGTAGCCGGTAGAAACGAACAGCAGTCGTTGGCCGACCGGCACACTCTGCGAGCAGTTGGTAGCGGTACTGTTCTCCCAAGGGTACGTCCAAAGCACTCGGCCGGTGCGGACTTCGTGTCCGGTGAGCACGGAGCGGTTGAGGATCACGATTTGATCGTGGCCCGCCAGGTGGCAGAGCTGCGGCGAGCCGTAGCCGGCCGCATCGTCACCGGCCCGCCAGATGCACTCTCCTGTGGCGCAGCCGTAGGCCGCCAGCGACTTTCCCTCATGGCCTCCGGCGCTGACGACGACCATTCCATCGACCACCAATGGCGAACCGCAGAGGCCATAAGAGAGGTTGCTCGCTCGGTTGTCGGCCAAGACGTCGATCGACCAATGGCACCGGCCGGTGCGGAGGTCGAGACAGTTCAGCCGGCCGCTGGCGCCCAGCGTGAACACGCGATCGCTCGCGACGTTCGGCGTGGCGCGCGGACCATCGCCGGCCGCGCCGCCGTGAAAGCAGCCCTCATCGGTGTGCGACCAAACCTCTCGGCCATCGACCAGGTCGTAGCAGACGACCGCTTCGTTTTCACCGCGCTGCTCCTGGGTCAACGCGAAACCGCCGCTGACGGCAAAGCTCCCCCACCCGGCCCCGACCTGGCGACGCCAGAGTTCGCGTGGCGGGCTGTGTATCCAGTCGTCGTCGAGGCGAACGTCGGCTACTACTGCCAGCCCGTCACGGCCGCGGAAGCAGGGGTACTCTGCGTCGCGGAGCTCCTCAGTGTCACGATGGGCTACCGAAGCTTCAGGATTGCCAATGATTCCGGTGTGCTTTGGGGCCTGCGCATCGGTTGGCTGACGGAACCGCCAGGCCAACAGCGGCCGTCCAGCACCATCGATACCGCGGGCGCGCGCGCAGGCAGGCAAGGTGCAAGCCAGCGCGAGCGCGGCGACCAGCACACGGCAACGTACTGGCCAGCGGCTTGCGACAAGGAACATCGCCCAGAGCCAGAGGAGCCAAAGCGTGCTGGCCATGTATACCAGCGTGAAACCGGCACCGTGTTCTAACGGCGACGCCAAGGTTCGCCAGAGCACCGCGCTTGTCAGGCACCAGGCGGCCACGATTGCGGCTACGGCACGTCGCCGAGGCGCCGGCACCGGGTGCCCCGCGGTGAGCCAGACCATCGAAGCTAGCAACGCCAGCGCGAGCAGTGCGGTGACGGCAGGCCAGAGACGGGGTGCGTCGCGACCGTAAAGCCACCACAATGCGAGGCTGCGGTACCAGGAATACGGCAGGCCAACCCAGCCGACCAGCGCCGTCGCGGTCCAGCCCACGCCGCAAAGCAGACGCGGTGCGGTGCGACGATCGTTTTGACGTACGGCGAGCGTCATCTGCGACACGTGGCGGGGTGTGAACGTAGCCGTTGGCACTTCTGTTCTGCACTCGGGCAGGATGATACCAAAGCGCCGATCGTAGGTTAGGCTTTCCGGCCTGACGGGATCACGAGTTGCGCAGTCAGGCTGGAACGCCTAACCTACGCCAGACTACCGCGCGTGCGGTATAACACGTCGCGGGAATTGGAACAACAGCGATTACGGCCAGGAGAAAGATTGTCCCGAAAAATTGGAGCGAATCGGATTCAATCGTACCAAGCTGTCAAACTCGCTTTGTTCCGCAACGCCTGGCCGTTTGAAAAGATGCCATCGGCTTGCCCCCGATGGAGTGTCACGTTAGCAGCTACAAACGACCGGTTCTTGCCTCTTCCGGGTCGCCAGGCGGGAGCAATCCGACGAGAAGGGACAGGGGCGACTCAGTTTGTTGCAGCCAACGTCAGGGACCACCGGGCAAGCGGCAAGCCGGTGGCATGAAAGCCTCCACGCTTGCCCAGAGTCTCGGAAGGCCGGATGACGTATCGAATAGTCGTTGATCAAACTCGGCTTGCGCCAATAGAGCGGCGATGCTATCATTCGCGCGTCCCACAACCCCCTCGGATGCACTTCGGCCATGGACGGCCAACCACGCATTACGGATCTCGTGCCACGGCGCAACGCCGTCTTCGCCGCGATTTTCGCGGCCGGCGTGGCCACGATTTGCGCATTGGAGGCCCTCTTTCTGGCGATACCCGCCTTGTCGCCAATGACTACCGACGGCCGCGTCGCGTCGTTCGACCTCGACAGCGAAGGGAGTCTGGCAGTCTGGTTTTCGTGCGGCACGCTGGAATTGGCGGCGATCACCGCGCTCTTAATCTACGGTATCCGCCGCCATACGCCGGGCCTCAGCCGGCGGGGGCACCGCCTTTGGCTTTGGGCCGCCGCGTGTTGGCTGGTGATGAGCCTCGACGAGTGCGGCAGCGTCCATGAGGCGTTCAAGGAATTGATGTCTAAGACCACCGGCCACCGCCTGCTGGGCGATGGCACGATTTGGTGGGTGGCCGGGTACGGCCTGGTGCTGGGCGTGGTCGGGCTGCGTTTGCTCTGGACGATGCGGCGTTGCCCAGGTGCCGTCGCTGCGCTTTGGGCGACTGCCTTCTGCTACTCGATCGCCGTGCTGGCCGAGATGGCGTGGATTTTGCCGCGCAAAGGCACGCCGGGAGTGATGCTGGAAGAAGGATGTGAGATGCTTGGCAATCTGTGCCTGTTGCTCTCGATGGGACTCTTCGCGCGACACGCGGCGGTTGTGGCGGATACTAGCGCAACGACCCCCAGCGTGGCGCGGCGCGGAGCGCCGGTTAAGCGCCCAAGCCTTCTCGTCGGGCAGCAACGAGAAGTAAAATAAGAGCCCACCCTACTTCCCCTTCATGGCGGCGGCAAGAATCTCGGAAGTGCTCTCGCGCATGATCCGCGGGTCGACCTGCTTTCCTTCGACCAGCGTCTTGCGGACGTCTTTGCCCGAAATGAAGACGGGCTTTTCGTCCTTGTGCAGCTCCATTAAGTCCACGCGTCCGGCCGAGTCGTAGTAGGCCGCGAAGCCTACTTTGACCGGCTGGATCTTCAAGTCGCCCGCCAGGCGGCCGAAGATTTCCTGGGCGTCGAAATCGCCCCAGATGGCCGTGCCGTCGTGATACGGAGCGTCGGCGTGCTTGCGGCCGATGACGATGTCGGTGAAGCCGAAGTTCTGGCGGTAAATCGCGTGCATCACGGCTTCCTTCGGGCCGCCATAGAACATCTTGATGTCGAGCCCCAGCAGGATCACGCGATCGGGCACGTTCTCCTTGCGCGGACCCCAAAGTCTAGCGTCGCTGTCCCCTTCGCCGAGCTGCCGCCGTTCGATCAGGGCCTCATAGGTCTGCATTCGCACGTCGGCCGGAACGTCGTCTCCCTTCGTTTCGCCGACCAAGGGGTTCAAACACGCGCCGGCGTTGTGTCCGTCCTTGAGCAGTTTTTCCAAGCCGTACACCAAGGCGTATTCATGTGCCCGATGCAGCGGATTGCGGGTTTGGAAAGCGACGATCCGCGACCAACCCTTCGACTCCAACAGCTTCCGCACCTCACGCGGCGAAAGCACGTACTTGCCGAACTTGGGGTTCTTGGGCTGCGGAAGGACGCTGATCGTGCCGCCGACAAGGTGCGTCTTGTCGGCGTCGCCCTTCAGCACCATGTCGGCGCCGGGATGGTCCGTCCGCTCGGTGAGGTAAACACACTTGATGTACTTCGGCTTGTCCCAAAGAAATACGTCGCTGACGTCGAGCGTGGCAACCACTTCACCGGCCGTGTTCGTCAGTGCGACGCGCTGCCCCGCCGATAGCCTACCGGCAAGTTCAGCGGTGACGGGCAGCGATAGTGGAATGGTCCACGCGTATCGTTTGCCGTCGTGCTCAATAAAAGCATGGTCCAAAACCTGGTTAAAAACGACCGAGTCCATGGGACCGGTTAGCGGGCTCAACGCGCCATCTCCGAAGCGATAAACCGTTGACAGGTCTGCGTCGGAAACAGGTATTTTGACCAGCCCAGCCGCCTCGGCTCTGACGACCGAAATCTGGTCGGACGGCACAGCGCGACAAATGGGCTCTGTTAAACCACCATGAGGAGGGGGCAAATGCGACATGAACGAGCTTCCTTAATTGGGGCGGGCTTACTCTTTAGGTCCTTCAGTCTTCAATGAAGGGGGCCAGTATACGGAAATGCAACCCTGTGCGGAAGGAGGGGCCGGTACGTGGCGACGCCGCCGATGCCGGTGTCGCCCCCTCGGCTGACCGAAGGCAGGCGGAAATTCCGTGCCACAAATCGTGCCTGCCGCCCTCGCGGCCGTCGTCCCGCCGCTCTAGGGAGTATGCCCTGCACGAAATGCCCCTTTCGTGCAGGGCCATCCAGCGCCATGCGATGAGGATTCCAAAAATGTCCGAAACCCGAACGCCGCTCGCCGAACCGCTGCACCTGTTACTGCTCAAAGGCGCCAGTTATCTGGCCGCCGTGCTGCTGTTCGTCGGCCCTTTGGCCGGCTGGGATGGCCGCCTGGCGGCGATCGCCGCAGTGGCACTGGCCCTGGTGCTCAGCCGCCTGGCCCAGGTCCACCGGGTGCGCGGCGTGGTGCTTGCCGCCGGTACCTTGCTCGCCGCCGGGCTGGGGCTCTACGGCGAGCGGCTCGTCGGCGGTCCCGTATGGATTTCGCGCTGGTTCGGTTATCAGACGGTGCTTTCCATCGGCAATATCCTGACGTTCGGGCTGTTGACGTTATCGGCCGTTTTCGCTCTCCGCGCGCTTGCGTTACGTTGGTCGATGTTCGTGGGGTTGGAAGCGGCTACCGTGATGGTGGTGGTCGTCTGGCTCTTCGCCGGCCACCGCGACTCGAACATCAGCCAGCCGCGGTTCTTCGCCGATTGGGCGCTGGGCGCGGGTTACGAGCCCCGATTGGTTTTGCTTGCGATCGGGCTGGCGACCTCAGGGGCAATCTCGCTATTGCTGCTAAGGAGCGAACGCATCTCGAAAACGCTGACGTCACTGGCGCTGCTCGCCGTATTCACGGTGGTCGTGTTTCTGCTGCTCTTTCATAATGTGTCTGACTTTGGATCTTTTCTCGTCAAGCGCGCCGTGAGCCAAACCGAAAGCAAACAGCAAGGTGACCAGAACGACGACCAGAACGATGGCCAGAGCGACAACTCGAACGACGGACGGAAAAATAACCAGAGCGAGGACCAGAGCCAAGATCAGAACCAAAACAATAAAAATGATAAGAAACACAACCATAACAATGGCGACAATGAGGATGAGCGTGATCACGGCGACGGTCAGACCGACCGCGACGATCTATCGTTCGATCCCAAAGATTGGCCAAACAAGCCTCGGCCCATGGCGATCGTCACATTGCAAGACGATTACCGCCCCCCTGTCGGCTACTTTTACTTTCGCCAGAACGTGTATAGCCAGTACCAGGGCGGCAAGCTGGTGCGGGCGGTCACGAACGGCCTGAACTCCGATGTGCCGGACGCGTTTCCGACCGGACGCGTTCAGTATCCCGCAGGCGAGTTCAACGACCAGATCGAGCAGTTGGTGCCGATGACGATTTCGACGATCGCTCCACACGTTCGCCCTTTCGGCCTTGCCAACGTACGTGTGATCGAAGCGCGGCAAAACATCGACCCCACGAGCTTTGAGCGGACTTATTTCGTCGAGGCCCAAGCTTTGACGACCCCTAAGGCCGAAGGCACAATGCCGTTCCCCATCCACCTGGCCGATCGCAAAGGGGGCGACGCAAACTGGAGCGACGCCGTGCGGAAACACTACCTGCAGGGTCCCGACGACCCTCGGTACAAAGAGCTGGCCGAGAGAATCATCGCCGATTCGGTCAGTGAAGGCACGTTCAAGCCAGAGTACCAGAATTCGCCCATACTGCGGGCCTTGGCCATCCGCCGCTGGATCGAAAAAAACTTGGTCTACAATCTCCGTGCCGATCACAGCCGGGCGGCGGAACCAACCACCGACTGTCTGTTCGGCGACCGTCGCGGTTATTGCGTACACGTGGCCCACGCCATGTGCTTCCTGCTGCGAAGCGTCGGAATCGTGTCGCGGGTGGGGGCCGGTTACACCTGCGACGTGGGCCGGCCGGGGCACGGATCGGCGATCCTCCTCACCTCGGTCGACATGCACGCCTGGTGCGAGATCCATCTGACGGGAGTCGGCTGGATGATCATCGATGCCGCCCTGGAAAGGTCCGAATCGCCTTGTCCGCCCGAAGTCGATACGGCCGCTCAGAGCTTCTATGGCGAGCGTAACCGCGAGCAGCCCGATCTTACGCCCCTCGAGCCGGAAGACGAGCCGACACCCGAAGAGCGCGGGGCGAGACTTGTTCTCTACGTGTTCTTGACACTGGCGATGATCATGGCCCTCTACGGCGTCAAGCTCTGGCGGCGTGTCGCGCCGCGATTCGCCCCCGAGCGGCAGCTATACCGGCTTTGCTATCGGGCGGTCATCGATCGCCTGGCCGAAGTCGGCCTGATACGACAATTCGGCGAGACCCGCGAGGAATTCGCTCAGCGAGTCGCCGACTGCGCGCCCGAATTCGCGGCGCTGACTGCGGCGCACGTACGGCGCGCGGTTGGCGGGCTTGAATCACATCGCCGAGCCGAATGGATCGCCCTTGAAGGCCAGGTCGCCCGGCGAATCGCCGCCACCGCCTCCCTCCGCCGCCGTGTGCTGGGCTGGATCAACCCCTTCACGTGGGTTGGGGTGCGATGAGCATTACCCAGGAGCGCCGCCTCGGCCATAAGCCCTGGGCCGAATCCCTGCGCGACGCATGGCCGCGGCGCGTGCCGGCTTCGAAGCCGATCGACGATGAACAACACGGTCGGCGACGACATGTTGCCGCGTTCGGCCAACACCTCGCGCGACACGGCACCAGGCGGCGAGCTGCGGCGGTCATGCGGCGCAAGACGTCGACGGCGCTCGCTTGATCGAGGTGGTGCAAGAACAGCGAGCAGGCTACCACGTCGTAGCACTTCGGCAATGGCTCGCCCAATGCATCGGCCTCGTAGAACTGAACGTCGGCGCCGGCGCGGTTGGCCTGCCGACGATGCCGGCCTGATCGATGATTTCCGGCTGTAAATTCCGTTGCGCCAGTTGGCGCCAAGACGTCATTCGAGTGTGTACCATGCACTCGGGGCCATGATCAGTTGCCGAGCCCACACAACGTACTGGTTCTCGATGAGCCAGGCAAGCACCGGACCACCTTGGCTAGGTCCGCGCAGCGACCAGCAGGGCTTCGGACAGTTCCATTACATCGACAGGCCAGAACTCGGGTGGCTGGGGATGCGCGGTTGACGTTCCCGGGAGCGGGCGGCAGCAGAGCAGGGTCTCGAGCCACTTCGGCGGCACTTTCTTCCTCCCGTGCACCGCCCCGAGCACGGCCCCGGCGATGGCGGCGTTGGTATCCGTGTCACCACCACGCATCACCGTATCGACCACCCCTTCCTCCAGGCTTGGGGCGTGCAACAGTTGGTAAAAGGCATTCTGAAGTGCGATCAGAACCCAACCCATCTGGTGCGTGAAGTCCGCAGGCGCATCGTGTCGGGCGTCCTCGACCGCTTTCCTCACGTCAGCATGGGAGTTCGAGCGCTCGGTCTCGGTCAAGGCAGCCTTGTAGCATGCCTCCCGACTACCGCTCGTGATCGCAACGGCGATCGCGGCGGCGAAGGCGCCGCAGGCATCCTGGCAGACAAAGTGGGGATGAGTCAGGCGGCTGTCGATTCGTGCCAAGTCGGCAGCCATTGCTGGTTGACCCGCGCCAAAAATACCCAGTGGGCTAATCCGCATCAGCGAGCCGTTCGACTGACTGGATTGACTCGCATGCTCCTCTGCCAGCCGCAGCCGCTCGTCGCTGCTCGTTCCACGGCTGGCCGGCTGCAGGGATTGCGTAAGCGTGTTGCCTCGGTCCCAGGCTTTGGGCCACCAGTGGATGTAGGCGTCGATGGAGGCAGACCGGTCATAACGACCCAAATGTACGAGCGTCCGAGCCAACATCAGTGCAAGCTCGGAATCATCCGTGGGCTGACCTGCCAGGTTGTGCCACGTGCCGCCGTCGCACAGGTCACGAACGTCACGTGGATATTCGGACTTGATTGACTTCACGGACTTAAACTCGACGAGTCCACCAAGCGAATCACCTGCCAACTGGCCAAGCAGGCAACCCTGCGCTCTGGCGAGGACGCCCGCGTCGGCAATGGCCCAGCCGCGTTTCGGACGGACCAGGCAAAACGGCGGCGAGGGCGCGGGCGTACGCACGAAGACCTGTTCCCAGCTCCGTTTGCGGAGATCCTGCACGATCTTGAGACTGCCGCCGAAACACCTTTGGGTCGAGCTTCGACCGTCGGAAGAGTAACTGACATTCTCTCCTTGCTGATCCACCAGCACGCCACCCGCGCCGCGCATCAAGGCATGCCCTCCCGCATAGTCCCAACTTACCGGGCCATTTAGGGAGACGGCCGCGACACCATCACCCGCCGCGACTCGGGCGAGCCGGTACGCGATGCTGGGTAGCGCGATGTAACGGGCCGGGCGCACGCAGTCGGTGTTGGCTTGGGGGTTCCGGTCGGCATCTTGTGATAGGAAGACGATGAGCCGCGATGTGGAATCCGTCTCAAGGCCAGCATCTTTCAGCGTGCCGGTCACGAGCTGTCCATTGCGGGTCAGCTCGCAGCCATCGGCCCAGGCGATCAGGTCGCCCTCGTCATCTGGGTAGCTGAAAGCGTAAACGACACCCAGAACCGGTATGCCGTCGCACAGCGCGGCGATGCTTACCGCGCTGCCTCGTGAACCCTTCAAGTATGAGGCGGTACCGTCATTGGGGTCCACCAACCAAATCAACCGGCCGTTACCGTTGTTGACGTAGCCCAGTTCCTCTCCGAGGTAGTCCCAACGAAAGCGGGCGAGCAAGGCATTTTGGATGAGTCGCTCGGCGGGTTGGTCGATGTCCGCGTGGCCGCCTGTCCCTCGCGGTCCGCCGGGCCGATGGAACTCCTGGCGAAGTAGAGCTCCGGCCTCGCACGCCGCATCGATCGCCACGGATAGAGCTTGCGCGAGATCGCTCATTGTGTTACCTCATGAATGCCGAGTGTGCCAACGGAAACGAGGTCGAATTGCAACTTGTTCCTACCTCGCCGCGGGGATAGACTCGATCCCGCAACTTGGCAGGCGCGGAACTCGGGAGATCCAAGACATGCAAAATCCCTGGCAACGACTGCCGTTTCGACCGCCATTCGTGTTGGCGGAAGATCACGAGCGCATTAGCAAGTTCAACGAATCTGCGAAGGTTCAAGTTCAACATAAGGTACAGCTCGAAATTCTCCCGGAGCCATTTCTGGGTAGGCCGAAGGCGCCGGTAGTCTTGCTCAACCTCAACCCGGGGTATAATGCCGTTACCAACCCGGTGCAACATGCAAAAGCAATGTTTGCAAGGCGTTCGCGAGAAAACCTGCTTCACACTGAAGTAGACTACCCGTTTTATCTCATTGATCCGGGCATACGTGATCGCACGGCTTGGTGGGATCGGAAATTGCGTCGCCTGCTGGAAGATGAACGACTTGAAAATTCTGCCGATTCCCGGCGAAAAGTAGTTGCCAATTGCGTGTTGTGCGTCGAGTATTTTCCGTACCACTCGAAGAAATTCAAGCACCGGAAACTTCGAGTGGGCTCGCAAGACTACAGTTTCTGGCTCGTGCGCGAAGCCATTAGGGGCGAAGCGGTCATCCTGCTGATGCGCGGCAAAAAACTCTGGTGCAGCGAGATTCCCGCTTTGCAGTCCTATTCACGGCTGTACGTTTCGAAATCGGTGCAGAATCCCGCGATTAGTCCAGCCAACTTTCCCGAGGGCTACTCAATCGCAGTCGAAGCGATTCGGCGCAAATGTCGCCAATACGGGTGAGTCTTAGGCTGCCCAACGGCATGGACCAGGAGAGCAAGAGGCTCAACCGGCGAATTCACCGGCCGGCTGACGCCGGGGCACCCGCGCAGCGGGTCGGTTCGCCTTTACACGGGAATTCCGTTGTCTCCATCTCCTGG
>Ga0265325_10001529_pt1 | contig 16206 bp, 12 predicted proteins | sample 41420metaG_FD_202090 | JGI IMG/M metagenome (GOLD analysis project Ga0265325, IMG submission 202090) | Rhizosphere microbial communities from Carex aquatilis grown in University of Washington, Seatle, WA, United States - 4-14-20 metaG | ecosystem: Host-associated > Plants > Roots > Rhizosphere...
CTTCCTCGTCGATGGTGAGGTACCCGCCGTCGGCCATCGGCTGCGGCAGAAGGATCTCGCGCGAACCCTGCGTGCCATTGCGCGGGACGGTGCCGACGGCTTCTATAAGGGCAGCGTCGGCGCGGCCATCGTCGCTGCCAACCGCGCTGGCCACGGCATCCTCACTCAGGCCGATCTGGATGGTTATCGGCCGCGCGATCTGCCGCCCGTCGAGTGCGATTACCGGGGCTATCACGTTGTCTCGGCGCCGCCGCCGAGTTCGGGCGGCGTGATCATGTGCGAGATTCTCGCTGTTCTCGAAGGCTACCCGCTGGCGCAGCTTGGTTACCGTTCGGCCCGCTCGGTGCATCTTCAGATCGAGGCCATGCGCCATGCCTACGTCGACCGCAACAGCTACCTGGGCGATCCGGACTTCGTCGGCAATCCGATCGGGCGCCTACTGGACAAGCATCACGTCGACGCCATCCGCGCTGCGATCGACCCGCTGCATGCGGGTATTTCGGCTGATCTTGGGCCGGGGATCGCGCCGCACGAGGGTAACAACACCACGCATTACTCGATCGTCGACCGTGATGGCAATGCTGTGGCTGTGACCTATACGTTGAACGATGCCTTCGGTGCGCGCGTTACAGCGGCCGGCACCGGTGTGCTGCTCAACGACGAGATGGATGACTTCACGATCAAGCCTGGTGTCGCCAACCTGTACGGCCTCGTCCAGGGCGAAGCCAACGCCATTGCGCCCGGCAAACGACCCTTAAGCTCGATGAGCCCGACCATTGTGTTGAAGGACGGCAAGGCCGTGCTGGTCGTGGGCACGCCGGGGGGGAGCCGCATCATCACTGCGGTGCTACTGAGCATTCTGAATGTCGTCGATTACGGCATGACTGTCCAGGAAGCGATTGACGCGCCGCGCTTCCATCAACAGTGGCTGCCAGAGGCAACCAGCCTCGAGCGCTTTGCCCTCAGTCCTGACACGCGAGGAATCCTCGAGGGCATGGGCCACAAGTTTGTCGACCAGTCTGTGGCCAACCACGTCACGGCGATCCTGGTCGGCGCGCCGTCGCTTGGCGGCGAGCCGGTTGGCGCCAAGCGCTTCTACGGCGCCAACGATCCACGCGGCAACTCCGGGCTCGCGGCGGGCTACTGAATGGTCGATGCCGGCGGCGCGGTGCCCTGCGCAGCTCCTAACGCTGGCGCCGTTGCCGCGCCGATTCGAGCTGGGCGCATAACTGCGACACGCCTTCGACCAGACGCGGGGTGTGACGCTGAATGAGATCGGGCGGCAGGAAAAACAGGTTGTCGCGCTTCACCGCAGTCAGACTCCGCCAGCGTCGCCAGTCGTCCAGCCACGCCGGCCGTGAGTCGTCGGCGCCGCTGGCGATGATTGCTTCGGGATCGGCAGCCAGCACGGCCTCGACCGAGACTGTCGAGGCCAGCGGCGCCAGTCCGCCAAACACGTTCTCGCCGCCGCACAGGCGGATGGCGTCGCTGATCACTTGAGTGCCGCCGACCGTCATCAGCGGCTCGTTCCAGATCTGGTAGAAAGTCCTGACCGTCGGGCGAGCTTGATAACGTTCGCGCAGTTCCCGAATGCGGTCGCGGAAAGCATCGGCTGCGCGATGAGCGCTGGCCTGGGTGCCGGCGAGATCGCCATAGCGTTCGAGTGCCGCGGCGACATCCTCGATGTGCTCGGGCGCGACCAGGTAGACCGGGATTCCCAGGCTGCGCAACTTGGCCAGATGCGCTGTGCTGTTGCCGCCATCCCAGCCGATCGCCAGGTCCGGCTTCAGGGCGGCGATGGCTTCGAGATCGAGGCGGGCGCTGCCGCCGATACGTGGCAACTGTTTCGCCGCCTGCGGGTAATCACTGTACTCAACGGCCCCGACCAGGTGGTCGCCGGCACCGGCGGCATACAAGGTCTCGGTAACGTGGGGCGAGAGGCTGACGATGCGCCGGGCGGGCGCGTTCAGGCGCACAGTGTTGCCGGTGTCATCGCGGACGATGATTTCGGCGTGCGCCAGGCCCGTGCCGAGCACGAGCGAGACGACAAGTCGGAATAGTTTCTGCAGCATGGCTGGCCGGCGAAGGAATCCGCGCATGATACAACTCGGCTCAGCCAGGCTCTGGCAGAATGAACCCGATGGCCGCCGAATACCTTCTTTCGCTTCCGCAATTCTCAGGCTTTCTTGCCGTCGCGGTCTTGATCACGCTTGCCCCCGGCCCGGACAACCTGATGGTGCTCGGCTTGGGCATGGCGCGTGGCCGCCGCGCGGGTGTTGCCTTCGGCCTCGGGTGCGCCCTTGGCTGTCTCAACCACACGCTGCTCGCGGCGCTGGGCGTGTCCGCCTTGATCGCAGCTTCCGCAACCGCCTTCATGGCATTGAAGATCGCTGGCGGACTGTATCTCGTCTGGCTTGGTATCCAGGCAATCCGTAATGCGCGGCCGGCCGGCGTGACGGCGGCGACCGCGATCGAGGCACCGACGACGCTGTTCGCCAAGGGGTTGATTGCCAATGCCATCAACCCGAAGGTGATCCTGTTCTTTCTGGCCTTTCTGCCGCAGTTCGTCGCCGCCGGACGCGGCCATGCCGGCTGGCAGATCGTCCAGTTTGGCGTCGCATTCACGGCTGAGACCGCACTGATCTTCGGCACCATCGGTTGGTTTGCCGGTAACCTGGGTGAACGGCTGGCTCGCCGGCCGGCGATCGCCATCTGGCTGGATCGTATCGCAGGCGGAATCTTCATCGCCCTCGGTCTGCGGCTGGCCCTGCCGCCAGCGTAGAATTTCCCGTTGCTGCCCTTCTGCCCGGACTTGCCATGAAGCTGCCTTCGCGTCGCCTCGTCGTCATCATTGTTGCCGTTCTTGTCTTGCTTGCGGTCTTCTCTTTGGCGAGCCGACCGAAGCCCTTGCCTGTAGTGCTCAGGGAGGCCGACCGCGGGCGGGTCGAGGCGACGCTTGCCAACACGCGCGCCGGCGAGGTCACCGCTTGCCTGCGGACCAAGCTATCGACCATTCTCGGCGGGCGTATCGAGACGCTGGCAGTCAAGGAAGGCGCGTGGGTCAAGAAGGGCCAATTGCTGATGAAGCTCTGGAACGACGATCAGCGCGCCCAGCAAACCCTTGCCGATACGCAGCTCGATCAGGCGAAGAAGCAGGTTGGCGAAGCGTGCACCATCGCAGCCAATGCTGCGCGCGATGCCGACCGGACGGCGAAACTCTATCGCGATGGCTTCGTCTCGATTTCCGCCGACGATGCAGCGCGAGCGGGTGCCGAAGCCAAACAGGCGACCTGCGAGACCATGAAGGCGGCGGTGCGCCAGGCTGACGCGCGCCTCGCGGCTACGCGCGTTGAGCAAGGTCGAACTGTGCTCTACGCGCCTTTCGACGGTGTCGTGGCCAAGATCGTCGGCGAGGTCGGCGAGTATTCGACGCCGTCGCCGCCAGGCGTGCCAACGCCGCCGGCAATCGATCTGATCGATCCAAGCTGTCTGTATATCTCGGCGCCGATGGATGAGGTCGATGCACCGAAAATCAAGGTCGGGCAGCAGGCGCGAATCACCATCGACGCCTACGGCAAGCGGCAGTTCGAGGCCCGCGTGAGACGGGTGGCGCCCTACGTCACCGCGGTCGAGAAGCAGGCGCGCACTGTTGACGTCGAAGTCGACTTCGCCAAGCCTGAGGAGATCAAGGAGCTGCTCGTCGGCTATAGCGCCAATGTCGAAATCATTCTCGAGGTGCGTGCTCAAGCGTTGCGCGTGCCGACGGCGGCGCTGCTCGAAGGCGGCCGTGTGCTCGTTTACCGCGGCGACGACGGCGTGCTCGAGGAGCGCAAGGTGAAGACAGGTATTGCCAACTGGGAATACACCGAGGTGCTCGATGGGCTGCGGGCAGGCGAACGGGTTGCCGTGTCGCTGGAGAAGGAGGGCATCAAGGCCGGCGCCTACGTCAAACCAGAAGAAACAAAGCCCTGATGGCGTTGATTGAACTTGCGGCCATCGAGCGGGTGTTCACGCTCGGCGACAGCCAGGTGCACGCGCTGGCCGCGCTCGACCTCGCCATAAAGGCCGGGGAGTACGTGGCGATCATGGGGCCCTCGGGATCCGGCAAGTCGACCTTGCTCAATCTGCTCGGACTTCTCGATCGGCCCAACGCCGGCTGCTATCGTCTGGAAGGCCGTGACGTGACCACACTCACCGGCGACGAGCAGGCGCAAGTTCGGCGGGAGCGCATCGGTTTCGTCTTTCAGAGCTTCCATCTTGTGCCGCGCCTGACCGCCGCCGAGAACGTGGCGCTGCCGATGATGCTGGCCGGCGTGCCGGAACAGGAGCGGGCCGTTCGCGTCGCCAAGGCGCTCAAGGATTTCGGTCTCGCCGAGCGGGCCGATCACCGGCCGGACCAGCTTTCCGGCGGTCAGCGGCAGCGAGTCGCCATCGCCCGGGCGACGATCATGCGTCCCGCTGTCATCCTTGCCGACGAGCCCACTGGCAATCTCGATCGCGCTACCGGCGAGGAAGTCATTCGCTTGCTTGAGGAACTCAATGGCCAGGGCGTGACGCTTATTGTCGTCACCCACGATGCGGCGATCGGTGCCCGTGCCCGTCGCCGCGTGGTGATGGAGGACGGTCACAAGGTGGGCGACGAATCGTGAGAGTTGTCGACCTTCTGCGTTTTGCTGCCGGCGCCGCCAGTGGCTCGCCACTGCGTACCGGCTTGATGATCCTGGCGATGAGTATCGGTGTGGCGGCGGTCGTGGTGCTGACGGCGCTCGGCGACGGCGCGCGCCGCTATGTGGTGAACGAGTTTTCGTCGCTGGGAGCGAATCTGGTGATCGTGTTGCCAGGTCGCTCCGGCACCGGCGGCTTCAATCCGGCCAACGCCATCACCAACACCACGCGCGATCTGACGGTCGGCGATGCCAAGGCGCTGGTGCGCGCGCCGGCAGTGCTGCGCACGGCACCAATCACCATCGGCACGTCGGAGGCGACGTTCAACGGCAAGCTGCGCGACGTCACGGTGGTCGGTACCACCTCCGACTACATTACCATCCGCCGCATGGACGTGGCACAGGGTCGCTTCCTGCCCGATGACGCCGCCCAGTCGACGTCGGTCGCGGTCCTGGGTGCCAAGATCCGCGAGGAACTCTTCGGCGCCGAGCCGGCGATCGGGCAGATGATCCGGCTCGGCGATCGGCGCTTTCGCGTCGTCGGGGTGCTGGCGCAAAGTGGTCAGGGCTTGGGCATGAATGCCGACGAAATCGTCGTCATCCCCGTCGCAGCAGCGCAGGCGATGTTCAATACCAACACGCTGTTTCGCATCCTCGTCGAGGCGCGCAATCGGCCGGCGCTCGACGAAGCCCGCCAGCAGACGCTCGATAGCATCAAGCTGCGCCACGGCAACGAAGAGGATGTGACCGTGATCACGCAGGACGCCGTGCTCGCCACCTTCGATCGCATTCTCAGTGTTCTGACCCTCGGCGTTGGCGGCATTGCCGGAATCAGTCTGGCCGTGGCCGGCATCCTGGTCATGAATGTCATGCTGGTCGCCGTCACTCAACGCACGGGCGAGATCGGCTTGATGAAAGCGCTCGGCGCCCCGGCGGCGACGATACGCAATGTCTTCCTGGTCGAGGCTGTCCTGCTGTCGATCTCCGGCGCCTTCATTGGCTACTTGATCGGCGAGACCGGCGCCTTCGTTCTGCGCCGCCTCTATCCAACCCTGCCGGCGTTTCCGCCGAGTTGGGCGATCATTGCCGCGGTCGGAACTTCGGTATCGACCGGCTTGTTGTTTGGCGTCATGCCGGCGCGACGTGCGGCGCGGTTGGATCCAGTGCTGGCGCTGTCGAAGCGATGACCTGGACGGACAGCATTCACCTCGCCTTGCGGGCACTGACGGCGCATCGGCTGCGCAGCTTTCTGACCTTGCTCGGCATTGCCGTGGGCATTGCCGCGGTGATTCTGCTGACCAGTATCGGCGAAGGGGTGCATCGCTTCGTGCTTGCCGAGTTCACCCAGTTCGGCACCAACATCATCGAGCTGCAGCCGGGCAAGACGGCGGCCAGCAGCGGCCCCGGCGGCTTGCAGACGACAGTGCGCCTGCTCACGGTCGACGATGCCCGGGCGTTGGAGCGGGTACCGGATGTGGTGGCGGTGACGCCGGTGGTGTGGGGCAATTCGGAACTCGACGCCAATGGTCGCACCCGACGCACGCTGGTCTATGGCGTCGGACCGGCCATGCAGGAGGCATGGCAGATGAGAGTGCGCGTCGGTAGCTTCCTGCCGCCCGAACAGGCGGAAAGCGCGCGCGCCTTGATCGTCCTTGGTCCCAAGGTCAAGCAGGAGTTGTTCGGTGCCGAATCGGCGATTGGCCAGCGTGTGCTGGTCGGTGGCTCGCAGTTCCGTGTTGTCGGCGTCATGGAGCCGAAAGGACAGTTTCTCGGTATTGACCTCGACGACACCGCCTATGTTCCGGTGGCGCGTGCGCTCGAGCTGTACAACCGCGAGGGGCTGTTGCGCATCAATCTTGCCTATCGTGATAGCGCCTCGGCGACACGGGTTGCCGAGGCCGCACGCAAGGTGATGATCGCCCGCCATGGCCGCGAGGATTTCACGCTGGTGACGCAGGAGGACATGCTGCGCACGCTGTCGAAGATCCTCGACGTGCTCACCGCCGCCGTCGGGGCGCTGGGCGCCATCTCGCTTCTGGTCGGAGGCGTTGGCATCGCAACGATCATGACCATCGCCGTCAACGAGCGAACCAACGAGATCGGTCTACTGAAGGCGCTGGGTGCTCCAGCGCGAACGATTCTGGGCATTTTTCTCGGCGAAGCGGTGGCCGTGGCGGCGATCGGCGGCGCCGCTGGTTTGGCTTTGGGCATCGGCATCGCACAATTGGCCAGACTGGCGCTGCCGGCGCTTCCAGTGCATACGCCGTGGAGCTTCGCCTTGCTGGCGGAGGTCGTCGCGGTGTTGATCGGCCTGGCTGCCGGTGTGTTGCCGGCACGACGTGCGGCGCAACTCAATGCCGTCGAGGCCTTGAGAGCAGAATAAAGCAAAAAAAAGAAACCGCCGCCGGTGGCATGACCACCTGCCGGCCGCGGGACAGCGGAGGAAGGGATGCGTCCCACGCCGCGCCTTGGCTTCAGGCAATTTACTTCCGCCCACGCCATGAAAGAACCAAGAACGCAGAATGCCGGCGGCTGAGATGCAATCTATTTGGGGGGGATTGCTCCCGGCCAACGACGGTTTCTAAGGAAACACTCTATCAAATCCTATGCCAGTATCGGCGGTTAACGCAGAGTCTTGTATTGAAAGGAAGTAATCTGTTGCGTGCACCGCACAATATTGATCCCGTGTGCCATAATTGGCGCTAATTCTTAACATATCCGCCATTGATGACATGAGCGCCGCCGGAATTAGCGAACTGGTTGCCTATCTGGAAGATCTTCCGGAACCGCGCATTGTCCTTGCTGCCGACTACCGGATTGTCGCGGCCAACAAGGCATACACGCGCGATTTCGGCAGCGGCGAACCGGTGGTTGGCCGCTATTGCTATGAAGTGTCGCATGGCATCGATGTTCCCTGCGATCGCGCCGGTGAATCCTGCCCGCTCAGGGGCAGTATGCAATCCGGCAGGCCGCACCGGGTGCTGCACTTGCACCACACGCCGCGAGGCGAGGAACACGTGGATGTCGAGACCACGCCGTTGCCGGCTCACGGCGGTCGGTCGGCACTGTTCGTCGAGACCATGCGGGTGGTGCGTCATGCCAGTGGACGGCCCGCGGCGCAGGGTTTGGTCGGACGTTCGCCGGCCTTTCTCGCCATGCTGCACCAGATCACCCGTGTTGCGCCGTCTGAGGCGACAGTGCTCCTGCTAGGCGAGACCGGCACCGGCAAGGAGCTGGTGGCTCATGCGCTGCACGAAGCCAGTGCCCGTTCCGGCGGGCCGTTTGTCGCGGTCGATTGTTCCGGCCTGACCGAGACCTTGTTCGAGAGCGAACTCTTCGGCTATGAGAAGGGAGCTTTTACTGGCGCCACGCATCGCAAGACAGGTCTTGTCGAGGCCGCGCGGGGCGGGACGCTATTTCTCGACGAGATTGGTGAATTGCCCTTGTCGCTTCAGGTCAAGCTGCTGCGCTTACTGGAAACAGGGAGCTACCGACGCGTGGGCGGCGTCGAGGCCTTGGCGGCGGATTTCCGACTTGTCTCGGCGACCCACCGGGACATTGCCGCCATGGTTCACGAAGGCAGTTTCCGCCGCGATCTGTACTACCGGGTCAATACCTTCCCGATTCATACGCCATCACTGGCGGAGCGTGGCGAAGACATGCCGGTGCTGACGCAATCGCTGCTCGAACGGGTGGCTGGGCCGCGCAAGACCGTATCGGCCGCAGCGCTGGCTGCCCTGCAGACGCGGCTCTTCGAGGGCAATATCCGCGAGTTGCGCAACTTGCTCGAACGCGCGAGCCTGTTGGCGGACGGCGACCAGATCCTGCCGGAACACTTGGTCAGTGATTTTGGTCGGCCGAAGCCGCCATCGCCGCCGATCGACCGCCGCGCCAGCTTCTCACTTGATGAGGCGGTGCCGCTCGATGAGCTCGAGAGCCGCTACATTGCCTGGGTAGCCGCCCATTCTGCCGACCGCAAGTCGCTGGCCAGACTGTTGGGCGTCTCAGAGCGAACGCTTTATCGGCTGCTGCGGCGCCAAGGGGAAGCATAGAATCCTGATCCGGCACAGATGCTGGAAGGAAATATGAAAGTCAGCGGCTTCACGTTCATCCGTAACGGTTCACTCCTCGGCTATCCGTACCTCGAGAGCATCCGTTCCGTTCTGCCGATTTGCGACGAGTTCGTGGTTGCCGTGGGCGAGGGCGACGACGACACCTTCGAGCGGATTCAAGCAATCGACACCGACAAGCTGGTCGTGATGCGTACGCGTTGGAACGAGAAGATGGCCGATCGCGGCTTCGTCTATGCGCAGCAGAAGATGATTGCGCAATACAACTGCACCGGCGATTGGGCGTTCTACTTCGAAGGCGACGAAGTGCTGCATGAGAATGACTTGCCGACGGTTCGTGCTGCCATGGAGCGTCATCTTGATGATCAGCGCGTCGAAGCGCTGGTATTCGACTATTTCCATTTCTTCGGCAGTCCGCAATGGCGGGCCGTCAGCCCCGGCTGGTATCGCCGTGCGCCGAGAATCCTGCGCAACACCATTCGCAGCTGGGCGCCGGACGGCCTGTTCTGGATGGTCATGGACAAGAACAAGCGCGGCCGTTACCCCAATGCCGCATTGACCGGTGCGCCGATCTACCACTACGGTCATGTGCGTAGCGTTGCGGCCATGCGTGAGAAGAACCAGCGCGTGGGCAAGTACTGGGGGCACGACCATCCCCTGTTCAACGGTTACCAAATCGATCCACGGGCGATCGAGCCGTTCTTGGGCAGTCATCCCGCGGTGGTGAGCAACTGGTTGGCGACGGCGGCGGAAGCGAGCTTCGCGCCAGACGCGGCCTACCAGCCGACTTCGCGCGAGCTGAAACACCGTCGGCTGATGGCTCTGGAAAAGATGTTCGGCCTTGAATTGAGCCACAAGCACTATCGTCTGCTGCGATGAAACCGCGACTGTCGGCGACCATCATCGTCAAGAATGGCGAGCGCACCATTGAACGGTGCCTGCGCTCGGTGTCATTTGCCGACGAAATCGTCATTCTCGATTCCGGCAGTACCGACCAGACGCTGGCGATTGCCCGCCGTCATACCGAATGCGTTCATGTCAGCGCCGACTGGCCGGGCTTCGGCAGGCAAAAGAACCGGGCGCTCGATCTTGCCACCGGCGACTGGGTACTGTCGCTGGACGCGGACGAGTACGTGACGCCCGAGTTGGCCGAGGAAATCCGGCGCGGCATGGCCGAGCCGGAGTGCGACGTCTATGCCATTCCTCGTTTGTCATCCTATTGTGGACGGACGATCCGCCATTCAGGTTGGTGGCCGGACAATGTCGTCCGTTTGTTCCGCCGCGGCAGCGCACGTTTTTCCGACGATCTGGTGCACGAACGCCTGATATTTGCCGGCCGCTGCGGCCGGCTCGCCGAACCGATGCATCACGAGAGCTTCCATGACCTCGGCGATGTACTCGACAAGGTCAATCGCTACTCGACCGCTGGCGCCAGGCAGGCGCTAGAGAGAGGACGTTCCGGTGGCGTCTCGAAGGCGGTCGTTCATGGCCTGTGGGCCTTTGTCCGGACCTATATTCTGCGTGGCGGCATTCTCGACGGCCGCGAGGGATTCCTGCTCGCCGTCTCGAATGCCGAGGGCGTCTACTACCGGTACCTCAAGCTGATGTACTTGCGCGAGGCGGAAGAGTAGTGGCCGACGACTGGCGCGCCTCGCTCATCGTCACCACCTATCAGCGACCGCGGGCGCTCGATCGGGTGTTGCACGGCTTGGCGCAGCAGACCGTGCCGCCGGCCGAGATCGTGATTGCCGACGATGGTTCGACAGAGGACACGGAGGCAGTGGTGCGCGAATGGCAGCGGCGCCTGCCGGTGCCGCTCAGACACGTCTGGCAGGAGGATCGAGGCTTTCGCGCCGCCGCGGCGAGGAATCGCGCGGTCGCCGCTTCAGCTGGGAACTACCTGGTGTTTCTTGACGGCGATTGTCTGGTCTTCCCGGATTTTGTCGCGCGTCATCGGGCACTGGCCGAATCAGGCAAGCTGGTGATGGGCAGTCGCATTCTGTGCGATCCGTCGCTCACCGAGGCCATCGAGGCTGGAACAACGGATCCGCTCACTTGGGCGTGGCGAGAATGGCGCCAGGCACGGCGAAGCAGTGGCGTCAATCGGTTGTTTCCCTTGCTACGAGTGCCGGGACAAGCTTGGCGACACTTGCGGCCGAAGCGCTGGCAGGGGGTGCGAACATTCAATCTGGCCGTTTGGCGGGACGACTTCGTGCGCGTCAATGGCTTCGACGAGACGTTCCAGGGCTGGGGGCACGAGGATGCGGACCTTGCCGTCCGGCTCATGCATGCCGGCATTCGCCGCAAGGAAGGCCAGTTCGCCTTGCCGGTGCTGCACCTGTGGCATCGCGAAAGCAGTCGCCAACTGGAGCCCGAGAACGTGGCGCGCCTGCGCCAGCGTCTCGATGATCCCGAACAGATCCGCGCCGTGGCCGGCCTTGACCGCTATGCTTGCCCGCCGACCGTTGTGGCTGCCGATGCTGCCGACAGCCGTTAGAATGCTCGACGCGGCAATGTCTTTGCCGGAAACCTGAGCCGGTTCATGCCTCCCCCACCGATCCCTGCCGCCGACGGCCGTCAGACCATGCTTCGCCTGCTCGGCTATGTTCGTCCCTACTGGAAGCCGTTCCTGGTCGCGATGCTGACCATGATCGGCACCGCGGCCACCGAGCCGCTGTTCTCGGCCCTCATGAAACCGCTGCTCGACGAGGGTTTTTCGCCGGCCGGTCGGGACAAGCTGTGGCTGGCGCCGGTGGCCATTATCGCCATTTTCGTCGTCCGCGGCATTTTCACTTACGTGTCCGTTTACACCTTCTCCTGGGTCAGCAATCGCGTCATCGCCGATTTGCGGCGGCAGATGTTCGCTCGCCTGATCCAGCTGCCCACCGCCTACCACCTGCGCCATGCCGTCAGCGAACCGGTCACGCGGATCGCCTACGACGTCGCCGGTGTCTCGCAGGCCGCGACGACGGTCATCACCGTCGGCATCCGCGATTCGCTGGCCGTCGTCGGCCTCGGTGCCTGGCTGCTCTACCTGAACTGGCAGCTGACCTTGATCACCATGGCTATCATCCCCTTCGCCGGCCTGGTGATGCGCGTCTTCAGCAATCGTCTGCGCGAACAGAGCCGGGCCTCGCAGGCCGGCATGGCTGCCATGACCCAGGTGATCTACGAGGCCATTCAATGCCAGAAGATCGTCAAGGTGTTCGGCGGCGAAAGACAGGAGGTCACGCGCTTCGATCACCTGAACAACGCCCAGCGCGGCTACGCCATGCGCCTGGCCATCGCCGGCGCCGCGGTGGTACCCATCGTCCAGATGCTGGCATCGGTCGCCGTGGCCTTGGTGATCTGGATCGCGCTCATGCAGTCGCAGTCGTCCGGCACCACGGTCGGCAGCTTCGTATCCTTCATCACTGCGATGTTGCAATTGATTGCGCCACTGAAACATCTGGCCGACATCAGCGCGCCGCTGGCACGCGGCCTGGCGGCAGCCGAGAGCGTGTTCCATTTGCTCGACGAGCCGCCGGAGGCGGACGAGGGCCAGCAGGATCTAGGCCGTGCGCGCGGCGATGTGCGCTTCGAGCATGTCGGCTTTCGCTATCCGGAGGCCGAGCGCGATGCCTTGGTGGATTTCGACCTGACCATCCGCGGCGGCGAAACCATCGCCCTGGTCGGGCCGTCCGGTGGCGGCAAAACGACGCTGGCCGGATTGCTGCCGAGATTCTTCGCCCCGACGGCCGGTCGCATCCTGGTCGATGGCGCGGATATCGCCGGACTCACTATCGCCAGCCTGCGTGGCAATATCGCCCTGGTCAGCCAGGAAGTCCTGCTCTTCGACGACACGGTCGCCGCCAACATCGCCTACGGTGGCATGGCCAAGGCGACTGCGGAGGCGATCGAAGCGGCGGCGCGGGCGGCGCATGCGCTCGACTTCATTCGCGCGCTGCCGGAAGGCTTCGCCACGCGCATCGGTGAGCATGGTTCGCGCCTTTCCGGCGGCCAGCGGCAGCGTATCGCCATCGCCCGGGCGATCCTCAAGGATGCGCCGATCCTGATTCTCGACGAGGCGACATCGGCCCTGGACAACGAATCCGAACGCCTGGTACAGGCCGCGCTCGACGAGTTGATGAAGGGACGCACGACGCTGGTGATTGCCCATCGACTATCGACCATCGAGGGGGCCGACCGCATCGTCGTGCTCGGCGAAGGCCGCATCGTCGAGACCGGCACGCATCACGAACTGCTGGCCAGGGAAGGCGCCTACGCCCAGCTCTACCGGCTGCAATTCCGCGATAACAGCGCTTAGTGCGCTTCGTCCCAGTTGGCGCCGGCGCCAACTTCGACCAGCAAGGGGACGGCGAGTTTGGCGACGCCGCCCATCAGCTTCGGCAGCGCCTCGCGGACCTGGGCCAGTTCGCCGTCGGGTACTTCGAGGACCAGTTCGTCATGGACTTGCAACAGCAGCTTGGTCGCCAGTCCCTGTTCGTCGAGCCAGCGTTGGACCGCGATCATCGCCAGCTTGATGAGATCGGCGGCAGTGCCCTGCATGGGGGCATTGATGGCCGCCCGCTCCGCGCCCTGGCGGCGGCCGACGTTGGATGACTTGATCTCGGGCAGCCAGAGCCGGCGACCGAACACGGTTTCCACGTAACCCCTGTCCTTGGCCAGTTGGCGTGTCTCTTCCATGTAGCGCAGAACGCCGGGGTAGCGGGCAAAGTAGCGATCCATGTAGGCCTGGGCGGCGCTGCGGTCCACATTGATCTGCTTCGCCAGACCGAAGGCGCTCATGCCGTAGATGAGGCCGAAATTGATGGCCTTGGCGGCGCGGCGCTGGTCGGTGCCGACCTCGATCGGCGTCAGGCCGAACACTTCGGCGGCGGTGGCGCGGTGGATGTCCTCGCCGCGGGCAAAGGCTTCGAGCAGCCGCGCGTCGTTCGACAAGTGCGCCATGATGCGCAGCTCGATCTGCGAATAGTCGGCCGAGACCAGCGCGTGTCCCTTGGGCGCAATGAAGGCTGAACGGATGCGCCGCCCTTCGGCGGTACGCACGGGGATGTTCTGTAGATTGGGGTCGCTGGAGGCGAGTCGCCCGGTCACCGCAACGGCCTGCGAGAAGCTGGTATGCACCCGGCCGGTAGCTGGATTGACCATGCGCGGCAGCTTGTCGGTGTAGGTGTTCTTGAGTTTGGCGACGCTGCGGTAATCGAGAATCTTCCTCGGCAGCGGGAAGTCCTCGGCGAGCTTCTCCAACACTTCTTCGTCCGTGGATGCCGCGCCGCCCGGTGTCTTCTTGACCACTGGCAGGCCGAGCTGGCCGAACAGGATTTCGCCAAGCTGTTTGGGTGAACTCAGATTGAAGGGCTGGCCGGCCAGCTGCTGCGCCTCCGCTTCGAGGGCGAGCATCTTGCGGCCGAGCTCGTCGCTTTGGCTGGCGAGGGCGAAGACGTCGATCAGCACGCCATTTCGCTCCATGCGGAACAGCACATCGGTTACCGGTAGCTCGATGTCGCGGTAGAGCCGCTCCAGTTGTTCCTCTTCAGCCAGGCGGGGCGCCAGGGCCTCATGGACGCGCAAGGTCAGGTCGGCATCTTCACCCGAGTATTCGGCCGCGCGTTCGATCGCCACCTGGGCGAAGGAAATCCGGTTGGCGCCCTTGCCCGTGACATCGTCGTAGCCGATGGATTTCAGGCCGAGGTGTCGCTCGGCCAAATTGCCGAGATCGTGCGACTTGTCGCTTTCCAATACGTAGGATTCGATGAGCGTGTCGTCGACGACGCCATGCAATTGGATGCCATGATTGGCGAAGACATGCCGGTCATACTTCAGGTGCTGGCCGACTTTCTGCGGTCGCGTCGACTCCAGCCAGGGCTTCAAAAGCGCCAGGACTTCATCGAACGCCAATTGCGTCGGCGCGCCGGTGTAGTGATGGGCGAGCGGCAGATAACACGCCTCGCCGGCGGCAACGGCCAGCGAGATACCGACCAGTCTGGCTTGCATTGGCTCGAGCGCCGTGGTCTCGGTGTCGATGGCGACGCGCTCGGCAGCTTCGACCTTGCCGAGCCAGCGCTCGAAAGCCGGCCAATCGAGAATGCATTCGTAGCCGTCGCGCCTGGCTTCGGTCAGTATCGGTGGTGGCGCGGCCGGCGCGTTGTTGTGCGCTTCCTGCAGCCAGGTCTTGAATTCCAGGTGGCTGTAAAGCTCGATCAGACGGGCATTGTCGGCAGGCGTGGCGACCAGGTCGGCAGGCTGCGCCGGCAGGTCGAGCTGGCAGGCGATGGTGACGAGCTTTCTGCCGAGTGGCAGGAAGTCGAGGTGCTGCCTCAGGTTTTCGCCGACGGCGCCGGTGATTTCAGCCGCGTGCGCGACGATGGCATCGAGCGAGCCGTAATGGGCCAGCCACTTGACGGCAGTCTTGGGGCCGACCTTGGCCACGCCGGGGACGTTGTCGACGCTATCGCCGACCAGCGTCAAGTAGTCGACGATGCGTGTCGGCGGCACGCCGAACTTGGCTTCTACTCCAGCTTCGTCGAGCACTTCATTGGTCATGGTATTGACCAGCCGGACGTGGTGATTGACCAGTTGGGCGAGATCCTTGTCGCCGGTGGAAATCACGCAATCAATCTTCTGGTCGGTGGCCTGCTGTGCCAGCGTGCCGATGACGTCGTCGGCCTCGACACCGTCGATCATCAACAGCGGCCAACCGGCGGCGCGGATGCAAGCGTGCAGCGGTGTGATCTGACTGATCAGATCGTCCGGCATTGGCGGCCGGTTCGCCTTGTAATCCGGGTACCAGTCATCGCGGAAGGTCTTGCCCTTGGCATCGAACACCACCGCGCGGAAATCTGCCTTATAGTCGGCTTCCAGGCGGCGCAACATGGACAGAACGCCATAGACGGCGCCCGTGGGCTCGCCTTGCCGGTTGCGCAGGTCGGGCAGGGCATGGAAGGCCCGGTAGAGATAACTGGATCCGTCGACCAGCAGTAGCAAGGACATGGAGAGGAAATGAGCGCCAAAGACAAATTGCCGAAGATTCCAGACCCTTGGTCGGTCGCGCCGACCGCCACGGCCCGCGAGGCCTGGCGAGTGTTCGGCATTATGTCAGAATTTGTCGAGGCGACCGAGCGTCTGGCCTCCATACGGCCGGCGGTCTCGATCTTCGGTAGCGCCCGCATTCCGGAGGGCTCTCGCTATTACGTGCTGGCCGAGGAGATCGCCCGCAAGCTGTCCGACTCCGGCTTCTCCGTAGTCTCCGGCGGTGGTCCGGGGGTCATGGAAGCCGCCAATAAGGGCGCCTACAACGGCAAGGGTATTTCCGTCGGCTTGAATATCCAGCTACCGATGGAACAGGCGTCGAATCCCTACCAGGACATCTCGCAGACCTTCCGCCACTTCTTCGCCCGCAAGTACATGTTCGTCCGCATCGCCACTGCTTACGTCGTGATGCCCGGCGGCTTCGGTACGCTTGACGAGCT
>Ga0265325_10001530_pt1 | contig 16205 bp, 20 predicted proteins | sample 41420metaG_FD_202090 | JGI IMG/M metagenome (GOLD analysis project Ga0265325, IMG submission 202090) | Rhizosphere microbial communities from Carex aquatilis grown in University of Washington, Seatle, WA, United States - 4-14-20 metaG | ecosystem: Host-associated > Plants > Roots > Rhizosphere...
TCAAAACGCGATGCTGGGAGACCCAGATCAATTTTATCGAACGGTTTGAACTGGAGCGGGTGATCGGAAACGGCAACGACGTGTTTGTCAAGTATCTTTGCCTGACCAGGAACGGTAAATCGTTCCAGAACGTGGAATATCTCCTGGTCACAGACGAAAAGGTGGAGGCTATCGAGTGTTATTTCGGTGCGCAATCCAGCTTTCCGTCTGCAGTGAGCGGGACCGGCGCCTGAAGGCCTGCAGAGTCAATGTACGGGAATGCTGTTTTTCGGCCCGTTGACCTCAGGCTGACGTCGTATGCGCCTGCGGCTGGCCGAAAACCCGCACTGGACTGAGATCAGCGTGGTGGGCTGGAGGACGCCTCGCAGGAGAGCGCGACTGCGCACTGCGAACCATTCAGCCTCAAGCAATAAAGAGATACCACGCTGCTGGGGAAGGTCCAGACTGCGAAATCTGAGAAAGTGGTTTCTCCATAGGGGTGGCGCACGATACTCGCATGAGGTCGAGCCCGATAGCGCGGCGGTCGTCCTTGTCGAGGCCGCGCAGCCAATCGCTGGCCGATTGGGCGGCCCCTGATGGGAAGCCTCAAAGATGGTCTTTGGCAAGTGCGCTCGTCGCTTCCAAGCCAGCGGATAGCCCGGCTCATCCTGTGCTTTCACGACCAGATGCTCGTCGTGCTGCACGGGTTCATCAAGAAAACGCAGAAAACACCTGCGGATGACCTGGCCCTGGCGAAACGGAGAATAACGGAGGTTACGAAATGAAAAAGCGCAACAAGCATATCAGCTCGTCACTCGAGGACTCCCTGAAAGAAGAAGGCGTCCTCGAAGAGACCCGCGCGGTCGCGCTGAAAGAGACGCTGGCCTGGCAAGTTCAACAAGCGATGGAGAAGGACAAAATCAGCAAGGTAGAGATGGCGCGGCGTATGAATACAAGCCGCGCGGCACTTGATCGTCTTCTCGATCCTGGCAATGCCTCGGTGACGCTGCAAACCCTAACGCGCGCGGCGCATGCTGTCGGCCGTGATCTGCGCATCGAGCTGGTGTAGGCCGCTACGCGAATCGAAGGCAATTGGCCCTCCCCTGAAAATGAACAAAGCACTGGTTGCTGGGGTCAAAGTCATCAGTGACACGTGTTTCTGTGCAAACCGCCTTGCGCCCCGTAAAAAGAGTGGCGCTGTTCTGCGCTGAGGGCCTAGTCTTCATCGTTGCTTCGCCTTGTCCTTAGTTGCGATTGGATTGCTACTTCACTTCCTCTACGGCTGCTCCGATCCGGGCGAGATCTTCACCTTCGGTGCCTTCCGTTCGAGGAGGCCTCAGGCACGGGTATTTGGGTCCTCCCCGTGGCCGTCCGCTCTTCGTTAACAGAATCAGTTATTCTGGCGCCGACGCCAGTTCAGATCGGGTGGGCAAGTGCTACTTCCGCCCTTTCAGGAGAGGCCGGAGTCGCAGAATGAATCTCGAGAGGAGTCACTAGGCATTCTCAGGCGAGGTGGGCCGGGGCCCGCAGCCAGACGGCGAGCGCGGAGAGGGAGCCGGATATAAACAGCATTCCCGGAAACAGGCTTGCCCGTTTTCGGTCGCGGTGCCGAGTGCAAGAAGCGCGATGAGGGATGGACGGTTATTTGTCGAGACTGATCCGACTCTCCGAGCTGACCGAAATCATATCAGGCCTTCAAGTCCTGCTCTGCTCGTCGCATGAACGACCCTGAGGGTCCGCCAAGCAGCGTTACCGATCTTAATTAGAAATCTGTGCCAGAGAGCAATTCTCTGATCATAGGGGCGAGCTTCATAAACTCTGCATAAACGGAAGGCTTGCGAAAGTATCCTTTGACACCCAAAGCTTTTACGGCCTCGCGATCGATCGCAGAGTCTGAAGAGGTCACCACCAGCACGAGTGTATTCCGGCAAGCCGCACTCTCGCGTATGTGCCGCAGTACTTCGATGCCGTCCTTTTTCGGAATGTTCAGGTCGAGGAGTACGAGATCGGGGCAAGGCACATCTTGGCCTGCCTCCGCCTTGTCGATAAACTCCATTGCCTGATGCCCGTCACTGACCACTACGACCGCCGCATCGACCTGTGCGGCCGAGATAGCCTGCCGGATCAGAAACAAGTCAGCCTTGCTGTCCTCCACGACCAGTATCTGGGGTCGCTTCCGCGACGTTACGTCAGACGGGGAGCGTGAACTTGAATGTTGATCCTTTTCCGGTTTCGGATTCGACCCAGATGCGGCCGTGATACCGCTCGACGATGCGTTGGCAGATAGCCAGTCCAATCCCTGTGCCGGCATATTCATCTCCCGTGTGGAGTCTCTTAAACAAACCAAAGATTCGCTCTTTGTATTGCGCCTCGATGCCGAGGCCGTTATCGCTAATAGAAAACAGCCAGTTTTCGCCCTCGCGTCGCGCCGTTACTTTTATAACTGGCGGCGTTTCGGGTCGACGATATTTTATGGCGTTACCGACTAAGTTTTGGAAAAGTTGCTGAAGCTGTATCGCATGGACCCGCAGAGACGGTAATGGTTCGGAAATCACTTCCGCACCACTTTCCCTTATCGCGCCATCGAGATTTGCAAGCGCCCCGTTCAGCGCCGCGCCAGCATCCTCGGGCTCTTTTGGCCTATCGAGCTGGCCCGCCTGGGTATAGGCGAGAAGATCTCTCACAAGCATTTCCATCCGGGTCGCACCGGAACTGATGAAGTTCAGAAACTCGCGGGGGGCGCCTTCCAACTTGTCACCAAGCTGTTGAGACAGAAGTTCGCTGTAAATCTTGACGCTGCGCAAGGGTTCCTGCAAGTCGTGACTCGCCGAATACGCGAACTGTTCCAGGTCTTGATTGGCCCGCAACAGCTCCTTTTCCGCCAGTTTGCGCTCGGTTATATCTGTGAAAATCACGCCGATGCGGTGCTTCGTTTCGCCTTCAAGTCGAAACGAATACATATCCAGTACGCGCCCTTGTGTCAGCAGTCCCCTTTCGCCACGGACGGGCTCTCCCGTTCGAAGAATTTCGTCGAAAACGTCGATCCATGACTGCGCTTCCGTGGAGAGAAGTCCACGGATCGTGTCGTGTCCGACATTCACTGTCACCCCGCTTTGGCTCTTCAACGCTGGATTTGCCGCTATATAGCGGTAGTCTCCCGGTTTGCCATCCGTGGGAGGAATGGCCTCAATGATGCAGAAACCTTCATCGATGGAATTGAAAAGCGTCCGGTAGCGGGTCTCGCTTTCGAGCAGGTCCGCCTGCGCCCGCACGCGATCGGTGACATCATATCCTTCGACGAGTATGCCCGTGACTTCACCCGTGGCGTCCGTGATCGGCTGGTAAATGAAGTCGATCAACAAGCTTTCCAGTGGCCCATCCGGCGTGCGCTGCAATTGAAGGGGTATTTCCAGCCCCTTGAATGGCTCACCCGTTCGGTAGCACTGGTCGAGCAACTCGAAGTATCCCTGACCTTCGGCTTCCGGAACGGCTTCACGCACCGTCTTGCCGAGATAGTCGCGATTACCAATAACGCGCAAGTACGAATCATTCACAAACTCGAACACATGGTCAGGGCCGTTGAGCACGCAGATGAATCCTGGCGCCTGTTGAAACAGAGCTCGCGTCCGCCGCTCGCTGTCGCGAAGCGCCGCCAAAGCCGTCCGCCTCACGCGCGAGAGTTCCAGGAGTGACCCTACGCGAGCGACAAGCTCGCGAGCGGAAAACGGTTTGGCCAGATAGTCATCCGCGCCTGCATCCAAGCCTTCCAGACGGCTTTCCTCGCCGGCGCGGGCCGACAGCATGATAACCGGAATATCGCGCAAGTCCGCGTCTGATCGGATGGCGCGCAATAGACCGAAGCCGTCCAGGTTGGGCATCATAACGTCGGTGAGGATAAGGTCAGGACGTTTGGCACGTATAGCAGCGAGGGCCTCTTGTCCGTCGGAGACGGTTTGAACTTCGCAATTTCGCCCGAGAAGGCGACCGACATACCCGCGCATATCCGCGTTGTCATCGGCGAGGAGTATCCGCGTGTTCTCACGCAATGCCGGCACGGTGACAATGGAACCGGCCTGCTCAGACGTGATGTCAAAGGTCCTGGGTTCGTCCGAAATCCACTGAAATGCTTCTTCAACATAGGCGTCGGCGCGGATCGACGCTGACGATAAATGCCGGGTCCCTTCAACGCGCTCCTTCGGCAAATGTCCCGTGCCAAAAGGAACACGAATCACAAATGTCGTTCCCACGCCGACTTCACTGATGGCATGGATCGCTCCGCCATGAAGCTTCACAAGTTCCTGCACCAGGGCAAGTCCGATGCCGCTGCCCTCATAGGAGCGGCTCTTCTGCCCAGCGATACGATGGAAACGCTCGAAAAGGCGCGGCAATTCCTCCTTCGGTATGCCGACACCTGTATCCTGAACGGAAAGTTCTATCTCGCCGTTCGCTTCGCGCAGGCGAACGGCGATTTCTCCACCAAAAGTAAATTTGAAAGCGTTAGAGAGGAGGTTCAGAACAATTGTTTCCCACATGCCCTGGTCTACGTAGACCTGCCCTGAGAGTGCGGGACAATCCACTACGAGTTTCAGGCCAGCATGATCGAAAGCTGAACGGAAATTACTGGCAAGGTCGGCCGTGAGGGCAGCGATATCGGTCGGCTGATATGAAGCCTGTGCGCGTCCAGCCTCTATGCGCGAAAAATCGAGCAATGTATTGACAAGCTTGAGAAGCCGATGGGAATTCCGGTGCGCGACGTCTAGTTGCTCGCGCTGATCCAACGGTAGGCCCGCGCTCGATAGCGCGGCCTCCAGGTTGCCGATCATCAGGGTCAATGGCGTCCGGAACTCGTGGCTGACATTAGAGAAGAACTGGGTCTTCGCTCGATCAAGTTCAGCGAGCGCCTGGGCGCGTTTTCGCTCCTCTTCAAACATGCGGCTTTCGACGATGGCGGTGGTGACGTGACTACCTACGAGGGAGAGAAAGCCCAGGTACTCTTTATCGAGCCGCTTGCGGGGGCTCACGGCCAGAATCGCAAATCCGATCTTTTGTCCACCCGAGGAGATCGGAAACACCAGCGCTTCGCGGGGCTGGAGCGGCCACGCGCCGCAGGGCACGTTCTTCAAATCTAGGGGCAGCTTTATGACCTCTGGCTCAGTACATTCGAACGCAGACGCGAAAGTCCAGGTCTTGCCCCGCCCCGCCAACTCCGGGAATAGAGCATTCGCGTAACCGATACCGGAGCCGGCCGCCAGACGGGCCTCACCATTCTCCACATGAAGATAGAAGGCCGCGAAGGGAATATCGTGTAAATTCTTCTCCAGGGTTAGGCACGCGAGCTGGCAGACCGCTGCGCTGGACGGGGCATTGGCGACGCGCGACGCCTCCGCCAGGTCGCGAAGAGTGCGTAGTCGCCTCTCCCCGATCACTTGATCGGTGGTCTCCTGAACCGGAGTAAAAACGCCGCCCACGCCACCGGACTCATCACGGATCGGACTATAAGAAAAGGTGAAATAACACTCCTCCGGATATCCGCTGCGCTCAAGTTCGAGCAGCAGATTGTCGGACCAGGTGGACTCGCTTCGCTCCATGACGCCGCTCAGCATGGGACCGACAATGTGCCAAATCTCCGGATATACATCGCGACCGCGCATCCCGAGCGCGGCGGGGTGTTTCGCACCGATGATACTGCTGTACGAATCGTTATAGAGCATCACCATTTCTGGCCCCCACCAAACGACAATCGCGAAGCGTGAGTCAAGGCAGGTGGAAATTGTAGTTTTCAGAGATTGAGGCCAGTTTTCGATTGGTCCCAGGGGAGTCGCGGACCAGCTGAGGCCGCGCATAAGCTCGCCCATCTTCCCGCCGCCTGAAAGAAAGTCAAATCGCGCTTCGGTCTTGATGCGCCGAAGCGTCATTCCTCAGTCTCTCCCGGTACACCGGCGGACGGATTTTCCCGGAACAGGAGGTCGCGTACAACGGCGCCAAGTTTCATATAGTCAGCAAGGTTGGAAGGCTTCCGAAAGTAATGTAGAGCGGCATGCTTTTGTGCCTGTGCATGAACGCGGGGTGCGTCGGAAGCGGTCATGACGACGACCGGGGTCTGGGCGTAATTTTCGCTGGATCGCAGACGTTTCAGGATCTCTTCGCCGTCTCGCTTCGGCAGGTGCATGTCGAGGAGCAAGAGGTCAATGACCCCCGCATTTGGATTTGCGTCAAAATCGTCGATGAAGTTGACAGCCTTGTCGCCGTCTTCGAGCACATGTAATTCACAATCGAGCCCGGAACTCTTCAAGGCCAGACGCACCAGCATAACGTCTGCTGAATTGTCTTCGGCGAGAACAATCTGTTTTGCCCTTCCGGGCGACGTAACCATGAAATCCGGCTCCTAAAACTACTTCGTGCGTTTGACACGTTGGCTCGATGCCACATTGGGCGGATCTACAATCCGGCGGCGCACCAGAACAGCAACTCCTGGCTGTGTCGTCATGGCCTGCCCATCGCGGATCAGTGAGCGGTTATATTCACTTGGCGTGCTGAATCGCCCCTCCCGGGAGCTTCGCCGCGATATAGTCTTTTGTCGTTTGCGGAGGGGAGATCGTCAGCGTGGCCCCTCCATTGGAATTCCCATCCGTCAAAAATAGCATTTTTGTGAATAAACGGGCCCGAACAGGGTGAAGGACGGGGCGATCTTCGATGTCAAGTGGTCAGCCAGTCGTTCCTGATCGCGTCGCCCATCAATGGGCCGTCCCGGTCGATATTCCGTGCACCTTCGCGAACGTGCCGACTGGCGAAACCGCGATGTTGAACGGCCACGCGCAACATTCGGGGGTTCCACCGTGGACTCTGCAGTGCTCAGGACTCGAGCCCGATGTTGTCGTTCACCGCGTGCCGTAACCGCGCTTGCAGCCGAGATATCGCTCTGTTGTCTCGACAGAAACGTGGCCGAGCAGAACTGGGTTGAGAAGCCTGAAATGGGGTGGCGAAGACTTCACCAGCGTGTCGCGTGAGCGGCCCCACACTCCTGCGACAATCGAGAAAACAACAATGTCGCAGTTCCATTACAGCTACTGGCTGGCCCCGTTGCTGATCGCGCTGATCCTTTCCGCTGTCAGTTTGCTCATCCGAGTCCGCGCTCTCCAGGCCATTTACCGCGAGAAGTTTTCTGAGACGCCCCGAGAACGGCTCTTCTGGGCTGCGTTGGGTTTCTTCGTGGCAGTAGCCGTGGTCCGGATCCTGACGTTCCTCATACATAATGAAATCGGCCCATTTCACGACATCCAGATGCGTGGGCGCCACATTCACCACTTGGTATGGGGCATTCTCCTGCTCCTTGTGACTGGCTACGGGTGGATGCTGCAGGCCGGCACCGGCGACACGGGCTCGCGGACGTGGGTTGGCCGGGTCATGTCCATGGCGTACGGCGTTGGGGCGGCCCTCACCCTCGATGAATTTGCACTGTGGCTCAACCTGCGCGACGTCTATTGGGACCACGAAGGCCGTTCTAGCCTCGAGGCGCTCTCGCTCTTTGCCGCCGCTCTTGCGATTGCCGCCTTGGGCGGAGCCTTCTTCCGCGCTGTGGCACGCAAGTTGATACAGGCCAAACACGATCAGCCGCAAAGGTGATCACTGCGACCACCGAAAAACGATGCGTGCTACGATGCCTCGGGGTCGAATCGCCGGACAACGGGGCGCGGGAAGTAAAGAGGACGCGGCGATGCTGGAGATCGAAATAGTGGGCTGGGTGCTGCAGGAGCGAACGGGCGGAGAGGGGCGTGACAGCGGACAGAGTGGAAGAAGCAGTGCAGACGAGGACGAGAAGACGGGGCGGCATTTGTGAGTGCAATGGTTGCTTTGCCAAAAACCTGTCAGATTCCGCTGTCACTCCGCAATTGCCTTTCGCATGCCGCCCGCGCCGTGCGTCTCTCATTTCGCAATGCTGTGTGCCTTTCGGGCCTGGCGAAGGGGATGTGGTTGCATCCGGCCGGGGCGGTGCACAGGCGTGTTCCCTGTGTCCGCTGCGTGCGTCTAAGCGGTGTTCTCGCTCGCCGCGCTGAGCCGGAGCGTACTCCAAGCCAGGGCGGCGGTGGATAGCAGCGAGAATCCAGCCTGGATAACCCCAAAATAGCGCAGGCTGAGAACAATGCCGGCAACCTGAGTCGCGCAAAGCAGCCAGGCGATTGTGCGGGCCAGTGATATTTCGCCGACGGTCGCGGTGCTCAAGCGCCAGGCAAGGATCGCCGAGAAGAAACCGGAAACGGATATGGCGAGACCGAATCCCATGTAAAGATCCATCCAATGGACGGTCGCGTTCCCGAACGCGAACGGCACGTTTCGCATGGCTTCCATGACTGCGAGGCCCTGTGGAGAGTCGGGCCGGAACGTCTGAAATCCTATGGTGTGCCCTAACGCAAAGAGGAACAGGATGATGGAGGAAATACGCAACGGTAACCTGGCTCGCATGGGTGTCCCAATGATGACTGACTCCACGCTATGTTGGGAAGGAGTCATCGGCGATAACCTCGAGAATCTGCTTCGTGTGGCGCTCGGTGTGCGCGGCGGCAGCCAGAATCCACTGATAACCGTCCATAACGGAATACGCGCCCTTGGAAATGGCCTTCAGGGGAGGCGAGTCGAGAGCGTGCTCGCGCAGACCGGGGGTCGAGGCCAACATCTCGCTAAGAGCAGAACAGTTGTCAGCGTACCGGCGGAGGGCCTCCTCCTTGCCGAGTTCGGCCGTCGAAGGTAGAGGCGAGGGGAATTTGGAGAGCCGGCTCGGAATCTGATGGATCACGATGCCATCGACCAATTCGTGGTCCTGCTCCGATGGAGGCGGTGGCGCGGAGGCAAGGTGTTGGCGGATCATCCCGATTACGCGTTCCTGCACGGCAATCACGTGCTCGACGATCTCGCCGATGGACCAGCGCTCGGGCCGTGGCTTGAACGTCCACTGCGCTGGCGTCAACATCCTGGCTGATCCGGTTAGACCATCACGTGTTTGTTCGAGAAAAAGCTGACCCAGGCTTAGTTCGGCGGAGGTTAGCCGCACAAGCGGGGGAGTTGAGAGTGTGTTTGTCATATAGTCTCCTGCTGCAAGTGCGACGCACGGCTAACACGATTTCGACACCGATGTGAAAAAAACTATAAGCCTTCGATAGCTTGAATGTGGCGACCCAGGAACTCCTGCTCCGGGCGATTGGCGGTCAGGCGAAGAGCCGCCCGGTAGGCCTCGCACGCTTCCGGCAGCCGGTTCAGCCGCCGCAGCAGGTCAGCGCGGGCCGCATGAAACAGATGGTAGCGATCCAAATCGCCCGTGGAGCCGAGATCGTCGATTCGCCGCAAGCCCGCATCGAGGTCACCAATCAGCGCCACAGCCACGGCATGGTTCAGCAGTATGACAGGAGTATTCTCGAATATCGACAAGCGCTCATAGAGCCGGGCGATCTGCTCCCAGTCGGTTGCCCCCGCCGCGGGCGACTCGGCGTGAATTGCGGCGATTGCCGCTTGCAGTTGGTACGGTCCCACGTCACCGGCTTTCAAAGCGGACTCCACAAGCGCGACGCCCTCGACAATTTGGGCCCGATCCCAGAGCGAACGGTCCTGGTCGTCCAGCGTGATGAGCTGGCCGTCCCGGATTCTGGCTTCTCTTCGCGAGTCGTGAAGGAGCATAAGCGCCAACAGGCCCTCTGTTTCGGCGTTGCTCCCGAGGAGACTGGACAGGACGCGGCCCAGGCGAATCGCCTCGTCGCACAGTGCGGCACGCACCAGGCCATCGCCCGTCGCAGCCAGATAGCCCTCGTTGAAGATCAAATAGATAACTGCCTGTACGCCACTCAGCCGTTCTGCCAGTTGCCCGGCCTGAGGAATCTCATAAGGAATGCCCGCTTCCTGGATTTTCCGTTTTGCCCTGACAAGACGCTGCGCAAGAGTCGCCTCCGGAAGAAGAAAGGCGCGAGCAATTTCGCCTGTTGTCAGCCCGCCGAGCGTTCGCAACGTCAGGGCAACCTGACTCTCTCTGTTGAGCGCCGGATGACAACAGGTGAAGATGAGCCGCAGCCGGTCGTCAGTGAAATGCGTCGCCTTGTCCTCCTCCGTGGAGTCTTCGGGCTCGGTTTGCTTTGTGGATTCGTACAGCAGCGCCTGGCTGTTCCCGTCTATGGTGCGCCTGCGCCGGAATCGGTCGAGTATCTTCCTGTGAGCCGCTGTCGTGATCCAGGCTCCAGGGTTGTCAGGGATGCCGCGCTCGCGCCACGCCACCAGGGCCGAGGCGAACGCATCCTGCAGTGCCTCCTCCGCCAGGTCGAAGGAGCCGCATATGCGGATGAGGGTTGCCAGGATGCGCCCGTTCTCTTGCCGGAAGATTTCCTCGGCCGCTCGGCCGACATCCATCGACTAGGGTCTCCGAGGCAACTCGGCCACCGGGCGGATCTCGATGCAGCCATCCATGCCCTTGCAGCCCGATGGGATTCTGCCGGCCCAGCCTATGGCCTCGTCCAGGTCCTTGCATTCCAGGATGTAGTACCCGGCCAGTTGCTCCTTCGTTTCCGCAAAAGGGCCGTCGAGCGTGATGGGCTTACCGTCCTGAGTGCGCACGGTAGTAGCGGTTGCTGTGGGCTTCAGGCCTTCCACTGCCAGCAGCACGCCCTTTCCCATGGCATCTTGCATTACCGCCCAATGACGGTTCTTGATATCGTCGATCCGGGAGGGATCGGCTCCCTCGGCGCGTTCTTGCGAATAGATCAGAAACATGTATTTCATTGAGAGAATCTTCGGATCTTCAGTCTCGCCGTTCGTTCGATGCGCCCAAGAAATGGGGCCGTCCTTCATTGTAAGACATCATCCCCATTCCTGAACATGGCGCAGTTGTGAGGCTACCGGGGAGATCTCCGCAGAGCTCAACGGCGAATCTCCCTGTCGGCCGTCGAGTGTGCTATCTCACCGCCCCGACGAAGCTTCCGGGCGCAACTGTGATTGTCGGATGTGGATGTTGACCCAAAACAAACATAAAATCGGAAATGCCGGATGTGGTGTTTTGCCACGGACTCGTTCCTGAGCAGAATGTGAGAGAGGACAGGCGCGCCAGTCTCCGATCAGGCAGGAGAGCTTAATACCCCGCATGCCGGGGTAATGCTGATAACGGGATTAATCACCGCGACCACGTTGGGAAGGCATTGCCAGCAGGCATGCACATCGTCTCCAAAAGGAATCATCATGCACGCGGGACCGGTTGCATCGCACGTGGCACACGTGAGTGCCGCAGTGCACGTTGTTCCGGTCAGGTGGCAATTGACAGGCATGCCTGTGTGAAACATGTTCTTATGCATCGGACGTTTGTGACCCGAACCTTAGCCCACCTGCTCAGGAAAACTCGGAAGGGCCTGCGCGATGAGGAAATCGGCCTTGCGTCGGGCGCTCTCCACAACTCTGCATTTGTAGTAGTGATGGACGCCTTGAGGGCTTCAATCCTTCCAGGATTGAGCAAGATCCGGGTCGTCCACTTTGCGCGCGCAGTCCGGAATTGAGCATCGCCAGAAACAGAGTACCGCAGTGCCGTCGCAACATGGCTTGATTCTATTCCACTACCCATCTCAGAAAGTGCCGGAAGGTCAGTCCATTCCGACCCTGACACGCGAGTGCTGGAGACAATTTGTGACCGGGTGACGCGCTGTTGCCTTCCAAGTTCTCAGAATAAAACGGCAAAAGTAGTCGTCATAAAGTGAAGGATCAGGGCACGTAGACGCTCGTTCCAGCTTGTCGGAATCGCACGCGTTGGGCCTGATCCATCTGTCAATGGACGAACATCCCCAGCCTACTAGGCTCATGCCCACCCGTTCGGGTAGGGTTCGACAACGCTTAATATGTTTCGACGGTGGCCTGAAGCAACTTGCATTTTCTGCTGTTCGTTTGCGCTATTCTTTGATGGGATGCGCGAAAAGCAGGGCTAGCAAATCGCTTCAACGGCCGCACTTGTTCGGACGATTTGTGGGTTCGTATGCGCCCAGGAAGGGACTACTTTTGTTAGCTCTTCCTGGTTACAGTTGCTGTTTCCTGTCATTGAATACCCGCAGTTCATTTCTCCGATTCCGTGAAGGGGGCCCACCAACATGCGATTTGACTGGCGAATGAGAGATGGAGTCGCGAGTCGAGCGAACTTCGCATTGGTTTTGTCATTCCTCTTGGTCTTCCCCTTGATATTGCGCTTCACGGGTGCCCTTGAGGTTGCCGACATAAGCGCTCAGAGTCCGGAACATACAGCGGCATTTCTCAAGTTCTGTACTATCATGGTCGTGTTCTTGTGGTCGATATTTCTCATAACGCTCGCCGGTATTCGAAACCGTGGCGCGATTACATCGTGGCAGATGATCGGCCGGGAATGGAACGGCGCAACAACTGTTGCTGTTCATCTTGGCGTCGCCGTTCTTGCTTTTGCCACTATGGCTGTGATCGGGAATGTCTCAAGTGTCGTTCTTGGTCCATTCCAACACGACAGCAAGGCTTTTCAATCCATCGTCGCTCACACGCCCGTCGAGGCAATTGCCTTCCTTGTGCTGGCGCTCAGCGCTGGATTCGCGGAAGAATTCGTCTTTCGGGGCTACGTTCAACGGCAGTTTCGGGCTCTATTTGGAAGCGGGATTCTTGCATCCTGTGCGCAGATTGCGATCTTCGCGTACGGGCACACTTATCAAGGCTGGCCACGACTCATCCCGGTGATGCTGATTGGACTTGTTCTGACGCTGACTGCACGCTGGTGCAGAAGTTTGGTTCCAGGGATGGTCGCTCATGGCTGCGGGGATGCCCTCGTCTCTCTCATGTTCTTCGTCAAACATTTGTGAGCGGAGTCAAGATGACGCATAAAGTTAGTCATCGAGTCGCATCCAAACTCGCACGGATAATGCTCAAGGAACTTGGTGCTGCATCTATGGGGGCAGCAGAGCAGAGGAGGACCAGAAGACGGGGCGCCATTTGGTCCAGAATGGCGAAGTGCTACGGGAGTGGGCAAGGTAGGTGAAATAGTAGTCTTTGTGCTCAGTTTAGGCGATGCGGATTCTGCTTCCACCGAGTCCCGTTTGGTGCCCGTTTCGCGTCTTTTCTCCGCCTGGCCGCGACTATCGTTTCCGCCTATTAGGCCCGAAGGATGCCGCAATTGTGGCCGCCCGTATTGCCTGCCTGTGCCGCGATTCCTGGGTTGAAATCATCGGAGCACACAACAGACGATCACTTCACCGCGAGTTGGACGCCGGAGGCGACAAGTTCGAGCTTTGCCAGGATCTTGCTCAACTCTCGAAATTGAATGGGCTTGGCGATGTAGTCGTCCATGCCATGTTGGAGGCAACGTTCGCGGTCGCCTTTCATGGCGCGGGCGGTCATGGCGACAATCATACGGTGCTTCCCGTCCGCCTCTTCGAGCCGACGACGCGATGTCAGTATCCACAACAAACACATTCCCAGTGGCGCTACGGGCACAGCGTCCATCCGTACGAGAGCGAAGACCCCGCCGAGTATGATCGACTGCGCGATGCCGATCTTCAGAGCCAAAAACACACCTCGGCGAACCCTTCCTGGCCAGGGCCCCCGAAGGCAATTGGCATGGGCGCCCGGCAATCACCAATCGTGTGGCCAATACGAAGAGACAGAAAACAGGCAGCATCCCGATCCACCCCGCGGGCAAATCGCGGGCCCGCAGACGCCAGAACGGCGGCACGTTCTGCGGGACCGGCAGGGATACGGCAAACAGGATGCTCCCCACCGCGAGCATCGCGAGGAGGATGAGGCAGCTGAGCGGAGACTCCAAATGGATTCCGAACCCCTTCTCGATGCACAGATTGTTCCGCCTCAGCCAAAGCGCGTCCCGGAACGCGCCCAGACAGAAGAGTGTTGACCCACGCGACGGGATGTACCAGAGCTCGGTTCGCCACTCATTGAGCCACAGGGCGCGCTGATTGGCGGGCGCCAGAAGGGATGCGGCGCGAAGGATAAGGGTTTGCGGCCATGTGGCGTTCATACGTCCTCTACCTCTTGTGCCGGTGCCAGCTTTGCCAACAGAGGGTAGCGTCTCCGGGAGGTTTCCAGCACTGTTTCGCCGGGCCGGGTGAGCTTGTAATACTTGCGTGCGGGCCGCAACTCGGCGTCCGCGATTGATTGTCGCTCCCATTGGGATCGGATCAATTCATCGCGTTCCAACCGGCGCAGCGCGGGGTAAACCGTGCCGCTGGGAAGGCCGGTCACATCCATCACTGTGTAGCCATAAACATGTCCTGCACCAATAGCCTGCAGGATCATGGCCGAGGTATGAGAGAGTCGTGGCCCTTCTGCCATGGGTTCAGTGTACCTATGTAGCATGCTACTTAACAAGACCAATTTGAAATTGTTGAAGTCTGCCGCGAAATGCCAGTTCCAGCCCTAAGCGTTTCTGAAGCATTCGCCGTTTGGTGAGCGTTAAGTGGTGTTATCGGTAGAGGTTTCCGTCGCGCTTCCGGGCCTTGCGATAAGCTCTCTCGAACTCCGGTTCCTGCTGCCAGCGGTACAGCGTTTTGGGAGTGATATTGACGGTGCGAGCGCATTTCCCGCCTTCGGCCATTCGCATCGCCAGCGCCTCGATCTCATCCGTGGTCCGCGGCGGAAGTCCGGCGAAGCTATCCACTACAAACACCAGACTGATCGCTAACGTTCGCAGCGCCATGCGTGGCCGCAGGGGATCCGGACGGATTTGGAGTTGTCTGGGGCACTCAAGAAACTGTCACAATCCGGCACCCCGACATCCGAACCACGCCCTACGCTTTAAAGCATGAGACATGGGCTGCTGCTATACGGGATCTCCACCTCTCTCGCAAGCGATATGCCTTCGCAACCTCCCATAAGCCGGTAAAGGAGAGCAAGCGACGCCGATTCGACATTCGAGTTCTCATCAGAGTGACACGAGTGGTAGCATGAGCGTGTTACTGCATTTTGTCTGCGCAACGAGCCACCCGATGGTCTATCTGGAAGTTGTTCCAAACCCCCCTCTACGTACGTGGGTTCGATCACTGTGGTACTGTCGGGCGCCGGGGTTTTATCACGGCCGCGAACGCGTTTTGCCCAATGGCTGCATACAGATCATCCTTAATTTGTCTCGCAGCTATCTCACCGATTGCGGAGAGGATGGAAAGGCAAACCGGCGCCTTCCACGAGCCATCGTCGTAGGTGCGCGAGCACGATACGGGGTAGTGCAAACGGCGGACATGGAAGAGATGGTCGGGATTTTGATCCGGCCTGGAGGTTTCACGGGGCTGTTCCGCGAACGCGCCGACCTGTTTTTTGAGCGCTCTATCGGTTTGGAAGAGGTCTGGACTGGTACGTCTGTCACAGACACACTGTGCGAGGTTCCCACACCGGTCGAGAAGCTCAGGACCCTGGAAGCCTTCCTGAGCGGACGTCTTCATTCAGGCGCGCGGCGTTCTGAGTTGGTTGATCAGGCGATTCATCTCTTCAGGGAAAGATGTGTCTGCGTGGCCGAGTGCGCCCGATCCGTAAGAGTAAGCGAGCGGCGACTCTCACAGGTGTTTCGAGAACAGGTCGGTATGGGCCCGAAAATGTGGTGCCGCATACGTCGCTTTCAGACCGCCGTGCGAGCTTTGCACAACGGGGTCGACGTGCCTTGGACGGAGTTGGCACTCCGCTGTGGATACTACGACCAGTCACATTTTGCAAATGATTTCCGTGCGTTCTCCGGTATCAACCCCACTACCTATTCCGTGTCTCGCGGGCCCTGGCAAAATCACCTGCCCATTCTTTAGTTCCGATTTTTCCAAGCATAACGGCGCCTTCGGTGAGAGAATGGCGCACATGACCTCCTTAGCGAAGAACTGCAAATCGACCGTAATCCCGGGGCTCCGCTATCGAAATGCGATCGAGATGATCGATTGGCTGTGCCGGGCATTCGGGTTTGAGAAGCAGGCCGTCTATGCCGGTACTGACGGTGTGGTGATGCATTCCCAGCTGACTTTCGGTAACGGCATGGTCATGGTCGGCTCGGTCATCAGTGAGACGCCGGTGTCGAAGTTGCTGAAGCAACCGGATGAGATGGGCGGAGCAGAAACCCAAACTCCTTATCTTGTCGTATCCGACATAGAAGCCATCTACGCCTGCGCCAAGATTGCCGGCGCCAAGATGGTGATCGATCTGGCAGAGAAGGACCATGGTGGTAAAGCATTCTCCTGCAGCGATCCCGAAGGACACGTTTGGAATGTTGC
>Ga0265325_10001531_pt1 | contig 16192 bp, 21 predicted proteins | sample 41420metaG_FD_202090 | JGI IMG/M metagenome (GOLD analysis project Ga0265325, IMG submission 202090) | Rhizosphere microbial communities from Carex aquatilis grown in University of Washington, Seatle, WA, United States - 4-14-20 metaG | ecosystem: Host-associated > Plants > Roots > Rhizosphere...
GAGCTGCGCTTCGGGGAGGGGATAGGTGCCCTCCTGCTCGATCGGGTTCTGCGTGGCGAGCACATGGAACGGCTTCGGCATGTCGTGGCGGGCGCCGGCGACGGTGACGTGCTGCTCCTGCATGGCCTGCAGCAGCGCGGATTGCGTGCGCGGGCTGGCGCGGTTGATCTCGTCGGCCATCAGAAGCTGGCCGAAGATCGGACCGGGAATGAAACGGAAGCTCCGCTTGCCGCCCTGGCCCTCCTCCAGCACCTCGCTGCCGAGGATGTCGGACGGCATCAGGTCGGGCGTGAACTGGATGCGGCGTGCATCGAGGCCGAGCACGATGCCCATGGCCTCGACCAGCTTGGTCTTGGCAAGGCCCGGCACGCCGACCAGCATGCCATGGCCGCCGCACAAAACCGTGATCAGCGTCCGCTCGACCACCTTGTCCTGGCCGAAGATGACATTGCCGATGGCGGCCTTGGCCGCGGCGATGTGCTGGGAGGTCGTCTCGGCCGCGCGGACGATCATGTCCTCGAGCTTCTCGACGCCTTCTCCGCCTGCTGCCGCCATCATCCACTCCTCAAAGCGTTGTGATTCGTTTGATTCGTTGCAGTTCCCGACCGGCTGCGACCCGGCGCTCGACAATGCACAGACAATGCCAATGCGATATTATTCCGATTCCTCAGGCCACTTCTGACAATTCGGCCGAAATCCCGCTATTTTTCTTCATACTTACCGCGCGGTGACTGCTGCTTCGCCGGGGACTATACGTGGGTTCAACCATGGCGAACGAAAGGCAGACACCGGCGCTGGACGGGCTCGTCAGCAATGCGCGCCACGAAGGCCGCAAGGGGCCGCCGCCGGTGCATCTGTGGAATCCGCCATTCTGCGGCGATCTCGACATGCGCATCGCGACGGACGGCACCTGGTTCTATCTCAAGACCCCGATCGGGCGGCCGGCGCTGGTCAAGCTGTTCGCCTCGGTGCTCAAGCGCGAGGGCGATCAGTATTTTCTCGTCACGCCGGTCGAGAAATGCGGCATCGCGGTGGACGATGCGCCGTTCATGGCGGTGGAGATGAAGATCGAGGACGGCAGCGAGGGCCGCGTTTTGAATTTTCGCACCAATGTGGATGATTGGGTCGCGTGCGGCCCTGGCCACGCGCTACGCTTCGAACCTGAAGCCAAGACCGGCGGGCTGAAGCCTTACCTACATGTTCGCCGCGATCTGTGGGCCAAGGTGACACGGGCGCTGTTCTACGATCTGGTTGAACTGGGCGAAGAGCGTGCGATCGACGGTCAAGCGATGTTCGGCCTCGCCTCGGGCGGCGAGTTCTTTGTCATGGCGCCGGCCGACAGCCTGAAGGAATTCGCTTGATGGAGCCCGGCGTACCGCTCGACGAAGTGAAGGCGCCCACCAGCGAATTCTTCGAACGCGCCCGCAAGCGACTCAATCTGAACGTGCCGCCGGAACTTGCCGACCTTGAAGCCACGGTCCGCATCCGTGGCGACCTCGATCTCGATCCGGTGATGTGGGAGAAGGCCGGCGTCAAGGCGACCAAGCCCGCCGCCGTTCTGGTGCCGGTCGTGGCCAAGTCCGAGCCGGTCGTTCTCTTGACCCAGCGCACGCCCGACCTTCGCAGCCATTCCGGGCAGGTGGCGTTTCCCGGCGGCAAGATCGATCCAGAAGATGAAAGTCCGAAGGCTGCGGCGTTGCGCGAGGCCACCGAGGAGATCGGCCTCGATGGCAAGTTCGTCGAACCGATCGGCTATCTCGATCTTTATCTGACGTTCTCGGGTTTTCGCATTCTTCCGCTGGTGGCGCGCGTCGACCCGGGCTACCGGCTCACACTCAATCCGGGCGAGGTCGCCGACGCCTTCGAGGTGCCGCTCGAATTCTTGATGACGCCGGGCAACCACCAGCGCCTCAAGCGCGACTGGAAGGGCATCGAGCGGCAGTACTACGCCATGCCGTTCGGCGATCGTTACATCTGGGGTGTGACCGCCGGCATCCTGCGCAATCTCTACGAGCGGATTTATTCAGGATGATCCGCCCGGTCTTCACCGAGCTCGTGCTGTTTCTCGCGCCCTTTGTGGTCTATGCGATCTTTTTGATCGCGACCAAGGGCGCGCTGATCGACTGGGATTCGTGGCCGCCGAAGAGGATCGCCGGCCTTGCCATTGCGGCGCTGCTGCTGATGATCGGCAGCTTCGTCTATCTCTCGCACTTCTCGGGCTCGCCGCCCGGCTCGACTTATGTTCCGGCGCATGTCGAGGGCGGCACGTTCGTCCCGGGGCGCACCGAGTGAGCGAGCAGCCACCGCTGCTGAAGGATGCGCCGTGGCTCCGCGAAGGCGCACTGGCGCGGCTTCTCGGCGTGCTCGACCGCGACGGCGAGGAGACGCGGGTGGTCGGCGGCGCCGTCCGCAATGCGCTGCTCAACGAGCCGATCGGCGAGATCGATCTTGCCACCACCGCCGTTCCTGACGAGGTGATCCGGCGCGCCACGGCGGCGGGCTTCAAGCCGGTGCCAACCGGAATCGAGCACGGCACAGTGACGGTGGTGATCGACGGCCGGCCCTTCGAAGTGACGACGTTGCGCCAGGACGTCGAGACCTTCGGCCGCCACGCCAATGTGCGCTTCGGCCGCGACTGGAAGATCGACGCCGAACGCCGCGACTTCACCATCAACGGGCTGTCCGCCACCGCCGCCGGCATCGTGCACGATCACGTCGGCGGCCTTGCCGACTTGAACACGCGGCGGGTGCGCTTCATCGGCGAGCCGCGCAAGCGCATCACCGAGGACTACTTGCGCATCCTGCGCTTCTTCCGGTTTTTCGCCGCCTACGGAGAGGGCGCGCCCGACGCCGAAGGGCTTGCCGCCTGCATCGCCGAGCGCTTAGGCCTCGAGAAATTGTCGCGCGAGCGTGTGCGCGCGGAGTTGCTGAAGCTCCTGGTCACCCGCCGGGCGACGCCGGCGTTGGCGGCCATGACCGAGTCCGGCCTGCTGGTGATGGTGCTGGGCGGCGTTCCCGACCTTGCCGGCTTCGAGAACATGGCCAAGGTCGAGGCCGCGGCCGGCGTGCAAGCCGATCCGGTGCAGCGGCTCGGCGCGCTCGCCGTTCGCATCGACGAGGATGCCGAGCGGCTGTGGCAGCGGCTCCGTCTCGCCAACGCCGAGCACGAGCGGCTCCGCAGGATGGGCGATGCGTGGTGGCGCGTATCGGCGGCCGATGACAAGGCGATGCGCGCCTTGCTGTATCGCCTTGGCCCGAACGGATTTGTCGATCGTGGCCTGGTCGCCTGGGCGCGCTCGCCGGCGACCGCGCGCGATCCGGCATGGCGAGCCATGATCGGCCTGCCGGAGCGCTGGGCCCTGCCGGTGTTTCCGCTCAGGGCGGCCGATTTCATCAAGCGCGGCGTGGCGCCGGGACCGTCGCTCGGCGCCGCTTTGCGCGAGGCCGAAGAGGCCTGGATCGCCGCCGATTTTCCGGCGGAACCACAAGCCGTGGCCGCCATCGCCGATGCCGCCGCGGCCGAAGTCCGGCCGATGTAGCTTCACCGCGGCTTCAGATAGCGGTCCTCGATTCCGGCCCAGTCCTGGAATCCGACGATCGATTTGTATTCCTCGAAGCCGACGCCCCTGCCGATGAAGCTCAGGTCGCCGTTCGAGAGCTTGGTGAGCACGTCCTGCATCGTCCGCACCGTATGCATCAGCAGCGATATGCCGTAGATCGCGATCTCGAACCCCATGTCCGAAAGCTCCGATGGCGTCAGGATCGGTGTGCGCCCGCCTTCGAGCATGTTGGCCATCTGCGGCACGTCGAACTTCTGCCCTATCAGCTCGAGCTCGGCCACGTCATGGGGCGACTCGATGAAAATGCCGTCGGCGCCGCTCTCGAGGTAGAGATCGGCGCGCCGGAATGCCTCGTCGAGACCGTGGACATCGCGCGCGTCGGTCCGCGCCAGGATGAAGGTGTCGCGATTCATCTTGCTTTGCGATGCGGCGCGAATCTTCGCGGCCATCTCGTTCGCCGGGATCACGTCCTTGCCGGCGATGTGACCGCAGCGCTTCGGCGCGACCTGGTCCTCGAACATGATCGCGGACACGCCGAGCCGCTCGTAGCTGTGCAGCACGTGAACGACGTTCTTCACGTCGCCGTAGCCGTTGTCGCCATCCACCATTACCGGGAGATCGCTGGCCGACATGATGTCGGCGACCGCCGACGAGATTTCGCCGAGCGCGACCAGACCGATGTCGGGCAGTCCCCAGCGCGCACCGATCGTCGGAAATCCGCCGGTGAAATAGGCCTTGAAGCCCGCCTGCTTGATCAGCCGGGCGCTGAGCGCATCGAATGCGCCCGGCAGGATCAAGGGCTTTTCGCTCTTGCAGAGGGAATGGAAGCTCATTGCAGCTTGATCTTTCCCTCACTGAGGATGCCCTGCCAGCGCGCCAGGTCCTCCGCCATGAGAGTCTTCATGCCGTCGGGTCCGAGGCTCGATGGCGGCTCGGTGCCATTGGCCGCAAGCTTGGCAACGACAGCGGGCTCGGCGAGAACGGCGCGAAGCTCGGTGTCGAGCCGTTTGATGACCGGCTCGGGAGTCTTGGCCGGTGCCGCGAGGCCGAGCCAGGTGATGCCCTCGAAGCCGGGCACGCCCGACTCCGCGACCGTCGGGATGTCCGGCGCAAGCCTCGATCGGGCTTTCGTCGTGATGGCGAGCCCCTTCAGCTTGCCTTGCTGGATCATCGGCAGCGACCAGATGATGTTGTCGAAGATGTATTGCACGCGGCCTTCCATGATGTCGGGGGCCGCCTGCACGCCGGTGCGATAGGGCACATGCACCACGTCGATGCCGGTGCGGGCCTTGAACAATTCGCCGATCAGATGGGTGATGGTGCCGTTGCCGCTCGACGCGAACGAGAGCTGGCCCGGCCGCGCCTTGGCATAGGCGATCAGCTCGGTCACCGAATTGGCCGGCACCTTCGGGCTCACGATCAGCAGGTTCGGCAGGATGCCAGTCAGTCCGATCAAGCTGAAGTCCGAGCGGCCGTAGTTCAAAGAGCCCGCCGGCTGGGTGAGCGGCAGGATCACCATGGCGCTGTTGGTTGTCATCAGCAGCGTGTAGCCGTCGGGCGGCGCCTTGGCCACGTAGGCCGTGCCGATGGCGCTGGCCGCGCCGGCCTTGTTCTCGACCACCACGGGCTGGCCCAGTCGGGCCGAGAGCCGTTCCGCGATGACGCGGCCGATGGCGTCGGTGCCGCCGCCGGCCGCGAACGGCACCACCAGGCTGATGCTGCGAGTTGGCCAGGTCTGGGCGGCGGCCGGCGTGGCGATCAGCGCCACCAAACAGGCCAGTGCGGTTCGAAATCCCACCTTCGCCTCCCCAAATTCCTTGCGCGTTGGCGAACATTCCATCCGCTCCGGTCGGGTGGGTCAACGCGAACCGCCTGCGTCCGCGACCGGGCGGCGATGCAAAATCGCGCCCCCGGTTTGGCGATTTGTCGTAATATGCCTTTGGAGCGTCAGTGTATGCGTTACGACCGCCCCAAGGACCTCGCTCGCAGCATGGCGCATCGCGTGCGCCCCAAGGCTGCACGCCGCGACAGCTACCGCCGCGAAACATTCTCGCTGCCGCGCGAAGCCGCCCGCGAAAAGGCGCGCGAGATGTTCGACCGCTATCCCAAGGCCGCCTACATGACCGCGATCGAAAGCTGGCGCGAGCTGCCCGACGGCGCCATCGAGTTCACCATGCGGCGCTTGCCAAGCGCCGACTAGCACTGCAAGCGGCAGATGCGCAAAGGGCTCCGGTGTTTTCCGGAGCCCTTTGCATTGAACCTTTCAATACGCTCAGTAGTGCGGCACCGGCAGACGGAAGTTCAGGCCGACCTTGACCATCTGGATGTCCTGCTTGGCGCTTGCCGACGTGGTTCCGAGCACCGGATCGCGGAGCGAAACGCTGCGGGAATCCAACCCGACAAAGTCATACTCGACAAACGCCGACCATGACGGCGCGAAGCCGTACTCAAGGCCGCCACCGACCACATAGCCCGAGCGGGTATCGTGGCCATTAAAGCTCGCCGGCACGGTTGGGTCGACGAATGAATACTTGTCGTGAGCCCACGCGACACCGCCCTTGCCATAGAGCAGCACGTTGTTCCAGGCGTAGCCGAGGCGGCCGGTAACGGTCGTGACACCGTCGGTCCGATACCGGATCGCGGTGGTGGAGAAGAACGGATCGATCATGCGGTCATGAAGATCCATCGCCGTGATGTCGGCCTGCACGCCGAGCACCCAGTTGGCCCATTGCCAGTTGAAGCCGACCTGTCCGCCACCGGCGAAGCCGCTGTTGTCCAGGTTGAACGTCGAGCCGACCGGTCCGAGGAACCCGCCGGTGTCGGTGACGTCCGTGCTGCTCCACGCGCCGCCGATATGACCGCCGAAATAGAACCCCGACCAGTTGTAGACCGGGGAGATGTAGGCCGGCGCCTTGGCCGGCATTTGCCGCGGCAAATCGGCAGCCGATGCGGCCTGAGCGAGGCCGAGCGAGGCGAACAGCGTTAGCAACCCGACAGATTTGAAACGCACGATAGTCCCTCCTTCTTTGTTTTGGCGCGCCGGCAAAGACGCGAGCCTGCGAGCACAAGCGCGCCTGCGTGGGAAAGGTCCGCGCTCTCGAAAATCTTTGCTCGTTGTGGCTCCTGGGCCACATGCGGAACCTGGACGGGTCCTGCCTTGGCAATGGATGCCGTGCTCGCCTAAAGACAAGCGGCCGCCCGGAGCTTCGCCTGATTTCCGCCTTCGCTGATGTGACGATCTATCAGCTCCTGCTGGTCGCGGGCGTGGCGCTGTTCGCTTCGCTGCTGGGCGGGGTAGCGGGCTACGGCACCGGCGCGCTGATGCCGCTCGTGCTGGTGCCGATGGTCGGCGCCGAGACCGTGGTGCCGATCATCGCGATCGCGGCCCTTCTCACCAACACCGGCCGGATGATGGCCTATCTGCCGCTGGTGGCATGGCGCCGCGCGAGACTGGTTCTATGCGGTGCGATCCCGCCATGTCTGGTCAGCGCGTATGGCTACACGCTGCTGACCGGCAAGGGCGCGCAGCTCGTGATCGGCACCATGCTGATGTTGACGGTGCCTCTGCGCTACGCGTTGCGCCGCCGCTCGGTCGTGCTGAACGACCGCGGCTTGCTGCTGGGTTCGATCGGATACGGCGCTCTCGTCGGCGGCACCGTCGGCTCCGGTGTGGTCCTGCTGTCGCTTCTGATGGCGACCGGGATGGAGAGCGCCGCCGTCATCGGAACCGACGCCATGCTGTCCATCGCCATCGGCTTCGCCCGGCTCATCGTGTTTGGGCTCGCCGGGGTGGTGACGGCGAAGGTGCTGGCCTTTGCTCTTCTGATCGGCGGCGTTGCGTTTCCCGGCGCGTTTCTGGCGCGCGCTTTCGTCGCAAAGCTGCCGATCCATGTGCACACCGCGATCCTCGACGGCGTGGTGCTGCTCGGCGGCGCGCTGATGGTGTTCGCTGCGCTCGCCGGCTAGAGTGGACAACAGGTTCGATCGCTCTTGTGGGAGGAATGTCCATGGCAAAAATGAGTGACGTCTCGATCATCAATTGGAACAAGACCGAAGCCAAACCGGTCGCGTCCGGACTTGAAAGGACGATCTGCAGCGAAGCTCTGTGCGGTTCGAAGTACCTGACCGTCACCCAGCGAACGGTGCAGGACGGTCGCCAGCTCGACGTCCAGGCAGGCGGCGACTACCACCTTGTCTACGTCATCGAGGCGCCGAAAGGCGGCACCATCAGCTTCAACGGCAAGTCGCACGCCGCGGAGGACGGTGCCGGCGTGCTGCTCGTGCCGGGCGAATCGGCGCGCGTTGAAGCGTCCGGCTCGAAGCTCGAGCTGCTTCACATGGTGACGCCGAAGCCTCCCGCCGCCGTCGAACAGGGATTGACCGGCGGGCCGGGGTATTTCTTCAATCGCAGCACGCTCCGTCCTCTGACCGACGCCAGTGGCGGCCGCGTGCGTCGCTTCTGCGTTGAGTCCACCGTCAGACTTCTCGATGGCAGCCGGCTCACCCCGACCAACGCCATCCAGGCAGGCGAGATGCGTTATCACGATGGCGGATCGTCACCCTATCATCGGCATGTCGGCACCCCTGCCAATCCGGACGGCCCCTCGCACTGCTACATCACGTTCAAGGGTCGTGGCGTGGTCCAGGTCGGGGACGATACCCAGGAGCTCGACCCCGGCACGCTCGTGTTCTTCCCCACGGGCGTACCGCATCGGCTACGTGCCAAGGGCGGTCCGCTCGACTACTTCGAGCTGCAGGCCTGGAAGAGTTTCAAGACCGACGTGCTCAGCGAGGAGAAGCTGGGGCTCAAGTGGTACTACGACCCCGTCAAACCGGGCGCCGAGCGGGTGGAGTGGGACCAGACCTGACGAAAGCTCACGGCCATTTCACCACCGGCGGCATCGACGACAGGATCGACTCGACGTTGCCGCCGGTGCGCAGGCCGAAGATCGTGCCGCGATCGTACAGCAGGTTGAATTCGACATAGTGGCCGCGCCGGATGAGCTGCTCCTCGCGATCGGCTTCGGTCCACGGCGTGGCAAAATTCCTCTGCACCAGCTCGGGATAGATTTTCAGGAAGGAGCGGCCGACGTCCTGGGTGAAAGCGAAGGCCGCATCCCAGTCGGCATCGAGATAGTCGTAGAAGATGCCGCCGATGCCGCGCATCTCGTTGCGGTGCTTCAGGAAGAAATAATCGTCGCACCATGTCTTGTACTTGTCGTAAGGCGCGACCGCGGCGTGCGCCTCGCAGGCGGCCTTCATCGCCGCGTGAAACGCGACCGTGTCCGGATCGCTCTGCGTGCGCCTGCGGTCGAGCACCGGGGTGAGATCGGCGCCGCCGCCGAACCACGCCTTGGTGGTGACGACCAAGCGCGTGTTCATGTGCACCGCCGGCACGTTCGGATTGTGCGGATGTGCGATCAGCGAAATGCCCGAGGCCCAGAACCTTGGATCGGCGTCGGCGCCCGGGATTTCCTTGCGGAATTCTGGCGCGAACTCGCCATGCACCGTCGAGCAGTGCACGCCGACCTTCTCGAACACCCGGCCCGCCATCATCGACATCACGCCGCCGCCGCCCGGTGCACCGCTGTGATCGGTGCGCTGCCAGGGCGTGCGCTTGAAGCGGCCGACGGAGCGGTCCGACAGCGGCGCGCGGGCAGGCAGGGTGTCTTCCAGCGCTTCGAGGGCCACGCAGATGTCGTCGCGCAGCCGCTCGAACCAGGCGCGGGCGCGTACTTTGTGAGTCGCTAGATCGGATGTCGGGCTTTCAGCCACGCCGCGTCACTCGGCCTTCAGCTTTTCGTCGAGCCAATACTTGATCAGCGACTGGTACGGCATGTCGCGCTTGTTGGCCGCGATCTTGATGCGGTCCAACGTGCCCTCCGGCAGCCGCAGCGAAATCGCCTTGGTCGACAGCTTGAGATTGGGGAAACGGGCCCCCTGGGCTTTGCTCCAATCGACGTAATCGGTCGAATCGTGCGTTTCCCAGAACTTGCGCTCTGCCGCCTCGTTCTCGAAACGGGGAATCTTCTTAAGCTTGGTTTTCATATCGTGCCCTCTCTTTCCGGTTCATGTCGCGTGCTGAAATGATGCGGATCAGGCTTTCGTTTTGGCGGAGGGTGAACGAAACATGGAGCCGGCGGCGGTCCAATGTTTCGCCCAGCGCCTGATATCGTGCTTCGACCGCACTATGATCGATGTCGCTGGTGACCACGATTTGGGAGTCTAAGAACACCTGTTCGGCCTCTGCCCCACTCACTCCATGCTTTTCGTTCTTTCGACTGTTTCCGTCGTCCCAGTCGAAGCCGAGGATCAGGGTGAAGTCGATCATTGGCGTATATAATAGTAATATACAGGCTGCTTCAAGACGCAGGGGCAAAACCGCCCGTCTGCCGCATCGCCTCGCCCAAGGCCATGGCGGCGGCCATCGCCACATTGATCGAGCGCAAGCCGGCGCGCATCGGAATCCGCAGCCTCGCGTCGGCGGCGTGGTGGACCGCCTCGGGCACGCCTGCCGATTCGCGCCCGAACATCAGGACGTCGTCCGCCCGATACGCATGGTCGAGGTAGGACACGGTCGCCTTGGTGCTGAACAGCACGAGACGCAGGCCATTGTCCCGCCGCCATGCCTCGAACGCAGCCCACGAGACATGACGGTGCAGCTCGACCTGATCGAGATAATCCATCCCGGCACGGCGGAAGGCCCGATCCGATGTCGGAAAGCCGGCCGGCTCCACGATATGGGCTTCCACCCCAAGGCAGGCGGCCAGCCGCAAAATCGTGCCGGTGTTTTGCGCAATGTCGGGCTCGAACAGGGCAATCCGCATATCGTCGTTTCGCTCTCCGGAAAGGCCCGCGTCAATGCTCGATTCGCGCGACAGCCAAAGGATTTGTGCGACTCTTGGTCATTCCGGCGGAGCCGGGCTTGCGCTCGCTTTGTAAGGGTGCCAATAAACCCCGCCGGATGCCGCCTTTCGCCCTTCCCCAGGGCCTGGGGCGGCCGGCCCAGCCGCCACCGCGTTTGAAGCAATGCGATTGCGGGATTCCTCGCGGAATGGGCTGCCCGGCTAACGAGGGACTTGAGACCGTGACAGCAACTTCGGCCGAGCCGACACGACGCGATTTCCTTTACATCGCAACCGGCACAGTGGGCGCAGTCGGCGCCGCGGCGACGCTCGTGCCCCTGATCACGCAGATGAACCCGGACGCTTCGACGATCGCCGCCGGCGCCCCGGTCGAGGTCGACCTCAGCCCGATCACCGAAGGCCAGGTCATCAAGGTGTTCTGGCGCGGCAAGCCGATCTTCATCAGCCACCGCACCAAGAAAGAGATCGACGAAGCGCGCGACGTCAAGGTTGACACGCTGCCCGATCCGCAGGCCGACAAGGACCGGGTCAAGCCCGGTCACGATCAATGGCTGGTGGTGATCGGCATCTGCACGCACCTCGGCTGCATCCCGCTCGCCCACCAGGGCAACTACGACGGCTGGTTCTGCCCGTGCCACGGCTCGCAGTACGACAGCTCCGGCCGCATCCGCCAGGGCCCGGCGCCGAAGAACCTGTTCCTGCCCCCCTATAAATTCCTCACCGATTCCCGGATCCGGATCGGCGAAGAGGAAGCGCACACAGCCTAAGGTTTGGACTATGAGCGGACACTCGACCTACCAGCCGCGAAGCGCCTTCATGAAATGGATGGAGCGCCGCTTGCCGATCGCGAGCCTGGTGCACTCATCCTTCATCGCCTATCCGGTGCCGCGCAATCTGAACTACTGGTGGACGTTCGGAGGCATCCTGTCGTTCCTGCTGGGCGTGCAGATCGTCACCGGCATCGTGCTGGTGATGCACTACACTCCGCACGCCGACATGGCCTTCGATTCCGTCGAGCACATCATGCGCGACGTGAACTACGGCTGGCTGCTCCGCTACCTGCATTCCAACGGCGCCTCGATGTTCTTCGTCGCCGTCTATATCCATATCGCCCGCGGCATGTACTACGGCTCCTACAAGGAGCCGCGCGAGGTGATCTGGATCCTCGGCGTCATCCTCTACCTGCTGATGATGGCGACCGGCTTCCTCGGCTACACGCTGCCGTGGGGCCAGATGAGCTTCTGGGGCGCCACCGTCATCACCAACTTCTTCTCGGCCTTCCCGCTGGTCGGCGAGAGCATCGTCACCTGGCTGTGGGGCGGCTATGCGATCGGCAATCCGACCTTGCAGCGCTTCTTCTCGCTGCATTACCTGCTGCCGTTCGTGATCGCCGGCGTGGTCGTGCTGCACGTGTGGGCGCTGCACGTGGTTGGGCAGAACAATCCGATCGGCGTCGAACCGAAGTCCGAGAAGGACACCGTGCCGTTCACGCCGCATGCCACCATCAAGGACGGCTTCATGATGGCGTGCTTCTGCATCGTGTTTGCGTGGTTCGTATTCTATGTGCCGAACTATCTCGGGCACGCCGACAACTACATTCCGGCCAATCCGGCGGTGACCCCCAACCACATCGTGCCCGAATGGTATTACCTGCCGTTCTACGCCATCCTGCGCGCCATCCCGAACAAGCTGCTGGGCGTCTGCGCGCTGTTCGGCTCGATCGGCATCCTGGCGTTCCTGCCGTGGCTCGACACGTCGCGGGTGCGGTCGGCGAACTTCCGCCCGCTGTATCGCCAGTTCTTCTGGATTTTCATCGCGGTGGCGCTGGGGCTCGGCTACCTCGGCTCGCAGCCGCCCGAAGGCGGCTACGTCATCGCCGCGCGCATCCTGACCGCATACTACTTCCTGCACTTCCTGATCATTCTGCCGGTGCTCGGCTGGGTCGAGCGGACCAAGCCGGTGCCGAACTCGATTTCGGAGTCGATCCTGACTTCGAAAAAAGCATCGGCGTAAGGGCGGGGAAGCAAAATGTCGCGCAATATCCTCGCTCTCGCCCTTGTGGGTTCGCTGCTCGGCTTCGGTGCGGTCGCGCCGGCGACGGCGCAGGAGGCCGAAGCGCCGATCCCGCCGCGCCAGTCGTGGTCGTTCGCAGGTCCCTTCGGTCATTTCGACCGCGGCCAGCTCCAGCGCGGCTTCAAGGTCTACAAGGAGGTCTGCTCGGTCTGCCACGGCATGAAATATGTGGCGTTCCGCAACCTCGCCGACCTCGGCTACTCCGAGGCGCAGATCAAGACGATCGCTTCCGAATTTAAGATCCAGGACGGCCCCAACGACCAGGGCGAGATGTTCGAGCGAAACGGCCTGCCGGCCGATTATTTCCCGACGCCGTGGCCGAACGAGAAGGCAGCGCACGCACGCTACAACGGCGTGCCGCCCGACATGTCGGTGCTGGCCAAGGCCCGCACCTACGAGCGCGGCTTCCCCTGGTTCATCTTCGACATGTTCACCCAGTTCCAGGAGCAGGGACCCGACTACATCCATGCCTACCTGACCGGGTACCATGAAAAGCCGCCGGCGGGCTTCTCCCTGCCGCCGACGAGCTTCTACAACGACTATTTCCCAGGGCACGGCACCGCGATGCCGCCGCCCCTGACCGACAATCGCGTCGAATACACCGACGGCTCGCCGACCACGGTCGATCAGTACGCCAAGGACGTCTCGGCGTTCCTGGTCTGGGCGTCCGAGCCGAACATGGAGGCGCGCAAGCGCATCGGCTTCCAGGTCATGATCTTCCTGATCGTGCTCGCCGGCATGCTGTATTTCACCAAGAAAAAAGTCTGGGCCGACGCGCACTAGATACGAACTGATAGCCTGAAAAAGGCCCCGATTCGGGGGCCTTTTCTTTTTGCCTTTGGGCTGTCGAATATGTATTCAAGTATATACTTGTCATATGGATGCCGTTTTCGGTTGCGATCCGCTAAAGCGCTCTGTCATCTTGAGTGAGCGTGGATTCGACCTGCTCGATATGGCGGAGGTGTTCGCCGATCCGCGCCGCCTGGACTTGCCGGGCCTGCGCTTCGACTACGGCGAAGAGCGGCGTATCGCAATCGGCGCAGCGCTCGGACGGGTATTCACTGTGGTTTATACCAAGCGCGGGCCGGTAACCTGGTTGATCACCGCCTGGCCTTCGAGCAGAAAGGAACGCGAACGCTATGGCCTCCGCTAGACCGATCATGTTCACGCGTCTTGCCGACGGCACGCTGCTGCAGCGCAAGTCGGATGGAAGCTTCAAGCCGGTCCGCGGCAAGACCGACCGCGCCCGAGTTGCGAAGTGGACGGATGCGGAGATCGAAAAGATGGCCCGCTCCGATGACGCGCATCCGGCGTTGGACGCGGCGTTCTGGAAGGACGTCGAGCGCCTGCCGACCAAAGAGGCGATTTCGATCAAGCTGGACGACGATGTGCTGGCATTTTTCCGCAAACAGGGCCGCGGCTATCAGACCCGCATCAATGCTGTTTTGCGGCGTTACATGCAGGCCCGGCGCAAGGCCGGCTGACGAGTCCAACGATGACCAAATCCATCCTCGGCGTGATCGGCGGCTCCGGCATCTACGACCTGCCGGGGCTCGAAAACGTCCGCGAGGAACGCATCGACAGTCCTTGGGGCGAGCCGTCGGGGGCGCTGCGCATCGGCGACATCGCCGGCCTGCCGGTGGTGTTCCTGCCGCGCCACGACAAGGGCCATCGCCTGTCGCCGTCCGACATCAACTACCGGGCCAACATCGACGTGCTCAAGCGCGCTGGCGTCACCGATCTGCTCTCGCTGTCGGCCTGCGGCTCGTTCAGGGAGGAACTGCCGCCCGGCGCCTTTTTGCTGGTCGACCAGTTTGTCGACCGCACCCACAAGCGCGACAGCTCGTTCTTCGGCAAGGGGCTGGTGGCGCACGTCTCGATGGCGCATCCGGTGTCGCCGCGGCTGCGCATCCATCTTGCCGCGGCGGCGCAGGCCGAGAACATCGCCGTGGCGCGCGACGGCACCTACGTCTGCATCGAGGGGCCGCAGTTCTCGACACTCGCCGAGAGCCTGACCTACAAGAACCTCGGCTATTCCGTGATCGGCATGACCAACATGCCGGAGGCCAAGCTCGCCCGTGAGGCCGAGATTTGCTACGCGAGCCTCGCCATGGTGACCGACTTCGATTGCTGGCATCCGGACCACGACGCCGTCACCGTGGCCGACATCATCAAGGTGCTGAACGCCAACGCCGAGAAGGCCAAGCGCCTGGTGGCGCGGCTCGCAAGGGATTTCCCGCGCGAGCATGAGCCGTGCCCGATCGGCTCCGACCGGGCGCTCGACTCCGCCCTGATCACCGCGCCCGAGGCGCGCGATCCCGAGCTGATCAAGAAGCTCGACGCCGTCGCCGGCAGGGTGCTGGGCCGCTGAGGACTCGGCCGCGGTTGCACGGAACCGCAAGCTTGGCCACAGTGCGCCGTCACTCGATCTAAGAGACAGCCATGGCCTCGCCCGCGCTCGAATACGACCTGCGATCCAGCATCCGCAACATTCCGGATTATCCCAAGCCCGGGATCATGTTCCGCGACATCACCACGCTGCTCGGCGACGCGCGCGCCTTTCGCCGCGCGGTCGACGAAATGGTGCAGCCGTGGGCCGGCATGAAAATCGACAAGGTCGCCGGCATCGAGGCGCGCGGCTTCATCCTCGGCGGCGCCATGGCGCATCAGGTTTCCGCGGGCTTCATCCCGATCCGCAAGAAGGGCAAGCTGCCGCACAAGCGCGTCAGCATCGCCTATTCGCTGGAATACGGCCTCGACGAGATGGAGATGCACGAAGACGCCGTGGTCAAGGGCGAGCGCGTCGTGCTGGTGGACGACCTGATCGCCACCGGCGGCACCGCCGAAGGCGCGGTGAAGCTGCTCAAGCAGCAGGGTGCCGACGTGCTCGCCGCCTGCTTCGTCATCGACCTGCCGGAGCTCGGCGGCGCCGAGAAGATCAGGAAGCTCGGTGTGCCGGTGCGAACGCTGATCTCGTTCGAGGGGCATTAAGCCTGCTGCTGCAGCTCGCCGAGCAGCAGCCGCACTTCGAGCTCCCGGAATATCGTGAACACGCGGCGCACCCAGTCGTACAGTTCGCTGGTGGTGTCGGTGGTCTGCATCACGTAGTTGATGAACGAGAAGTCGGGCCGGTCGACGACCGAGCGCACCACCGGCGTCAGCGCCGGCACCCGCACCGGATCGCCGCCGAGCCGCGTCGGCGGATACTTGTCCTGGAACGAGCGCAGGTGCGGCAGATGCTCGTTGAACACCGGCACCAGCGGCAAATCCGGAAACCGCTCGCTGAGCAGCAGGTAGCTCTGCCGGGCCCGCTCGTCGGCGTCGGGGACGAACAGCACGAGCGGCACGACCCCGACGCGCCGCGCCGCCACCAGGAAATCGATGTCGCGCAGCACCGCAAAGAAGCGTTCGAACATCAGATGGCCGAGATCGACCACCTTGGGAATCTCGTCGTCCAGGATGAGCTGATCGAACAGCGCCATCTCGCCGCGGGTGTCGGCGATGCTCGCGGCGGCGGTGTCGGCCGGCAGGTGTTCGAGCAGCTTGAAATCGTCGGGATTGACGTCGAATGCCGCGACCGGCCGCCGCATCGCCGGGAAGAACTCGGTCAGCGCGCGGGCAATCAGCGTCTTGCCGACCCGCGGTCGCGACGACGTGACGATGAAAACCGGGGTTCGGCCCTGCATGGCGCTG
>Ga0265325_10001533_pt1 | contig 16160 bp, 10 predicted proteins | sample 41420metaG_FD_202090 | JGI IMG/M metagenome (GOLD analysis project Ga0265325, IMG submission 202090) | Rhizosphere microbial communities from Carex aquatilis grown in University of Washington, Seatle, WA, United States - 4-14-20 metaG | ecosystem: Host-associated > Plants > Roots > Rhizosphere...
CGTTGGAGATAATTGTTCTGCTTCCTGAAAATGAAGAAACGCTTCGTCAAAACGCCCCGTTTGTGCGAGAAGGACGGCGAGCGGCGCAACAAAGTCGGGGTTCGAGGGCTTGAGCTGAACAAGTTCTCTGTACGCATCGATCGCTTTGCCGAGATTTCCCGCGGCTTGTTCAATGCGGGCACAGTTCAGCCATACGCGCTCGTTCGCGGAATCGAGTGCGACGTAGCGCTCGTAGCAAGCCGCAGCCTGGATGAATTCCCGCCGGTCTCGGTGGTAAATCGCGAGCTCCTCGTACGCGTCGAGGCAGGCTTGAGTCCCCCAAAGTTTTTTCTCTTCAAGGATTTCGAAGCGCGCTACCGCCTTGTTCGCGTCGGCGTTGAGCGTGACCCATGATCCCGTTTGGAGCATTGTGACAACGCCGAGGATCAACAGTGCGCGCTGCCTGATATCCCTATTGTCCGTGCCGGCGGTCCAGACCGCGATTCCGGCAACCGGAATCCCCACGCTGAACGGCGCCGCGATATCCCAATCCCTGCTCATCCCCAGCGTGCAATTCAACACGGCAATCAGACCGACACCGCATCCCATTGCCAGGAGAAGGAACCACTCGGACGTCTCCAGCGGCCTTCGTTTTTTCAGCGCAGCAACGATCGCCACGACGAGGAGCGCGACTGCGGCAGGTGTGCACAGAAGAAAGAGATTCGCGAGATCCGCTGCGTGGCTCAGCGAAAACAGGCCGTATGCCTGATTCTTTCCAGATGCGCCTCCTAAAGGAAGAATATTGGTGCCAGCGTCGTTAAAAACATCTCGGAAAAAGGAAATTGAATAACCAGAAACCGCCAGCATAACAACAAAAACGATTCCGGAAACAAACAATGCTCCGCCGGTCTCCGCCATTTCTTTGCGCCGGAATCCGACGTACGCGAGAAACCCGAGCGCAGGTAGAAACGCCGCCGCCCCAAAGTTCATCGACAGAAGAAAGCCGAAGGAGGCCATAGGCCAATAGATCGAGATTTTTTCCTTCAGGTAACCGGCACCAAGTAGAAGAAAGAGAAATATTCCGACATACCCCGGCGCATAATTTTCTACGTAACCGAAAAAAAGAATGCTCACTCCCGAAGCGAGAAGAAAGAAGAAGGTCAGCACTTTGTCGGTTTCTTCGGCGACAAAAATGGCGACCCCCTTCCATGCGGCGACAGCAAAACAGATTCCAGAAATTCCGCTCAACCAAAGGTAGGCATCTTCGGGGGGAGTGAAGCTTTCCAGGAACGAGAAAAGACGGCTCAACTGAAAGACAAAAAAGCCGACGAGAGGTTCGCGCGCAAATCCGTTCAGATTAAGGCGTTCCATGTTCTCAGGGATTTTTAAACTCCGCAGCTGCAAGTAGCCGTCTCCAAGAAAATACGTCGACGTACGAAAAGTATCGAACACAAACGCCATCCCCGCGATCGCGAGGATGCCAAGAATCCACCGAACGATGGGGAGGCGGTCGTACACGAATTCGACGACGGTTCGAATGAGATCGATCAAATAGAATTGCACCTGCGGAATCATGATGATAAGCATGAGGAGCGATACAGCGATCCGGACTTCTACGCCGTAGAAAGCGAGAAAATGAAATCCCCAATTCCATGCAGTAGGCCCAAACGCAGACCAGAGATCCATTGCGATAAATGAGCCGACAAAAAAATAGATAATCGGAAAGATGAGCTTCTCTTCAGCCTCGTCTGATTCGGGAGGAGTTGGATCTGACATAAAGGGTGCCTGTGAGAGGGGATTGGTTGGGGTCTTTAGTCTTTAGTTCTAAGTTTTAAGTTTTAAGTCGCGAGTTAGAAAAAGCGGTACGAGATAGTATTGCCGACGAACTACGTTAAGCGGCTCTTCGCGATGTATACTGCTCAAAACTCTCCAATTTTTTCCCCAGATGCAAATGGAAGGTGCTGCTGGAGTCGTCGGATTGCTTCAAGCAATCCGATGACTTGAATCTTATCCGTTGGAATGCAGAGCGACCCTGTTTCCTTCTGTATCGGTAAAGTATGCCATATATCCGATCTGTTTATCGATCAGCGTTTTTGGCATCGTTACTTTTCCACCCGCCTTCTCGATGCGGTCGAGCACCGACTGCATATCCGGATTTGCATTCAGATACACAATCGCACCGGTCGCACTCGGTGTATGCATCTTGCTTTGGACGAGGGCGCCGCTCACGGTTCCATTATTGCCATCCGTCGGAAACATCGCCATCTTCATTCCTCCCCAATCGCCGGACCTCAGGGTAACTTCAAAGATCGTCTCATAAAATTTTGTTGCCCTTTTTATGTCGGCAACCGCAATTTCGAAATAGTTTATTGCGTTGGTATCTTTATCCATTTTTCTGCCCATGGCAGGTCCCTTTGTGGCTATGAAGTGAATGGTTGGTAAATTCTCACGTAGATCACGTACGGGTAGAACGCGATGAACAACGCCTTCAACAGACCTTTCGTGAGTGCCGGAGGGGTTATCTCAAACGGGTTCTGTGGATTTACTGAATCGTATCACGCGCAGCCAGCCGAGCAGCTTTATCAACGGATACGTCGGGTCAATTTCAAACAGCCGCACCGCGAAATTTATTCTGGCAGGGAACTTGTGATGGTTGTTTTGAAAAAGTTCACCGAGCGTGAGGAAGTCAAACGGGAGAGAATTGCGCGACATATCGCCGGTGTCTTTAAAATTCACGTACCCGTATTTGTGCCCGCTCCAGTTGACGATACCCCCGTGGATCGGTCCCATAATGAAGTGAAACGGCAGGAGAAGAAAAAACCATGCACTCGGCGCGAAAACAACGTACAAGACGATATAAAACGCAACCCACAAATATCTTGCCGCCCACGTATCGGCAAATTTATCAAACGTTTTCCATTCTGGGATATTCTTGTCAAAACCTTTTTCCGGCTCGACTCTGCGGAGCAAATAATCGAGATAGATGTCCTTCGTCCTCCACATCATCCTGAACATGCTGCGGAAGTAATGCGGGGAATGCGGATCCTTTTCGGTATCGCTGTATGCATGATGCATCCTGTGCATGATAGCGTACGCGCGCGGATTAAGAAAGGAGGACCCTTGCGTTATAAACGTCGCAACGTAAAAAGCTCGTTCCCAGAATTTCGACATCGTGAACATTTTGTGCGCTGCGTAACGGTGAAGGAAAAACGTCTGACAAAACAGCGACAAGAACCAGTGGGTCAGAAAGAATACCACGATTACCATAGTTTAGCTCCGCATAGTATGATGTTTCTTCTTGGGCAAGGTCCGGAAGGCTCACAATAAATTTACAATATGAAATCGACTCAACAATTGTTTCCCGCAAATTGGTGGAGAATACGAGACGCCTACGGGCTTGTCTTTGTCTTTTTCATCAGCCTGCGGGCACGGGATACCATTTTTAGACCCCGGCGTCTGAGCGAGATGCTTCGATGTCTTCTTTCCTTCTCGTCAAATTTGTCTTTGTAGGCAGAGAGAACATCCTTGTAGGATAACACTCCTATCGTTTTGCTGTCTTTCGAAATCACGGAAAGCGCATCGACGCGTTCTCCCGTCATCATCTCAACCGCCGTTCGAAGGCTTTCGTCGCCGCGAACGGAGAAATTCTGTACTTCAACCAACGATCCGACCGTACGCTCCGAGTTGTGTTGGAAGTTTGAAACTACCGAGGTATTGACGATCCCTTTTACCTTTTTTTCACTGTCGACAATAACAATATATTCATCAGGTTCGGTGTCATCACTCAATTGATTGCGGAGTTCCTGTATCGTCATGTCTTCGTTCACAACCAATGCCTCTTTCATCACCTGCTCAACTCTCGTTTCCACCAGCGCGTCGGGCTCGTACGAATGCGGCGCCTTGATCCCTCTTCGCGCGATTTTCTCCGTCATGATTGTATTTTCCATCATCATGAATGAAACGAAATACGCCGTTATGCATGACGCCAGGACCGGGAGAAAAGAATTGAATTGACCCGTTGTCTCGAGTGCAAAGATGATCGACGTCATGACTGCCCGTGAAGCTCCCGCAAACATAGCTGACATCCCCACGAGGCCTGCGAGGGGAATCGTTATGCCCGATGCCGGAAAGATCTGGAGAATGATCCCTCCCAACACTGCTCCCGCTGCTCCGCCGATCGTAAAGAGCGGCGCAAGGGTCCCCCCCGATGTGCCGCTGCCAAGAGCGATTGCCCACGAGGTCAACTTCAAGAGACACAAGACCCACAGGATCTGCGACGTGAGACCGCCGGCGAGGATATCCCGTATATTCGAATAACCAACACCCAGCGTCCGCGGGACAATCAAGCCAATAACGCCGACAACAATCCCGCCCAGCGCAGGCCACCACATCCAGTGAACGGGGAGTTTCTCGAACATGTCTTCGACGAAATAAACTATTTTTGTAACAAAAACAGAGAAGATCCCGATCACCATTCCCAGAATAGCGTACACTGAAACTGCCGTGAGAGACGCCGGCTGCTCAAAGGTTTTCATCGGGAAAATGGGCCGGACGCCAAAGAAGAAGTGATGCCCTGCTGCACCCACGATGCAGGCGAGTGCGACAGGAATTATCGATCGCGGAGAAAATTCAAAAAGAAGGAGTTCGATAGCAAGGAAGATTGCCGCAATGGGACTCCCAAAAATTGCCGACATGCCGGCGGCAGCCCCCGCCGCCAGGAGGATCTTCCGTTCATCGCTCGTTATCTCCAGCAGCTGACCGATGTTCGAACCTAAGGATCCTCCCGTCGCGATAATCGGGCCCTCCGCGCCGAACGGCCCGCCCGTTCCTATTGAAATCGCAGACGATATCGGTTTTAAAATTGTCACGATGGGGTGAATTTTACTTTTGTTCGTGAGCACTTGCTCCATCGCTTCCGGAATGCCATGCCCTCTGATCGCTTTCGATCCGTAAAAAGCCATGAGCCCGACAACGATCCCTCCAATGGCAGGAATCGCAATGACAAGCGGACCGAGAGTATTATCGGCAGGGCTCGAACTTTCCGCAGAGAACGAACCGTGAAAAGAGATGTTCGTAATGAGATCAATGAGAAGAACAAGAAGCTTTGCGACAAAACTTGTACAGACGGCGATAAGAACGGCAAGCGACGTAATTTTCAGCAGTCGTTTCTTATAATCTTCTTCTCCGCCGTGTACACTTCGTCTGTGTGACAACAATGAAACTTTGCCCGGAACACTTTTTTTCATAAAATTATTTTCTGCCATTTCGCCATGTACCTTCTCTTCAGCTCTTTTTCATCATCCGTTCACTCCCGCTATTTCTCACTGCATCGGCGCAGAGCAGCAACTTTCTTTTTCGCGGGCAAACTTATCCCACGGCTACATAACGAAAAGATAATGCGGTTGGTCTGGCAATTAAACCCGATTTGAGCGGCAAACGTTCCACTCGCGTTGCAGGGTATAGAATCCTGACAACGCGCCTACATTATTTTCCCTGCGTTTTATCCAACGCGTCGTAATACTTTCGAATCAAATCCTGGTAGTCTTTCGAGTACCCTTCCTCCATCGCTTTGAGCAGATCGCGCCGAAGCTGGTTCTGGGCAGATTCATCCTGAATTTCTTCCGGACTGCGGCGAACCGGCGTCGTGCCAGCCGTCGACGTACGGCGCTGTTCGTAGTCGCGTTCGCGCATCGATGTCTGCGCGTCGAGCATGCGCGATAAAATTCTTTGCTGCTGCCGGATCGTATTCGGGTTGACATTGTTTTGCTGCAGGTTCTCAACAACCTCTTTCATCTCGTCTGCGATTCTCTGAAGGTCTCCCAAAACACGATTCTTGTCCTGACTCTCCTGCGCTTCTTTGTTCAATTGTTCCATGGATTTTCGAACGGCCTCCTGTTGGTTGGCCAGTCTTCCCATTTCCTGAAGCTGTTCCTGAGACATTCCTTTCCCCTGTGAGAGCTGTTCGGTTTGCAGATTGATGTTTGCCTGCTGGCCTGCCATCCGCCGAAGCTGCTGCAATAAAGATCCGCCCGGCCCCCCCTGGCCTCCCTGCTGCATTGCATCCATTGACGACTGCGCCATTGATGCTGCTTTGTTCAGTGCGGACATCGCTTCGGCCTGTTCTGCACTTGAATATTGGCCGTTGCGCCTCTCGAGGCCGTTCATCGCCTGCGACATGGCACCCATCGCATTTCCAACCGTCTTTCCCATCTCGGATGTTACCGCGAACGATTTCTGGCTCAGACCAACAAGGTTATTCGTGACGTTCGAAAGGTCATTCTGCAATCCTAACTGTTTTTCCGCATTCTCGCGAAACTGTTCAGAATTCGGCGCAAGCGTGCGCGATTGATTTTTCAGATCTTCCTCGCGTTGAGAGATTTCCAGCATATCGGTCATCGCTTTACGGAGCGCGCTCATCGCTTCGTTTGTTTCGTTGCTCAACATCTGTTCCTGCATCTCGGACATCCGGCGTGACATCTGCTGCATCGCTTTGTTGGCTTTGTCCTGCATCTGAATGGCTTGCTGCCGCTGCTGTTGGTGGAGCTGTTCCGAGCTTTGCTGCATCGATTGTTCCATGGTGCTGTCGCGCGCGGCTTCCTCAGCCTTGTCAAGCGCCTTCATCGGCATTTCCTCGGGGAATTCTTCCATCTTCTTCCGCAATTCTTCAAGCTGCTCCTGGAGATCCGCCAACTGTTTGTTGATGTCCTCCTGTTTATGCGCAAGCTCTTCCGCCTTTTTCTTATCGGACAATGAGGCTTCGCCGGTTTCCTTTTGCAGGTTCTCCTGCTGCTTCTGGAGTTCGTTGGCCCGTTTCACCATCTCGTCCATTTTTTGTTCGACCTGTATCCTTTTGAGAAGCTGCATCGTTCTCTCAATGCTCTGCCGAAACGCTTCTTCCGAAAATTGCACCTGCTGCATTGCCTGGCGAAGCTGGTCCGGCGAAATGTTCTGCATGGCTTCCTGCATTCGCTTCATTGCTGCCTGGAATTCGGGGGAATTAATCTGCTGCAGCATCTGCTGGAGCTCGGTGTATTTCTGCAGCGTCTCGCTCGACAGAATGTTGTTTTTCTGCATCCCCTGCGTCATCGTGTCGAGCGATTTGCTTACCTCATCGATTTTTTTCGTGAGTTCCTGATATCGTTTGAGCGTCTCTTCGGCCTTCTTTTGCTTTTGCCAATCGAGAGGTTGATTTTTTTTCATCTCCTGGGAAATTTCATCAAGGTCTTTTTTCAAATCCTTTTCTTCATTGAGCGATTTATCCAGTTTCTCTATCGCATCGTCCTGCCCTCTGTCGGCGTCGGCAAATACCTCCTCGAGTGAGGGAAGTCTCAATAAGTACGTCTCGCTCACTCCCTTTTTCGGGCCGGAAACGTTGTCGTTGTCAAACACTTCTGCGTGGTATTCTACAACGTCTTCGGGGACCAGGCTCATTGTCGAAACGTCCCATTGGAAATCAACTTCAGCGTCGGTCGATCGTTTTTCGGATTCTCCGATTGGTATGGAAATAAACGCGAATGCGCTGTCTGCTTTCTGAAACCGCGAATGATCAAGCCGGTACTCAAGGTTCAACGACGTAAACCCAAAATCGTCATGGATTTTCAATTGCAGCGGCAGTTCCATTTTGTCGACGACATCGATATTTTTGCCGGGATACGTGATTGCGACGGTCGGGGCCTGGTCGGCCGTAAGATCGAGTTTGTATTCGATGGGGTCGACATTCGTGAAACCTTCGCTGTCTTCCAGGCTGATGTGGTAGGTGCTTCGGTGCCGAAGTAGATATTGCCCCGCATAAACTCCGTCATGCGATTGCATCGACAATTCTTCCGCATCATGGAAAACAATCGCTGACCGGCGGAGCGCTTTGCCTGCGTTGATGCGCCACTGAACGGTCGTTCCGGGAAGCGCAAGAACGTCGCCGACGTTCTCGTCGAGCGATTGCTCGGCAAGGCGGGAGTACGAAGGGGGAATAAGGTGCACCGCAAGCGACCGAACAACCGGCCTGTCGATCACGCTGATGGTATACTTCGAACTTTGAATTCCATTCGCTTCCGTGGAATAGTCTGCGGACTGTCTGACGGAAGCAATGGTATAATGAAATTGTCCCGATGAGTCGGCCTGAATTTCTGATCGGTCTTCCGAAGAGAAATCAGTCTGCCGGACTGAAAGAATAATTTTGCTGGGAAGAGCTGTGTGAAGAGCGCTTCCCGCTTCCGCGTTCTCGATGAGGGAAACCGATACCGGAACTGATTCACCCTTGACAATCTCAACATTGCCTGGCCGCACGAGAAATGTAAAGGCAGGCGGCTGGCGGAATTCGGTCTGAAAATGAGCAATCCTGTACGCCGCTGGTAATAGGCCGATGTGCGGAAGCGCAAACAACAGAATCACCGCGGATGCAGCGATTGCCGCGTTTCTTCCGGCTTTGCGTACCGCTGCGAATGAAACGACATCCGTAAATCGAAGACGGCCGGCGGCCTTTTGCAGATCGGCGAACGATGCATCGATCAGTTCCGGCGAATAGTCCGGATGGAAATTAGGCGATACAGTTTCCGGCGCGTTATGCTCTTCAAAAATATCGAGAATGTTCCATAATCGATCTTTCACTTCGGGAAATTTCGCGCCGATTCGGCTTGCAACATCCTTTTCTGAAAGGCCCCGAAGGACCATTTTCCTGCGAAGCAACGGTACGGCAATGCGCCATCCGCCGAGTATCAGAATCGCAGCTGAGCCAGCCATGAACAATACCGTCCTGAAGAGAATGCTCCCGTTGAAGAGTGCTTCTGCCGCAGACAAACAGGCCAACAAGATCAAAAATGCGCCTGCACTCAGCAAAGCTCCGACCATGGCACGCTCCATATAGAAACGCGACCGAACGTCGTCAAGCCGCCGCTTCATTTCGGAGTAGATTGGAGTGCTTTGGTGTTCTGGATTAATCATTTGTTAACGGGAATATGAGCTAACCTCACAACCTGATAGCCAAAGGCTAAAGCCTTTTTCACTTTTCACTTTTCACTTTTAACTCTTCACTGCGTCAGCACCCAGTAAAGCAAATTTGTCCCAAACCGCAGCGCTTCTTGCCGTTTCTCCTCCGGGTCTTTGTGGACATCGGGGTCTGCCCAGCCGTCGCTTGGGTTGGATTCGTAGGTATAGTATACAACAAGACGCCCTTTGTAGAAAATCCCGAATCCCTGGGGCGGTTTGCCGTTATGTTCATGGGTTTTGGGGACGCCGTTCGGGAAATCGAACACGCAATGGTACAGGCCGTACGAAAACGGAAGTTCCACGAGGTCGTCTTCTGGAAAGACTTTTTTGATCTCGCGCCGGAATGCCTTATCCATGCCGTAATCATCGTCAGCGTAGAGAAAACCGCCGTGTTCAAGGTATGTCCGCAGCCGGTTCACCTCGTAATCGGAAAAAATGATTCCGCCATGACCGGTCATAAACACGAACGGGTATGAAAAGAATTTGTCGTCGGAAATTTGAGTGAATTCATACTGAGGATCCACATCGATATCCGCATACTGTTTTGCAAACTTCAGCAGGTTCACTTCGCTTGACGGGTCGTTATACCAGTCACCGCCACCTGCATATTTCAGCCTGGCGATGCGGAATTGAGATTCGATGCGTTTCGGTTGTGATTCGGCTGTAACGTAAGCCGCCAAGGCACAGAGAGCGCCAAGTATAATTTTTCTCATATAGAAAATTTAGAGAATCGGGAAGGGAGAAGCAAGGAAGAAAACGAGATCCGCAGTAACCATCCGAAGGCTTTCATTAAAATATTCGAATATTTTAGCAAGAGAGCCTTCGGATGGTTATTTCATTCAGCCGTCACAAACATAAACGTCCCGCTCAGCTTGCTCAGCTGAACGGGACGTTTCATCACATCACTCACCAATACATTAGTCCATGATTTTTCGAAGGAATGCCGGTTTGTCGGTGTCGCCCCGGTCGGACGTCTGTTGCGAAAATCGGGATTCGCTCGCCTGCATTGTCGGCGATGGAATCTGGAATCCTTTACGGATGTACGCCGGTTCATCCATTTTTTTCAAATCCTGTACTCCGGTCGGAATATGATCGAGCACGCGGACGTTTTTCGAGGGACGTGCCGTCGAAGAAGCTTTCCTGTTGAAACCGGTTGCGATCACGGTGACCATTAATTCTTCGGTCATCGATTCGTCGATCACCGCGCCGAGAATAACGTTGGCGTCATCGCCGGCCGCTTCATGAATGATACTCGTCGCTTCATCGACTTCAACGAGCGAAAGGTTTTTTCCGCCGGTGATATTGACGAGAACGCCCTGCGCGCCGGCGATCGAAACGCCTTCGAGCAGCGGGCTGGAGATCGCCGCGTTCGCCGCTTCCACGGCTCTGTTCTCTCCGGTTGCAACGCCCGAACCCATCAACGCATCTCCCATCTCGCGCATGATCGTCCGGACATCGGCAAAATCAAGGTTGATCAGGCCGGGAACGGTGATTAATTCCGAAATGCCGCGGGTTGCGTTGTGAAGAACGCGGTTGCAGATCTCGAACGCCTCTTCGAGCGGCGTCGTTTTTTCGACGATCGAAAGGAGCTTTTGATTCGGAATAACGATGAGCGTATCGACTTGTTTTTTTAATTCCTCAAGGCCGTATTCTGCCTGTGTTAATCGTTTCTTTCCTTCGCAATTGAACGGTTTCGTCACAATCCCGACAACGAGAGCGCCAAGGCTCTTTGCAATATTCGCGACGACAGGTCCGGCGCCAGTGCCTGTTCCGCCACCCATGCCGGCAGTAATGAAAACCATGTCGCTCCCCGCAAGCGCGCGCGCAATTTCCTCTCGGTCTTCTTCCGCCGCACGATGACCGATGCTCGGGTCTGCGCCGGCGCCAAGTCCCCGGGTAAGAGTCTTGCCTATCTGAATCTTATTCGGAGCCTCAGTCCGCTCGAGGGCCTGCGTGTCGGTGTTGATGCAAATAAAATCAACACCGCTCAGCCCTTTGTCGATCATGCTGACAATCGCGTTGCTGCCGCCTCCTCCAACTCCCACCACACGGATCTTCGCGCCGCCGTCTTTGGGGTTGTCAAGTTCTATCATGGTACTCCTTTGTGTTTAGTGAGTGATGTATGTGATGTTAATAATTTCGGATTCTTTTGTCTATCAAGATTGAGTGTTAGATAACTATTCGTAGATTCTTAACCGCAGGAATCCAGAATTCAGGAGACAGAATGCTGAAAGAGTAAATTTTTCCAAGATAAGGCCAAAGTAATTGTCTTGTGTCTTCTGTATTCTGTATTCTGACTTCTGTATTCTTGCTCCTCCTTACAACTCATCAAACCACCCCTTCATCCTCTTTAATATCGTCGGAAACTTTCCGTCCATTTTCGATCCCCGGATATTTTCAATATTTGGCCGCTGGCGATGTTTGATTGCGTGATGCACAAGGCCAACGCCCGTCGCGTACATCGGATTCTCTATTTCGCGGACAAGTCCGCCGCGGAATCCTTGCGGAATCCCGATCTTCACCGGCATCCCGAGTACCTCGCGCGCGAGATCGGCCGTTCCTTTGATCAATGAGCCGCCGCCCGTCAGCACAACTCCAGCTGATAGATGCTTTTGGTAGCCCGAGCGTTTGATCTCCATTGCTGCAATTTCCAGAATTTCTTCCATGCGTGGTTGAATGATCTGGCACAATAAGCGCTGGTCGATATTCAGCGGAGGCCGTCCGCCGATGCCGGGAACTGTGATCGGCTCATTTTCCATGATCGACGGCAAGTGCGCGTGGCCGTGCGTGATCTTCAGCTGTTCGGCCTGGTCGGAAAGGATTCCGAGTCCACGGCGAATATCGTCGGTCACTTTTTTACCTGCGATGCCGATCACCGCTGTGTGCCGGATGGTTCGGTCTTCAAAGACCGCAAGGTCCGTCGTCCCGCCGCCGATATCCACGAGAGCCACGCCGACTTCTTTTTCCTCTTTATCGAGCACCGCGTCGCTTGACGCGATCGGTTCAAGCACGATGTCGCTCACCGAAACACCCGCTCGCTGGACGCATTTCAAAATATTTTGTGCTGCGGAAACAAGTCCGGTAATGATGTGAACGTTTGCTTCCATCCGGACGCCGGACATTCCGACGGGGTCATAGACTCCATCCTGCCCGTCAACAATAAATTCCTGCGGGATGACATGGATAATCTTCCTGTCGGACGGAAGAGCCACCTTCTTCGTGTCTTCGATCAACCGGTCCACGTCCGCCTGCGTGATCTCCTGGTCCGGTCCGCTGATCGCAATGACGCCCCGGGACTGAAAACTCTGAACATGGTCTCCCGCTATTCCCGCCACCACCGTCTGAATCTTCGCACCCGATTGAAGTTCGGCTTCCCGGACCGCGGCCTGAATGGAAGCGATCGTTTTTTCAATATGCGTAATGACGCCGCGGGTCAATCCTTCGGATTTGCTCTTGCCGATGCCGAGAATGTTCACCTCGTTATTCTCGCTCAACGATGCAACGATCGCACACACTTTAGTCGTACCGATATCCAATCCAACATAAATATTTTCCATGCTGCTTCCTTTTCTGCGAATGAGTCCTTACGAAGTCGATTTCCTGATGTTGTGCGAATCCGCCGGTTTTGCCGATGAGACGACCACCTCGTCTTCGAAACGGATGTCGATGTAACGAATATCCTGCGAGCCTTGCCCGGCGACAAATTTTTTCCAAAAAGCATCGAGTTTCACCATTTTCTTTACCGCATCGCCCCGGCCGAAGATAATAGGCACGCCGGTATCCGCGGAATACAGCACCATATCGTGGCCGCTGCGGATCCGTACTTCCGAAAGAAGACGATAGAGTTCACTGCCGACACGCTGGGCTGTCTGTAGAGCTTCCAGAGCAGCGAGCACGTCGGCGTGCGTCGTGCGCTGCCCGACCGTCACATCCGCGAGTGAATCGATCCCGCTGATGACCGGGAGATCAAATATTGCCTGTGACGAAACGTGCGGAAGGACGTAGCCTTCTTCATCGACATACAGCATGTCGGCTTTTCCCGGAAGAGAAAGAAGCGCGATCGGCGTCCTCTCCAGCACTGTGATCCTGATCGTCGCCGGCGCGTCGCGCGTTACCACGACGTTTTTGACGAAATGATTTTGTTCGATATTCTTTCTTATGGACAATAAGTCGATGTCGTACATTTTTGTCTTTAACGAGACATGTGCAAGTCCAACGACTTCTTCCTTTGTGACGATATGCTGCCCTTCAACAATAATGCCGCCGACAGTAAGATGTTCTTTCCACTGCATTGTTCCAAACCATGCGGCCAATGCGAGAATGAACAGCATCGCAAATATTCCGTATACTTTCTTTCCGTGTACGGGCTCGGTCGGCTGAATGTCGGGATCCATGACCATCATCGCACCGCCTCGGCAATTTCTTCTTCCTCAAATCCCACTAACTTCACTTCCAGTTCAAGTTTGATGCCGCTCCGCTCGTACACTTTCTTTCGCGCAAGCCGCACGAGGTCAAAGACATTGCGCGCCGTCGCATCGCCGTGGTTGACGATAAAATTTCCATGCCGTTCGGAAATCTGAGCTGTTTACCCTTCAGCCCCGCATCGTCGACAAGCTTTGCGGCAAATGTTCCCTCCGGATTCTTGAACATGCTCCCGGAATTCGGCAAGTTCAGCGGCTGCGATTGATTACGTTTCAGCAGCAATTCTCTGCGACGTTTCAACAGCTCTGAGACATTGCCCTGCGGTAACGCGAACGATGCGTTCAGAACGACGTCTCGGGCAAACCCCGACCGGCGGTACGAAAAACCCGCCTGGTCTTTTTTGATCTTCTGCATCGCGTCGTCTCGGTAGATCTCTACTTCAATGAGATGGTCAGAGATTTCTCCGCCGTACGCTCCTGCATTCATGATCACCGCGCCGCCGATCGTTCCCGGAATCCCGGCAAGCATCTCCACGCCGGCCTTCCCATGCTGAATGCAGAAATCGACAAACTTGCTCAACCGTACACCCGCATCAGCGGAAATGACATCGTTTTCGATCGTTACGTTTCCCAACCCTTCTTCAAGGTTTATCGCCGCCCCCCGGAATCCTTTATCACTGATGAGGAGGTTCGATCCTTTTCCAATGATCATGAAACGGTAGTCAAATTTCTTGAAAAAGCGGACGACCTCGATCAGGTCGAACTTGTCGACGGGCTCCAGGTAGAAATCCGCCGGACCGCCGATCCGGAATGAAGTGTACTTTGCGAGCGGTTCCGCGACGGCAACATGCCCGCGAAACACTCTGCGTATGTCTTCGACAGAAACCATTTTTTAATTAAGAATTAATAATTAAAAATTAAGAATGGTTTTACTGTTGCATTCGGTATTTCGATACAAATTCATAATTATTAATTCTTAATTCTTAATTGTATTAAAAACTCTTCTCCGAATTTCCAGATATCCCCCGCACCCATAGTAATAACAATGTCCCCCGGCCGGGTATTCTTCTTCAAATATTCCGGAAGCTGTTTCTTGTCCTGAATGTAGTGGACGTCTTTATGCCCGAACTGCTTCGCGGCGTTGGCGATCAACTCGCCCGAGACTCCTTGAATCGGTTCTTCCCGGGCCGGATACACATCGGTCAGCACGAGCACGTCCGCAAGAAGAAAAGCCTTGCCGAATTCTTCATAAAAATCCCTCGTTCGGGAATACAGGTGCGGCTGAAACACGCACACGACTCTTCTCCGCCAGCCGGACTTCACTCCCGCGAGCGTTGCTCTGCATTCGGTCGGGTGATGGGCGTAGTCGTCGTACACCGAAATCCCGTTTACTTCTCCTTTTTTCTCCCAGCGGCGGTACACGCCCGTGAACTTCTCGATGCCCGCTTTCACATTTGAAAAAGGAACGCCGAGCTGCAAGCCGACGGCGATCGCCGCAAGGGCATTTTGGATGTTGTGCTTCCCCGGTATCTGCAGCGTTATTTGCCCGAGGTCGTCGGAGCCGCGGGCAACGGTGAACGTACTGGTGTTCTCTTTATGATGGATCTCGATCGCCTGGATATCCGCCTGGGGCGTCAGGCCGTACGTCAACAGTTTTTTCTTGCTGATCTGCGGCATAATGTCCTGCAAAGCCGGCTCGTCAAGACAGAGGACGATAAAACCATAGAACGGAACCTTGTTCGCAAATTGAATGAAGGCGCCTTTGATGTCTTCAAGGTCCCTGTAGCAATCAAGGTGGTCTGTCTCCAGCGTTGTCAGAACGGCGATCGTCGGCGTAATAGACAGGAACGAACGGTCGAATTCGTCTGCCTCGACGACGATAAAATCCCCTTTGCCGAGGCGTGCGTTCGTTCCGCCAAGTCCGCTCAACTTTCCGCCCACGATGACCGTCGGATCAAGGCCGCCTTCCAACAAGACAAGGCTTACCATTGATGTTGTTGTCGTTTTTCCGTGCGTGCCCGCGATGCCGATGCCGTATTTCAGACGCATCACTTCCGCCAGCATTTCAGCCCGCCGGACGACCGGAATTTTCCGCCGCACGGCTTCGGCAAGTTCCGGATTTTCTGAAGCAACGGCTGATGAGTAGACCAGCGTATCGACATCGGCAGCAAGGTTCTCTGCCCTATGCCCTTCATAAATAATCGCGCCCAGCGACTGGAGATGCTCCGTCACTTCGCTCAACGCTCTATCCGACCCGCTCACCGTGAAGCCCTGGTCGATCAGGATTTCCGCAATACCGCTCATGCCGATACCACCGATGCCGACAAAATGAATTTTTTTAATTGAACTGAACATCTTCTCGTACTAATTTTATGCATGCAATAAGACCCCGCCCCCCATGTTTCTTACTGCTTACTGATTACTGTCTACTGCTTCTTACTCTTCACCCTGAACCTCTGCCGTTCACCCTTTGGAACTTTGGCCGCAACGCGTTCCATCTCTGCGATCAATTCCTTCTCTCGTTCATATCTTCCAACGCGAATCCTGTATAATCGCCGGCGTCCCCTCACTTTAAACACGATAACCTGAAATCTTCCCGCCGTCTGGACCGACCGCTCCCGTCCGATGTGAAACCATTCGATTTCCGAAAAAGGAATTTCCCGTTTTGTGAATTTATGCTGAAAAATAATTGCCGATTGTTCGACGACAAGTTTCCGGTCCCGTATTTTATTGAGGACCAGCGTAATGAAAGCGACGGCGACAAAGAAACCGATGATG
>Ga0265325_10001534_pt1 | contig 16156 bp, 9 predicted proteins | sample 41420metaG_FD_202090 | JGI IMG/M metagenome (GOLD analysis project Ga0265325, IMG submission 202090) | Rhizosphere microbial communities from Carex aquatilis grown in University of Washington, Seatle, WA, United States - 4-14-20 metaG | ecosystem: Host-associated > Plants > Roots > Rhizosphere >...
CCCCTGGTCGGGGACGGCGCCGGCATCCTGATCCAGATTCCCGACCCATTGTTCCGTGCCTGGGCGGCCGATACCGGCGTCACCCTGCCCGAGCCGGGCCGCTATGCCGTGGCGATGTGCTTCCTGCCGCGCGAGGCCAAGGCCCGCGAGGTGGTGGTCAAGCAGTTCGAACATTTCATCAAGGTCGAAGGCCAGAAGCTGATCGGCTGGCGCGACGTGCCCACCGATCCCACCGGCCTGGGCAAGACCGTGCTCGACCAGATGCCGCTGATCCGCCAGGCGATCGTTGCCGCGGGCGCGCACATCAAGGATCAGGATCATTTCGAGCGCAAGCTGCTCACCATCCGCAAGCAGACCCAGAACCCGCTGGCGGCGCTGGCGAAAAAGCACAAGCTGCCCGCCATCAACAATCTCTATGTGCCCAGCTTCTCGACCCGCACCGTGATCTACAAGGGCCTGCTCTTGGCCCATGACGTGGGCCGCTTCTATCGCGACCTCACCAATCCGCTCACCGTCTCGGCGCTGGCGCTGGTGCATCAGCGTTTCTCCACCAACACCTTCCCCAGCTGGAAGCTGGCGCATCCCTTCCGCTACATCGCCCACAACGGCGAGATCAACACGGTGCGCGGCAACGTCAACTGGATGAATGCGCGCCGCCGCACGATGGAATCGGAATTACTCGGCCCCGATCTGGACAAGATGTGGCCGATCATTCCCCACGGCCAGTCCGACACCGCCAGCCTGGACAACGCACTCGAATTGCTGGTGGCGGGCGGCTACCCGCTGGCCCATGCGGTGATGATGCTGATCCCGGAAGCCTGGGCCGGCAACAAGGGCATGTCGCCGGCGCGCAAGGCGTTCTATGAGTATCACGCTGCCCTCATCGAGCCCTGGGACGGCCCCGCCGCCATCGCCTTCACCGACGGCCGCCAGATCGGCGCCACCCTGGACCGCAACGGGTTGCGCCCGGCGCGCTATATCGAAACCTCGGACGACCTTGTCATCCTCGCGTCGGAATCCGGCGTGCTGCCGGTGCCGGAAGAGAAGATCAAGCGCAAATGGCGGCTGCAGCCCGGCAAGATGCTGCTGATCGACCTGGAGGAAGGCCGCATCGTCGAGGATGAGGAGATCAAGAAGAAACTCGCCGCCGCCGAACCCTACGAAGAATGGCTGAAGGCCGCGCAGTACAAGCTGGAAGAATTGCCCGAGCTGCCGGACGATCACCGCGCCCAGGCCAACGATCCCGACCTTTTGCTCGATAGCCAGCAGGCCTTCGGCTACACCCAGGAGGACATCCAGTTCTTCCTGGAGCCGATGGCGCGGCTGGGCGACGATCCGGTCGGCTCGATGGGCACCGACACGCCGCTGGCGGTGCTGTCGAACAAGCCCAAGCTGCTCTACAATTATTTCAAGCAGAATTTCGCCCAGGTCACCAATCCGCCGATCGATCCGATCCGCGAGGAGCTGGTGATGAGCCTGGTGTCGATGATCGGGCCCCGCCCCAATTTGCTGGGCCGCGAGGCGGGGGCGCACAAGCGGCTGGAAGTGAGTCAGCCGGTGCTCACCAATGGCGATGTCGAGAAGATACGCTCGATTTCCGAACTGGTGGACGGCGCCTTCCGCACCGCCACCATCGACTGCACCTGGCCGGCCAGCGAAGGTGCCGACGGTCTTGGCAACGCGCTGATGCGCATCTGCCTCAACGCCACCGATCTGGTGCTGGCGGACAACAACATATTGATCCTCTCCGACCGCGCCACTTCACCGGACCGCATTCCGGTGCCGGCGCTGCTGGCCATCGCTGCCGTGCATCACCATCTGATCCGCCAGGGCCTGCGCATGCAGACCGGGCTGGTGGTGGAAACCGGCGAAGCGCGCGAGGTGCATCATTTCTGCGTGCTGGCGGGTTATGGCGCCGAGGCGATCAATCCCTATCTGGCGTTCGAGACCCTGGAGCAGGTGCGGGTAAAGGCCGGGCTGACCCTAAAGCCCTACGAAGTCCAGAAGAACTACATCAAGGCGATCGGCAAGGGCATGCTGAAGGTGATGTCCAAGATGGGCATCTCGACCTATCAGAGCTATTGCGGGGCGCAGATTTTCGACGCGGTGGGCCTGGCCAGCGAGTTCATCGAGAAATATTTCACCGGCACCGCCACCACCATCGAAGGCGCCGGCCTCAAGCAGATCGCCGAGGAAAACGTCAAGCGGCACAAGCTCGCCTATGGCGACAATCCGGTCTACCGCAACATGCTGGATGTCGGCGGCGACTATGCTTTCCGGCTGCGCGGCGAGGAGCATGCCTGGACGCCGGAATCGGTGTCCCGGCTGCAGCATGCGGTGCGCGGCAACAACCCCGCCGAATACGAGCTGTTCGCCAGCACCATCAATGACCAGAGCGAACGGCTGCTCACCTTGCGCGGATTGATGAATTTCAAGACCGAGGGCGCGGGCATTCCGCTGGACGAGGTCGAGCCGGCCAGCGCCATCGTCAAGCGTTTCTCCACCGGGGCGATGAGCTTCGGCTCCATCAGCCGCGAGGCTCATACCAATCTCGCCATCGCCATGAACCGCATCGGCGGGCGTTCCAATACCGGCGAGGGCGGCGAGGAATCCGACCGCTTCAAGCCGCTGGCCAATGGCGATTCCATGCGCTCGGCGATCAAGCAGGTCGCCTCGGGCCGCTTCGGCGTGACCGCGGAATATCTGGTCAATGCCGACGACATCCAGATCAAGATGGCCCAGGGCGCCAAGCCCGGCGAAGGCGGCCAGCTGCCCGGCCACAAGGTGGACAAGGCGATCGCCGCGGTGCGCCATTCGACGGCGGGGGTCGGCCTCATCTCGCCGCCGCCGCATCACGACATCTATTCCATCGAAGACCTGGCGCAGCTCATCCGCGACCTCAAGAGCGTCAATTCCAGGGCGCGCATCTCGGTCAAGCTGGTGTCGGAAGTGGGCGTCGGCACCGTGGCGGCGGGCGTCGCCAAATGCCGCGCCGATCATGTCACCATCTCCGGCTATGAGGGCGGCACCGGCGCTTCCCCGCTGACCTCGCTGACCCATGCCGGCAGCCCCTGGGAGATCGGCCTGGCCGAGACCCAGCAGACCCTGGTGCTGAACGGCTTGCGGGGCCGCATCGCGGTGCAGGTCGATGGCGGCTTGCGGACGGGACGCGACGTGGCAATCGGCGCGCTCTTGGGCGCCGACGAATTCGGCTTCGCCACCGCGCCGCTGATCGCCTCGGGCTGCATCATGATGCGCAAATGCCATCTCAACACCTGCCCGGTCGGTGTCGCCACCCAGGACCCGGTGCTGCGCAAGCGCTTCACCGGCCAGCCCGAGCATGTGATCAACTATTTCTTCTTTGTTGCCGAGGAGCTGCGCCAGATCATGGCCAGCATGGGCTTCCGCACCGTGGCCGAGATGACCGGCCGGGTGGACAAGATCGACATGAAGAAGGCCATCGCCCACTGGAAGGCCAAGGGCGTGGACCTGTCCCGCGTGTTGCACAATGTGCCACCTCGGGCCGGCGTCGCCATCTACAGTTGCGAGGCGCAGAACCACGCGCTGGAAACCGCCCTCGATCACGATCTCATCGCGGCCAGCCGGCCCTCGATCGAGGACGGCCAGTCGGTGCGGCTGGAGCGCGGCATCCGCAATGTCGACCGCACCGTCGGCGCCATGCTGTCGGGCGAAGTCGCCAGACGCCACGGCCATGCCGGCCTGCCGGAAGACACCATCGTGGTGCGCTTTACCGGCAATGCGGGCCAGAGCTTCGGCGCCTTCCTGGCGCGGGGCGTGACCTTGGAGCTGACCGGCGACTCCAACGATTATGTCGGCAAGAGCTTGTCGGGCGGGCGCATCGTCGTGCGGCAACCGAAGGGAATTTCGCGCGATCCCACCGAGAACATCATTGTCGGCAACACTGTGCTGTATGGCGCCATCGCCGGCGAAGCCTATTTCGAAGGCGTGGCGGGCGAGCGTTTCGCGGTGCGAAATTCCGGCGCCATCGCGGTGGTCGAAGGCACCGGCGATCATGGCTGCGAATACATGACCGGCGGCGTCGTGGCGGTGCTGGGCCGGACCGGGCGCAATTTCGCCGCCGGCATGTCGGGCGGCGTCGCCTATGTCTACGACCCGGACGGCGATTTCGAGAGCCGCTGCAACCATTCCATGGTCAGGCTGGAGAAGCTGGGCGCGCCGTCGAATATCGAAGACCCCGAACTGCCCAAGCAGCGCTCGGTCAGCGTGGCCGATGCCGGGATGGGCGATCTGCTGCGCTTCGACGCCGAGCGGCTGCGCGTTCTGATCGAACGCCATCTGCTGCACACCGGCAGCGTGCGGGCGCGGACGCTGCTCGACAATTGGGACCAGACCCTGGCGCGTTTCGTGAAAGTGATGCCGCTGGATTATGCCAAGGCGCTGGCCGACATGAAGGCGGAACGCAACGCCAAAGCCGTGGCGGCGGAGTAGCGCACATGGGAAAGGTCACCGGCTTCCTGGAAATCGACCGGCTGGATCGCGGCAGCGAGAAGCCGGAAACCCGCGTCCACAACTATCTGGAATTCGTCCATCCGCTGCCCTACACCGAGGTCAGCCGCCAGGCGGCGCGCTGCATGGATTGCGGCATTCCCTTCTGCCACACCGGCTGTCCGGTCAACAATCTGATCCCGGACTGGAACAATCTGGTCTATCGCGAGCAGTGGCGCACCGCCTCGGAGACGCTGCACTCGACCAACAATTTCCCGGAATTCACCGGCCGGGTCTGTCCTGCGCCGTGCGAAGCATCCTGCACCCTGAACATCCAGGACAATCCGGTCACCATCAAGACCATCGAATGCCAGATCGTCGACCGCGCCTGGGAAGAGGGCTGGCTGCAGCCGATCATCGCCGCGAAGAAGACCGGCAAGACGGTGGCGGTGGTGGGTTCGGGTCCGGCGGGCCTTGCCTGCGCCCAGCAGCTGGCGCGGGCCGGCCATGGCGTGACGCTGTTCGAGAAGTCCGACCGCATCGGCGGCCTGCTGCGCTACGGCATCCCAGACTTCAAGATGGAAAAGCACCTGATCGACCGCCGCATCCGCCAGATGGAGGCGGAAGGCGTGGTATTCCGCACCAATGTCGAAGTCGGCATGGCGGTGTCGCTGGACATGCTGATGGCCGATTATGACGCGGTGGTGCTGTCGGGGGGAGCCGAAGCGCCGCGCGACCTGCCGGTGCCGGGCCGCGAATTGTCCGGCATCCATTATGCGATGGAATTCCTCACCCAGCAGAACAAGCGGGTGGCGGGCGATGCCGAGGACAAGGCTGCGCCGGGCGGCACCATCAGCGCCAAGGGCAAGCATGTGATCGTGATCGGCGGCGGCGATACCGGCTCGGACTGCATCGGCACCTCCAACCGCCATGGCGCCGCGTCGGTCACCCAGCTGGAGATCATGCCCCAGCCGCCCCTGAAGGAGAACAAGGCGCTGGTATGGCCCGACTGGCCGCTCAAGCTGCGCACCTCGTCGTCGCAGCAGGAAGGCTGCGAGCGCGACTTCGCGGTGCAGACAAGGCGCGCCATCGGCGAGAACGGAAAGATCACCGCCCTGGAATGCGTCAAGGTGGACTGGCAGCTTGGCGACGGCGGAAAAATGAACCTGGTCGAAGTGCCGGGCAGCGAATTCACGCTCAAGGCCGACCTGGTGCTGTTGGCGATGGGCTTTGTCGGCCCGCGCAAGGCGGGGCTGGTGGAGCAGTCGGGCGTCGAACTGGATGCGCGCGGCAATGTGAAGGCCGACACGCTGAGCTACAAGACCAGCAAGGGCAAGATCTTCTCCTGCGGCGACATGCGGCGCGGCCAGTCGCTGGTGGTCTGGGCGATCCGCGAAGGCCGGCAGTGTGCGCGGGGCGTGGACGAGTTCCTGATGGGTTCGTCGGAATTGCCGCGCTAGGCCGCCTCCACAAATTCTACAGCTTCAATACGACGGGATCGGAATAACGGCGATAGCCGCCTCGCTCGTAAAACGGGTTTGCGCGGTCGCTTGGCCATACAACCAGAAGCTCAAGACTCTCGCCGAGTGCCCAATTTTTCACCGCATCCAGCAGCGCGGTACCGACACCTTTGTCGCGATGCTCCGGGAGAACATAGGTATTGGTAAGATAACCGAATCTGCCATCAGACTCTTCCGGCGAGGGCAGCTTATGGATGATCCGCACGGAGATGACCCCGATAAGTTTGCCGTCTAGTTCGGCCACCCAGTGCACTAGGTCCTTGTCAGGTGTGTTGCCCATCCAAGCAACAAATTCTTCAATAAACCGCGCCTTGGCGGTCGCGTCGCGTAGGGGCTCATCGTCGGTGCGCAAGCCCCATCTCAGATTCGCCAGCTGCGGCGCATCCAGACGTTCGGCCAGGCGATAGAGGGTCATGTCTTCTACGCCGCCACCACGATCGCGATCGGGGCGGCCTGGGCATTTTCCAGGATATGCACGGCATTGGCCGGCGCCGCGGCATGCAGGCTTTCGCGCAACGCCACCAGGATCGTCGCGTCGGCTTGCCGGGCGATGAGCGCCGCTTCCGGCCCGGTGACCACGATAGGGCAATCCAGGATCACCAGATCGGCGCCTTCCGACAGGGTGGCGACCAGTTGTTTCATTCTCAGCGATGCGAACATGGTGGCGGCGTTGGGCGGGCGCCGCGGCATGCCCAGCAACCAGGCCGGTCCCCGTGCATCGCGCGCCAGCGCCTGGTTGAGCGGCGCGGTGCCGGTCAGCACTTCGTAAAGCCCGCCGGCCACCGCCGCATGCAGGCTGCGCGAGGCCGACAGCGCCGGATCGCAATCCACCAGCACCACTTTCTTGCCCATCTTGGCGGCGATGCGGGCCAGCGACACGGCGATGGCGCTTTTGCTTTCGCCAAGCTCGGCGGCGGTGACGGCGATCACCGCGCCGCCGCCATGGCCGGGATCGGCTTCAAGCTCGGTGACCAGTTCCACCATCGCCTTGGCGAAGCGGCTGGAAGGCACATCGGTGAGATATTCCGCGCTCGCCATCTGGCGCGCATCGGGAATCTCGGCCAGCACGAGCGGCCGGGGACGCGGCGCCGGCCGCGCCAGGGGCACCGGCCGGGGCGGCTGCGCCATCGGCCGCATCATGGGACGAGGCAGCTCCTGCGGCAGCGCGGCGGAATATTTTTCCGCCAGCAGCGCCGCCAGCACGCCCAGCAGCAGGCCCAGCGGCAGCGAGCCGGCGACGATGAGGCCGCGATGCGGCGCGCTGGGATGCAGCGGAATCGGCGCGGCGCTGATCACCCGGCTTTCCGGCGCCTGCACATCGTCCTGATCCTGGGCCTGGCGCAGGCGCGAGACGAAGGCCTCATACATGCCACGGGTCGAGGCGGCGTTGGACTCCAGCGCCTGCAGCTGCACCCGCGCCATGTTCTGGCCGCTGGCCTGGCGCTGGACACCGCCCAGGCTGGCCTCGAGCGATTTCAGATGCGCCTGCGCCACCATCAGATCGTTGGAAATGCTGCCGGCGATGCGGCTCACTTCCTGGGCGATCTTCTGGTCGAGTTCGCGCTTCTGCGCCTCGATCTCCTGCATCCGGGGATGCAGGGGGCCGAAGGTGGTGGAAAGCTGGCCTTGGGCACGGATGAGGTCGGCCTGCTGGGTGCGCAACTGCACGATGAGCGGCGAGGACACCACCTGGCTGACATCGGCGGTGTCGCCCGCCGCCACCAGCGCGGTGACGCGGTCATAGACCGCCTGCTTCTCGGCCAGGTCGGAGCGGGCCTGCACGATCTGGGCGTTGATGCCGGCGAGCTGCTGGTCCACCAGCGAATTGCCCGGCCCGGTGTCGGTGAGATCGTGCTGTGCCTTGTAGCGCTGCACCGCTTCCTGCTGCACCTGCAATTGCTGGGCGAGGTCGTGGATGCGGGTGGTGAGCCAGTCGGTGGTGCCGTTGGTCGCCCCGACCTTGGTGGCGACCTGGGCCTTGCCATATTGATCCACCAGGGTGTTGGCGATCAGCGCCGCCTTCACCGGATCGCGCGAGGAGGCGGTGACGGTGATGACGGTGGAGATGCCTTCGATCTCCGCGGTGATGTGCTTCAGGAACGCATCGACGATGCGGTCATGGCGGCGCTGGGGATCGTCGCTGGCGGCCGCTCCGCCGGGGTTGAGCAGCGCCGTAACGGCGTCCGGCAGGTCGCCCAACCCCGGCGGGGCGAGGGCGCGGTTGAATTCGGGGTCGTTGTAGAGCGCGAGGCGCGCGATCACCGCGCCGGCAAGCTGGCGCGAAGTCAAAATCTGCAGCTGGTTCTGCAGTCCCGCCGGATCGCTGGGCAGTTGCGACAGCACCGCCGACAGGTCGGTCACGGTGTTGCGGCGCTGGTCCAGCATCACCAGGGCCGAACTGGAATAGCGCGTCGGCAGCAGCAGGGCGGTCAGGGCCGCGGCCAGCACCGTGGCGACCGCGACCTGCAGGATCAGCCTGCGGCGCGCCGCCAGCAGCTGGAGGAATTCTCCCAGCGCAAATCCGGGCGGGGCGTGGTCGTGCCGGTATCCCGACGGCACTGTGCCAGCCATGGACCGGATGGAGGACATGCCCTGCGGACGCCTTCTTGCGTGTGCGGTGTCCCGAATCGCCGGCCCGCAAGGTTAACTCTTAGCGTCCGCCTGCCTGACGAATGGTTAACGCCCCGCGGAACGGGCCGCGGAAATCCCGGTTTTCAGGCGGGAAGGGCCGCGCTCGACGAAGCGGGCATGGTTAAGATCGGCTCCAGGCCGAATTCTCTGCCGGTCAGGGCCTCCATCATGTCGGGGTCGTCCCAGGGCACGTCATGGAAGGCGGCGGTGAGATGGCGGCTGGCCGGATCGCGCCGCCATTCCTGGGGGAAAAGCGCGATGTGATGCGCCGCGGTGACCGCCGGGCGCGGCGGCGCCGCAATGCCCGCCGCCGCCAGCAGGGCATGGCAGGGATCGGACGCCAGGGCCAGGTGGTGGGTGGGGGTGGCGCGCGGATTGATCTCCAGCAGATGCACCGTCCCGGAAGGGTCGCGGATATAGTCCAGGCCGTGCAGCCCCGACAGGCCGAAATGCCGGGCGATGCGCCGCGCCGCCTCCTGCATATGCGGACAGACACTGCGCGCCAGCACCGTGGCGGGACCGTCCGGGGTCTGGCTCGCCACCACATCGAAATGATTGGCGGCGATGAGCTCGCCCCGCCAGCAGGCGATGCTGCTGGTGGCGGGCGCTCCGGCGACGAAACGCTGCAGCCCCACCGATGGGGTCCGGGGCACGGTCACAAAATGCGGATCGCGGCGCCTGGCCGCGCGGGCCAGGGCGCGCAGGCGGGTCGGCGTCGCGGCGAGCTTCAGGTAGGCGGCGCGGGCGGCCTCGCGGGTGTGGGCGATGACCACGCCTTCGCCGCCCCAGCTGTGATCGCTTTTGACCGCGACCGGCAAGCCCAGCCGCGCCAGCGCCGGTTCGAACGCATCGAGAGCCGGAACCGCAATCATCTCGGCCACGCGCACGCCGGCGCGGGCGCATTCGGCAATGAAGAAATTGCGGTTGCCCAGCCGCTGGAACAGGAACGGCTTGCCGAAGGAGAAATCCAGCAGCGCCGCTTCTTCGTGCGTCGCCTCGCAGCTCAGCGCCGACAGCAGGCTGGCCGCCCGGTCGTCGCCGGCGATCAGCAGCCGGGGCGCGGACTTGGCGATGGCGCGGCGGATGCAATTGAGCGGGGCAAGGCCGCTATAGCGAAAATGCCGCCGCACATGGCGGCAATGGGCGAGCGCATGGCCGGACGGATAGAGCGCGTCCACCGCCACTCCGGTGTCCGCCATTGCCCCGGCCAGCCGCTCCACCGCCGACCAGGGCGCGGTGGCGATCAGCAAGATCCCCAACGTCATCGTCCCGGAAGGTTAGGGCCGGGGTCCTCAACCTTTGGTGAATGTTTGGCGTGTTAGATGACGGATCGGCGGGTTCCGCCTTTCTGTCTCATTTTGGAACCGGACCAGGCTTGGGCAAGAGCTGCGACATCGTCATCATCGGCGCCGGCCCCTACGGGCTCTCGCTTGCCGCGCATCTGGGGGCGGCGGGCGCGGATTATCGCATCTTCGGCAAGCCGCTCTCGACCTGGCGCTCGCACATGCCGCGCGGCATGCTGCTGAAGTCGGACGGCTCCGCCTCCAACCTCTCGGCGCCGGATGCCGGTTCGACCCTCAAGGCCTGGTGCAAGGCGCGGGGCGTCGAATATGGGGACCGCAATAGTCCCGTGCCGCTTTCGACGTTCTGCGATTATGCCGGCTGGTTCCAGAAGACCCATGTCCCCAAGCTGGATGTGCGGCCGGTCATGGCGCTGACGGCGGCGGATCGTGGCTACACGCTGACGCTGGACAATGGCGACCTTGTGGAGGCGGCCCGCGTGGTGCTGGCGGTCGGCATCGCCCATTTCGCCGACCTGCCCGAAAGCCTTGCCGGCCTGTCGCCGCAGCTTGTCTCGCACAGCTATGACCATCGCGATTTGGCGCCGTTCGCCGGCCGCCACCTGCTGGTGCTGGGTGCCGGGGCTTCCGCCATCGATATGGCGGTGCTGGCCGGCGAAGCGGGGGCGCAGGTCTCGCTGCTGGCGCGGGCGCCGGCGATCGACTTTCACGCCATGCCGGGACCCGGCGCGGCGGGCCGGCTTTCGGCCGTCACCCATCCCGCCAGCGGCATCGGGCCGGGCTGGCGCAGCTATTTGTGCTGCAACGCCCCGCTGCTGTTCCGCCACCTGCCGCAGGCCATGCGCCTGCGCGCCGCCCGCCAGCATCTGGGACCGGCGCCGGGCTGGTTCATGCGCGGCAGGATGCAAGGGCGGGTGCTGGAGTATCTCGGCTACCGGATCGAACGCGCCCGCGAACGAGACGGCCGCGTGCAGGTGACCGCCAGCGGCCGCGACGGCCAGACCCTGACCCTCACCGCCGATCATGTGATCGCCGCCACCGGCTACCGCCCCGACATGCGGCGGCTGCCTTTCCTGGATTCGGGCATGCTCCTGTCGATCGCCCAGGTCGCGCATACCCCGCGCCTGTCGAGCCAGTTCGAGACCTCGCTGCCGGGCCTCTACGTGGTGGGGCCGCTCGCCGTCAACAGTTTCGGGCCCTTGATGCGCTTCATGGTGGGCGCGGAATTCGCCGCCCCGCGTCTGGCCGCCCATCTGCTGAAGACGGCCCCGGCGCGCAAAAAGGCCCCCCGGATGCAGGGCCTGCCGTCCGCCTCCGCGGTCTAGCGCTTTCGCAAGGCCGCGAACCTAGCCGAAGCGCGACGGATCGGTTATGTCGCAAGCCATGACCCTGGATTTCGATGCGGTGATTGCGCCCATGGGAAGGGCGGAATTCTTCAAGGATCACTGGAACCGGTCCTTTGTGCGCATCCCCGGCACGCCGGGCCGCTTCGCCGGTCTTCTCACCTGGGACGAACTCGATGCGGTGCTGGAGCAGCATCGCCTGACGCCGCCGCGCCTCAAGCTGTTCCTGAACGGCCATGCGGTGCCGGCGGACCGCTTCCTGACGCCGGCGAAATTCGGCGTGCCGCGGCTGGATGCGGGCGGGCTGGCGGCCTGCATCGCACAGGGCGCGAGCCTGATCCTGGACGATGTGCAGGAAGTGGCGCCGCGGGTGCAGGCTTTGCTGCACGAATTCCAGGACACACTGCACAGCGACGCCTTCGCCAATCTTTACGCGGGCTGGCACGACCAGAACGCCTTCGACCTGCATTGGGATCCGCAGGATTCGATCGTGCTGCAGGTGACGGGTCGCAAGCGCTGGCAGGTCTATGCGCCGACACGGGCGCATCCCCTGGAGTCCGATCTCGAGCCGCCGCCCCGTCCCACCGCCGCGCCGGTGTGGGACGGCATGCTGGAGGATGGCGATACGCTTTATATCCCGCGCGGCTGGTGGCATGTCGCCTTTCCGGTCAACGCGCCGTCGCTGCATCTGACGGTGTCGCTGACCCCGCCCAATGGCGTGGATTTCCTGGGCTGGGCGCTTTCCCGGCTGCGCGGCCGGGAAGAGGTGCGCGCCAATCTGCCGGCAGCGGGACTGGCGGCGCACATCAAGACCCTGCGCGGCCTGGTGGAGGGCCTGCTGAGCGAGCAGGCGGCGGGCGAGTTCCTGCGCGAATGGGAAGCCAATATCCGGCCCAGCCCGCATGTCCGGCTGCGCCGCGCGCCGCATGAGCAATTCGCCGCGCTCGGCGATGCCAGCCGCATCCGGCTGGCGGCGCTGCACCGGCTGTTCCTTACCGCCAGGGACGGGAATTTCGAATTCAAGGCGGCGGGAAAATTATGGACGGTGCCGCCCGAACTGGTGCCGGCGCTGGAGCTGCTGTCGAACACCAGGACTTTCACCCTTGCCGAACTGACGGCCAAGGTCACCGGCGCCGCGGCGGCGGAAAAACTCTCCAAGAGCATCGGCGTGCTGGCGCGCGCGGGCGTGGTGCTGGTGGAAGGCAGCTAGACGGTGGCGGATCGCCGGGGCGTGCGGGTGCATTCGCCGTCCTGGCCACGAAATCCCGCCCCGGCCCAGGCGATGGCGCCATCGGCGAGGGCGCGGTAGCCGCGGTCGCTCATGACGATCTGCAGAATAATGACCACCGCCAGCGACGGGCGGTAGCAGCCGCGCAGCACGGCGCCCAGATAAAGTCTCAGGGCAGTGATCGGGCTGTGCTGCCTCGCCACCAGCTTGGCATAGGCCCAGCCGCGGCCGCCATGATAGGCGCGGGCGGGAATCCGCGGCCGCAGCGTATCCAGCCAGTCGCCGAAGCGCCCGCAACGCCGCCCCGCCGAAGTGCGGTTCGGGTCCCACATGTCTGTCCACACCGCGCCGGGCGCCTCGGCCATCCTGAATTTGCAGCCGGCGAGAAAAAGCCGGATGGCGAAGTCAGCGTCCTCCGCCGTGCGCAGATTGGGATCGTAGCGGACGCGCCGCGCGGTCTCGCGCTCCACCACCACGGTGTCGGTGGGCACGAAGCCGCGCTCGCACAGAAGATAGCTCGCCATATGCTCGCCCTCGGCGATGGCGCGCGGCGGCTTGAGGAAGGTGCGGCCCCTGCCGCGATCGACCCGCACCCGGGCATAGCCGACAGTGTTCCGGCAGCCGTCCAGCAGCGCCTTCATCACCGCAAGATGATGCGGCAGGAATTGATCATCGGAATCCAGCGGCGCGACGTAAAGTCCCCGCGCCGCGTCGATTGCGGTGTTGCGCGCCGCGCCGCCGCCGCCGTTTTCCTGCCGGATGAAACGGATGCGCGGATCGGCAAAACCATTGACCACGCTTTGGGGATCGTCGGTCGAACCGTCATCGACCACCACGATCTCGAAATCCTGGCAGGTCTGGGCAAGCACCGAGGCGATGGCGCCCTTGAGCGGGACGGCGCGGTTATAGACCGGGATGATGACGCTGAAGGTCGGGGCCATGGCCCCGCGATGCTAGAACGAGCCGGTTAACGATTTGTGGTCCCGGTTTGCCAGCGCCGCGATCGCCAGCACCAGCGCGGCCCAGGTGACGCTGTCGCCTTCCAGGAAATCGGACTCCATCACATTGTGCAGGATCAGAAAGACAAACAACGCGAACAGCATCGGCTTGAAGCCGTCCTCGTCCCAGTCCAGCGCCCAGAAGCGCCGCAGCGGTTCGATCACCAGCGCCAGCATCGCCAGCACAAAGCCGATGCCGCCGATGGTGACCAGCAGTTGCAGATAGCCGTCATGGCCGTGGGCAGCGCTTTCGACCCAGGCGCCGCCGGCATAATTGTGCAGCGGCGACAGGCCGCCACTGTCCGCGAAAGTGCCGAAGCCCGAACCCAGAAAAGGATGGTCGCGGATATAGCCAAGCTCCGCGGTCCAGATCGCGGTGCGGCCGGTGAATTCCTGCGGATCCTCCAGCAGATGGCGAAGAACACCGCCATCCATCACCGCGACCAGGATCGCTGCCGCCAGCAACAGCACCCCGCCTGTCGCCAGTATGGCGCGCGACAGCCCGTCGCGCCAGAAGATGCGGTAGGCGAGGCCCGCGGCCACCGCCAGCGGCAACAGCCCCAGCGAGGTTTTCGAACGTGTCATCACCAGAAAGACGCAGGCGGCGATCGCTACAGCGATGCCGATCCAGTTGCGCCAGCCGATCCTGGCAAACAGGAACAGGATGGCGGTGATGGCGCACACCGCGCCGGCGATATTCTTGTGGCCATAGAGGCCGCGCCAGTCACCGACCAGGCCGGGATCGCCGCTCTCCCCCGCCAGGTGCCGCGCTGCCGGGATCAGCGGGATCGAAAGGAAATTGACCAGCAGCACGGCGGCCAGCAGCCAGCGCCAGATGCGGAAGGCGCGCTCGGCACCCAATGTATCGACGCTGAAGCACAGGGCGGTGACGATGACGACCTCAAGCCCGGCGCGGCGGAACACCACGATTGGCTCGGTCGACCAGAAGGCGCTCGCCAGGCACCAGCAGAGCAGCACGGCCATGCCCGCCGGCACCGCATGCACCGCGCTGAGGCCGCGATGCTGCAGGGCCGCGATCAGGATGACGATGAAGGCGGCAATGTAACTCGCCTGCCGGGCCCAGTCGCCCTCACCGGCGGCGGCGAAGGCGGCCGTGGGCGGCTGGAAAGCGTCCAGCCCGACAAAGATCAGCAGCAGGAGCACCGTGAAGCCTACCGCGGCCAGGGCGAAGCGCTGGACGGCAGGCGGCGCGATATATCCGATCGAGAATCCGCTATTCGCCATGGATGACGGCATACTCGTTGTAGCGCGCCCCGAACATCGCGGTGAGCTTGCCCGCGGCGCGGCATAATTTCCGCAACGGGGCCAGCCTGCGATTCGGGCTTGCCGCAAAGATGACGGCGGCAAGCGGCGACAACAAGAGCACGGCGAGAATTTTGCACAATTCGGCGATGACGAGGGCGGCCCCGGCGCGATGCTTGAGCAGCACCCGCATGTCCGAATTGCCGGTGGAATAGGCACGCGCCAGCACCCAGGACAGGCGCGCGCGGCCCGGCGGCACCTCGCCATGGGCGCGGGCCTCGTCCACCCAGGCGAAGCGGCGGCCGCAGCGGGCCAGGCGCCGGAAGAAGTCGGCATCCTCGCCGCCCGACAGCGCGAACTGGGGATCGAACCAGGGCGCCGCCATCGCCTCGACCGCTTCGCGGCGGATCAGCAGGTTGCCGGCACCCTGCAGCATGCCGACCGGTCCGCTGGGACGGCGGATATCGGGATGACCCAGGACATCCGCGAACAGGATCGAGCCCTGCAACAGGTCGGCGCCGGTGTGATGCGCCGCCTTGAGGAATTCGTCGATCCAGCCGGGCTCAGGCCATTCATCATCGTCGATCATGGCGATGAAGCGGGCGTGGCGATGGCGCAGCGCCTGTTCGACCAGCACATTGCGCACCTGGGCGATGCCCCGCTGATGGGCGACCACCGCCTGCAGCGGCCAGCGATAGCCGGGCACCAGGCTGCGGCACAGCGCCAGGCCGGCTTGGCCGACGGCGTCGTTGTCGGCGACCAGCACCGAGATATGGGCCGCGGTGTCCAGCGCGGCGATGGCATCCAGCAACCGCGCCAGACTCTTCGGCCGCCGGAAGGTGGGGATGGCAATGACGACATGATCAGTCATGGCCGCGCTGCCATTCCCCTGCCAGCGCCCGGCAGCGCAGCAGGATCGCCAGTTCGCCCAGCAGGACGCCGCCCAGCGAGGCGATGGGCCCGAAGGCCAGCAGCAGCGCCAGGGTCGCACTCACCGAGAGGACGCCGGAAACCAAACCGATGCCGGCCAGGGCCTTGAATTCACCGGCCGCCTGCAACAGCACCGACAGCGGCGTACGCAACACCCGCACCGCCATGATCGCGGCCGACAGCGCTGCGACCAGTGCGACCTGGTCAAGCGGATAGCCCTTCTTGAGCAGAAGCTGCGGCGCCCAGGCGAGCAGCGCGGCGCCTGCCAGCAGGGTGGCGAGCCAGGCGGCGGCCAGCCCGAAGGTAAAATGGCGCGAGATGCGGGCAAGGCCGCTCCAGTCCTTCGCCGCGATGGCGCGCGCCATGGCGGGGCGCTCGAGATCGGGCAGGGCGCCCTGCACCAGCGCGGCGGGGCGCATCAGCAGCATCCCCAGCGCCAGCAGCGCGAAAGCTCCCGGCCCGGCGATGAAGGTCA
>Ga0265325_10001535_pt1 | contig 16149 bp, 10 predicted proteins | sample 41420metaG_FD_202090 | JGI IMG/M metagenome (GOLD analysis project Ga0265325, IMG submission 202090) | Rhizosphere microbial communities from Carex aquatilis grown in University of Washington, Seatle, WA, United States - 4-14-20 metaG | ecosystem: Host-associated > Plants > Roots > Rhizosphere...
TACCGCGGAGGATTTGGCGGCGCTTACCTCCGAAGCAGCCGAGGTTTTTCAGCCGCGGCCGCTCTGGGCTCTGGCGGCGAAACTGGGCGCCGAACGTGCCGCCGCTACTCGCCACACGATTGACTCTCTGGCGCCGGAGGCGAGGCGAGACGAGTTACGCCAGTTATGGACTGGCATCTTGGGCGATGTTGAGCCACGGACGCCGACAGTCTCGCTGGAAACTGTCGCGCTCGAAGACTCCCACGCGCTCGGCGACGTGACTATCGAACGGTTGGCACTTGAGATCGAACCTGGAATCGTCGTACCCTGTCTCTTGTTGCTTCCCGCGAAAAAGGATTTCGCGCGAGCGGGCGTAGTCGTCGCATTTGCGCAGCAGGGGAAACAAGAGTTCCTACGCGATTGTCGGCGTGAGATCGCCGGACTTGCCGAAGGGGGCGTCGCAGTCTGCCTGGCCGACCTTCGCGGAACGGGCGAGACCAGGCCCGACGACGCGCGCGGCCGCAACAGTTCGGCCACCGGCATCTCGTCGACCGAGCTGATGCTTGGCCAGACACTCATGGGGAGCCGCCTGCGCGATCTGCGCTCGGTGGTATGCTATGTGCGCGGCCGCAAGGAGCTGGACGCCACGCGCATCGCCTTATGGGGCGATTCGTTCGCTCCCGTCAACCCGAACGATCGCGACCTGGCTTTGCCGCAGGATGCCGACCAGTTCCCCGATCTTGCCGAGCCGCTCGGAGGGACGTTGGCGCTCTTCGGGGCATTGTTCGAAGAAGACGTTCGCGCCGTTTACGCTCGCGGCGGATTGACTGGCTACCAGGCGCTTTTGCAAAGCCCGTTCTGCTATCTGCCGCACGACGGCATCGTGCCCGCCGCACTCACCGCCGGTGACCTCTGCGACGTCGCCGCGGCGCTGGCGCCCCGGCCGCTGTGGCTGCAAGGGCTGGTTGACGGCGTCAATCGACCGGTCACGGCCGAGGCGGTCGCGAAGGTTTTCGAGCTCTCGCGAGAGGCGTATCGAACCGTGGAAGCGGAAGATTGCTTCAACGTCGACGAGGCATCGACGCACCAGGGTATCGACGTGTTCTTCATCGAGGCGCTGTCGGAGGCTCCATGATCCAACTCCTCCCTCGCCGGCACCGCAGACCCAGCATCCTGATGGCCGCGGTCCTGGCCTTCGCAACGAACACTGCCACCGCGGAGCAGCCACTGACCCGTGCAACGACTGGCCCGGCAATCGAGCCGCGTTTTCCACCGCTCGTCGTCCCGCAAGGTTTCAAGGCCACACTCTTCGCCAGTGACCCGCTCGTCGAGTACCTCTCCGCCGTCGCGCTGGGCCCTCAACCAGGTTCGCTGTTCGTGGTCGCCGACTGGGTCCTGGCCCACGCGGGTGGCCCGGCGGTGGTCGAATGTCTGTTCGACCTTGCCGCGAACGACCCCGAACTCGGTGTCCAAGTTCAAGCGATCCGAGCGATTGCCGACCTGACTGATCCTGTCATGAAACTGCACCGCCTCGACAGTGGGCCGGGCGACGCCGAAGTTGCAGAGCGTCTCGTAGAGTTCGCCGAAGGTAACGATGCGAGGGTTTTGCTCGACGTGGTCATTGCTCTGGGGGCGGCTGCGATGGCGAGGGGCGCCGGATTGGCTTGTGGGTCAGTCAGAAGGGCCAGCGGCAGCAGGACCAGAAATAGTGCCGTTGGAGAACACGAATCCATGAGGGATCGGATCGTTGCTGACGACCGTCAATTCGTCGAGATACAGTGAGTCATGTTTCACGCCGTTGAGAACCACCGTGAACTGCGAATGTTCGTCGGCGGCGCGTTGGCGAAGGATGTCCCTCAGTGCTTCCCGTTTGTGCCCTGAAACCTGGCCGAACGTGATTCGCCATTTGACGTTGACCTTGCGACCCTCCGCAGCGGGTCGGCGCGTGCGCAAGCCGACGGAAGGGAGCTCCTGTTCGCCGGTTTCTTCCCAGGTGGCCTGTGTGCGGAGATTTCCAATCTCAAATTGACCCTTGCCGGGATGTGTGTAGGGACTTCGCTGTTTTCGGGTCATGAGGGTCGCGCTCGGCTGCGATCTCCGATAGACGGCAGTCAATCTGCCTGGCGCTGAGATCATGGCTCCATTATTGCGCGTTTCACGTACATTTGCACGAGAAAGTCCAAAAGGAGTATTTTCGGCGGCAGTCGAACCCCCCCGCATGGGCCAGCGACATCGCCATTCGTTCCGATATTCCGTGTGTTCACAAGAAATCAAATTGATTCTTCCCAGACGGTCCGGTACGCCCCCAGCTCCTCGAAATAGTCGAGGAGCCGGCGATAAAACGAGTCGGACGAAAGGGTGGCGCTGTCGCCGATCACGATCAGCTTGCGGCGGGCACGAGTCAGAGCGACGTTCATCCTGCGAACATCGCCCAAGAAACCAATCTCGCCGGCGGCGTTCGAACGCACCAACGAGATCACGATCGCTTCTTTCTCGCGCCCCTGAAAACCATCGACGCTGTCGATCTCCAGCCCCGGCAGTGGGAGGAGTTCTCGCAACAGGCGCACCTGGGCCGAATAGGGTGAGATCACCGCGATCGCCTCGGTCGACACGCCACAGGCGACGATCGCCTCGACGCGCCGCACGACGAGCGCCGCCTCTTGTGGATTGAAGCGGCTTTCGCCGTCGGGCTCGGTTTCTTCGTCGTAACCCGCCCCGGCCGTATCGACGAATTCGATGGGCCTATCGGTAAGAGGACAAACCGTTACGCCCGGCAGGTCGACGAGTCGATGTGCCGCGACGGCCGGATCGGCAGCAAGCGCGGCTTCGTAAAACTCACGGGACGAGAATTCCATGATGGCCGCGTGCATGCGGTACTGTACCGAGAGTCGGCGCGATGTTGTTCCGCCGAATTGCTTCATCATTCGCTCGAATAGGCTCACGCCAAATCCCTGCGCCGCGGCGTCGCCGCTGAGCACGGTGGGAGGCAATTGGCAGTGGTCGCCGGCCAAGATCACGCGATCGGCCCTTAAGAGCGGAATCCACGAATTGGGCTCTGTCGCCTGGCAGGCCTCGTCGATTACTACCAGGTCGAAGCGCCGCTCAGAAAGCAGCTCGTCGTCAAGTCCGGTGGTAGTCGCGCAGACGACGTGGGCCGTGTCCAAGATCTGGGCGACCGCCTGGCATTCAAGCCGCCGCGCGTCGGCCAACAGCGAGCGGGCTTCCTCGCGAGTCTGCCGTCTCGCGCCGGGTTCGGGCTTGGCGCGCGTGTATCGGCCGGCCTTGCGGAACAATGCCAACGCCTGCTTGACCAGCTTACGGGCAAGCTGTACGTCGCGGTGCACCTCGACCAGGAGATCGAGCGTTTGTGCGCGCAATTCGGGCAAGACGCGGGCCGGGTGACCCAGTCGCACCGCCCGTTCATCCGCCGCCAGCAGCCGCTCTAACATATTGTCGACCGCTACGTTGCTCGGTGCGCACGCCAGTACCTTCTGGCCGCGGCGGACGGCGCGGCGGATCAGTTCGACGACTGTGGTCGTTTTCCCGGTTCCGGGCGGGCCGTGGATCAATGCCACGTCACGGGCCGAAAGTGCGAAGCGCACCGCCTCGCGCTGCACCTCGTTTAGTGCGCGGTCGAGTGGTTCCTCATCGCGCAGCGGACTAAAAGCCGGGGGACGTTCGCCCAAAAGTACCTGCCGTAATTCCGCCAAACGACTGCCACGCGCCACGCGGGCGCGCTCCAGGGCGTTCCGCTGGCGTTGGCCGGCGATCTCGTCGCGCGCCAAGTCGAGGCGCCAGGTTTCGTGCTCGGCCAAGTCATCGGGGAGTTCGGCGAAGGCTACACGCACGAATTGTTCGTTCCGCTCGCAGATCACGCCCCGCGTACATCCGCTTGCTTCGGCCGCCTCGGGCGAGAGCAGAACGGGACTGCCAACGCCAAGCCGGGTCCAAGGGAGCGGCGACCGGCGGCGTTTGACGAACTGCAGGAGGTATCGGCCACCCAAGCCGGCGTCTTCGTCGGCGATGACGAGGTCGATCAAGGTGTTGCCGGTCCGCTCGGACTCCGAGGCCGAAAGTCGCCGGCCGCGCCGGAGCAGCCGTTCAGCCTCCGCACGGCCTTCCAACTCCAGTAACCTGGCGAGTCGAACGAAGTGATCTTCAGTCGGGGAAACACTCATTGATGACAGTCCAATCCATCTCGGGTAGGTATCCCAAGTACCATGTGCATAACTCCATGATTGTATGGCACTTCGGAAACCCGCCCCCTGTTCGAATACTGCCGTTGACTCTGCCCAGCGGGGCCCTATAATCCGCCCCGCAATCATCCGACCGAAGAGTTTTTGCGTTTCCGCACCGCCCTTGGCGTTGCGGCAGCGCTGACTTTTCGGTTTGGGTTAAGTAATCACCCGTCACATCCGATTTTATCATCAAAGGCCTGCTTCGGCTGCCTGGCTGCGATTTGCCAAGTTGCCGTGCGGACCGTTTCCCGATCTAACCGCCTTCAGGGAAGAGGACGGAATGTGTTCGCGACAAGTGTGTCGCGCCGTCGCCCCCATTCTCCGAAGGCAAATCTCGAAGGGCGCGTGAGCGATGCGAGCTTCCCCAAGACTTTGGATGGTGGCGACCCTGTCTCTCTTGAGTGCTACCGGTTGCCAAACCGGCAGCAGCCGGCCTAGCATTTGGCCCTTCAACAAGACCCCAGCGTATTCGAACTGGTCCAAGGCGCCGCCAGCCGAGGGCACAGCTCACACCGATCCCAATCTTCCTTCGTCACAGGCCAACGGTGCGGCCCCGGCGTATGACCCGAACGCAGGCTACGCCGGCCAAACCGCTCCTCCTGGCGGTGCGACGGATCCGAACGGCTACTCGACCATCGATTACAGCAACCCCCAGGGATCGCCTGCCGCGGGTGCTACCAACCAAGGCTATGCTGGTACGGGCACGCCCCAACAGGGCCCGTATGGTTCGTATGAGCAGCCGCAAACCGGAGGCGCCGCGGGCGGTAACCCCTACGCTGGCGCAAGTCAGGGTAGCCCCCAATACACGGCCGATGCGCGCTACGGCACGCCGGCGTCGGGTGGAGCGGCCGGTGCGGGATACGATACTGGTTCGCGGTACGATTCCCAGACCAGCCCGGCCGGCGACCGATACGCACCAACTCAAAACGACCAATACTCCTCGCCGGGCGGTGACCGTTATGCCGCCCCGGCTGACAGATACAATCCCCCTGCCTCCGAAGCTGGCGAAAACGCAGGTACATCGGGCGCGGTCAATCCGGCCGACCCGGCCTATGCACCCGGCAAAACCGACTATGTACCAGGCAGTACCGATTACCAGCCGCGTGGCGTGAAACCGTATCAGTCGCCCGCCGGTCAGTACCGTAGTAATCCCAATTCCCCTTCGTCGAGCTGGCGTCCTGGTGGGACCAAGGATTACCAATCGAATACTAGCGGCGCTTCGACCCGTGCCAGCCTTACCGGCGGCGCGCCCGCCGGCGGTGACACTCAGAACGTGAGCTACGATGCGCCCAACGACGCCGATACCAACGCGACGCCCGCCGGCGGCGACAACGCGCCCCTGGGCAATCGCTACGGCCAACCGGCAGCGACCTCGGCCGGTGGCTACGGCCAGAACGGCTCACCGGCGCGGCGGTAACCTATAGCGATAGCGGCTCTCCTGCAAGCTGCCGCTCATGCCGCGTGAGCTCGTACATGGCTTGCAGAAGCTGTATATCACAGGGGCGTTGCTCAACCTGGCGGCGCGCGAACATGCGGGCCTGGGTGGCGACCATCACTTCGACTGGCGCTTCGGTCACCTGCCCAAACAATCGGGCGTAATTCGTGAAGCTGGGCACGTTCGTGGTCACGAAGCCGTAGACCATGCTGCACGCGCCGACGGTCTTGCCCGTGAAAATTCCCGTGTTGATTGCCGTCTTCGCATAATCGCCCACGATGGCGCCGACGAATTGCATGCCGGTGGCGATTTTGCGTCCCTGGTACTCCATGTTCACTGGGCCATAGGTATTCTTCAGGTCGCTGTTGCAAGTGCCAGCGCCAAGGTTCACCCAACTACCGAGGAAGCTATGGCCCAGAAAGCCGTGGTGTTGCTTGTTCGTGTAGGGTTCGATGATCGACCCTTCGACCTCACCGCCGACCTTGGTGGTGTGGCCAAGGCATACGCCGTCTTTGATCGCCGACTGTTCGATCACTCGTGAATGCCGGCCGATGTAGGCCGGTCCGCGTAAGAAGCAAAACGGCCCGATCGAAGCCTTCTGGTCGAGCACGATCGGTCCGCGCTCGGTGTCGGTCACGACGTGCGCGCCAAGGCTCGCACCTTCGGCGACGTATACCCCTGGTTGCAACTCGCGATAGTCGTGCTTTGCAAGCCGATGCTCAAGGTTTTGGGGCAGGATTTTCAAATGGTGCCTGACCACGTCGTGCGGGTAATCGAACAGCGGCAATTTTGGCGAGTCGAGCTGGGGAAGCTTAAGCTGCGCCAGCCAGGCGGCGAGATCCTGGAACGTGGCCGTATCGGGAAGAAGCGTGGTGCCTCGAGGAACAATGGCCAATGCCACGTCGTCGCCGTTGGCCGCTGGCTTGCGGTGGTTTTCCGGCCGGTGCTCGCCGCTTGCATTGAGCAAGCCCGCACGGCCGACGGCCAGCAGTTTTTTGATCTGGTCGATTGCCGCTGCCGATGGGACGAGCCGAGCATTGACGTAGACCACCGGCTCGCGTGGCGCCTCGCCACCTGGCTTGGGCGGAGGTTCGGCCTGGCGAAAGGCTGTTAGGTGCGAGCGGACCACGGCATGCACCGGTCCAGCCAGACCGCCGACCAAATCCAAGAGGCGATACGAGCCGCAACCAATCGTGTAAGCCGGCTTGCCGATTGTGATCGGGTAGAGTTGCGGGACCGATTCATCTTCGAAAAGGACAAGCATGGACGGGCCGCACGTATGTGGATGGCGTAAACAGCCGTTACCTTAGGCCAGCGGGTGCTTGTGGGTCAACGTGAGTTCGTTGATTGGGCTTTCTCGTGTGACGCCCTTGACAAGGTAACACCGATACGCAGATGGGCGGTCGCACTGCAAGAAAATCGACTTCGACCATGTGCGCGTCGCCTTGCCCTGGAGTGGAATGGTTGCAGAAGCACAGTCCGGCGGTTGACAACAGTATCCCCGAACGCATGCCCGCGACCGCATCTCGGACAACGTCGCACCCGTGCCCGACGCACCAATTCACGACCGGCACTCACCGGCATTCACCGGCAATTCGGACAGTGAGCTGTCGATGAACTGATGATGCCACAATTGGGTGGCGAGAACTGTGACGAGCCCGAATTCGATTCCGGACCGTTTGTATCCCAGGGAGCCCATGGCCGGCATCCTCTTGCGCCACAATGCGACGGCCCGTGGATCGAAATAACCTGTCTTCCGCAGCGATTCGTCGCTGAGCAACTGGGCGACATAAGGCGTTTTTTCCGCGCCTGTAACGAAGAAAGCATCCAGCGAAGCCCGAAACATGGCCTTGGGGCGCCAGGCGATCGCATGCGGGAGCCAGCGCTCCGCCAGCAACCGCAGGATATACTTGTCCGTCAGTCCTCGCAACTTGTATCGCGGGGCCAGCTTCGCGAGAAAGGCGAAAACGTCTTCGTCTAGAAACGGGTATCGCGTCTCGACCGAGGAATGCATCGCGACTCGGTCTCCCTTGTGACTGAGAAGCATCCCTCCCAGCAGGATCTTGGCTCCCCAGAAAAGCGACCTGTGCAGTGGCGACCAACGTGTGATTCGCGCGAGGTCCGGCTCCAGGGCCTCATAGGGGTTGTAGTCCTGCAATGATTCGAGCATATCCCGGCTGTAGAACCGATCGCGCGATAGCCCCATCAATCCATACAGAAGCAGTGAGGCGTTTTGACCACCTGCCGTTTTTCGAAACCGCTGCAGCCGCGACCATGAATCAACCTTTCCGCCCAGGGATCGGAACCAAGCGCGTCGCATCAAGTCGCCAAGACGTATCCCCGGGAAGCGATCGAGCAGCCCAAGCAGCTTGTCGATCCTGAACCACGGGTAGCCGGCCAGCCATTCGTCAGAACCTTCGCCGGTCAGTGCCACTTTGTATCCCGCGGCATGTACTCTTTCGGCGAGAAGTAGCAATGCGGCACACGACGTATCGATAACCGGCCCCTCGGCGGCCCAAATCAGACGCGGATAATTCGCCAGAATTTCATTGCTGCCGAAATTCACGACGACCGGTTCAGTTCCGATGTGGCGGGCAACGATCGCCGCCTGATCAGCCTCGTCGAGCCCTCTTGCCGTCACCCGAATCGTAAAGGTCGGAATCGGGCGTCCCAGCAGCTTTGAAGCCATGGCAACGACAACGCTCGAATCCACACCGCCGCTCAGATACGAGACAACTGGCACATTCGCGCGCAGTCTGCGCTCGACGGCGTGCAACAGCACTCCTTCGAACTCATCAACGACTTGCCGAATTGGTTTTGTGGCGACCTCGTTCTCGTGGTCGGGAAAATCCAAACGCCAGTAGGTTGTTCGTTTTACCGTCGCCCGATCGCCGGGCGGAGTCATCTGAACACTCAGGAAATTCCCGGGAGGCAGGAGTTCGATCCCCTGGAAGCAGGTCACCGGCGCTGGGAGTGCAAAGAAATTGAATGCATTGTCGATTCCCCGCAAATCCGCACGGGCTCTGACCATACCGGATGCCAGCAGGGCTTTAATTTCCGAGGCAAACAGCAGCCACTCCTCATCATCCACATGGCACCGCGTCCAATACAACGGACAGATGCCGAACCGGTCCCGCGCCAGCGTCAACAGCCTGCGTCGTTCGTCCCATAAGGCAAAGGCGAACTGCCCCTTGAGCGATTCGAAGAGGCGGTCGCCCTGTTCTTCCCACAGGTGAGGGATCAACTCGGTATCGCAGTGAGTTGCGAAACGGTGGCCGTGCCCTTCCAGGACGGCACGCATTTCCGGGTAGTCGAACAGTTCACCATTGAGTACGACGGCGATCGAACCATCCTCGTTGAAGATCGGCTGTCGTCCGTCGCTCAGCCCCACGATGCTCAGCCGCCGCGAGGCCAATCCCAGACGCGGCAATTCGAGCAACCCAAATTCATCGGGACCGCGATGGAACAGTGCGTCAGCCATCCGCTGCAGTGCCCCAGCGGGCCGCGGACGCTCCCCCGTCAGATTCACGATTCCCGCAATCCCGCACATCGATCAAGCCTTGTGGCGGTGGTCTATGCTCTGGCATCTGGATTTCCCAGTTGGACTTTGGCCTGCGACCGTCGCCACCCGGTGTCCGGCATGGTTCTCATGGAGCTTGCGGAGCATGATCATTGGATTTGTCACGAGAGCAATCGCATTGGACATCGGTGACGTTGCCGAGCTGAGCATAGCAGCCGACAACTTCTTGTGTAAACGGTACAATGGTCGGGGTTCGAATGTTCGAGTGAGTCCTCCGGGCAACTGGCGTCGCCGCCGGCGAAGTCCTCCTCGGTTGGTCTGGGCCACGTAACTGAGCTAATGAATGCAGCAACCGCCGCGCCCGGCCCGTGATTCGGCACAACACGACCGGAATTTGGTGAAGTTCAAACAATGTTGACCACTATGATTACGAAAGCGAACTGGCAATCCAGGTGTTTCATGGTGCCGGGAGTTCTACTTGCAGCGACGGTTGGCGCGCTGTCGCTTTTCGCCGGAGGATCGCTCGCCGAGCTCCCAACGAGCGATGACAAATCGTCAGGGAACCGGAGTTCCGCGGCAAAGGAAGACGGAGCGGAGGAAGACGCTCTTTTGACGGTGGCCGAAGCCCGCTCGCAGGCGCGATTGCTGCATGAGACGTATGAATCCACGTTGCGGGCCATGCACCGTCGCTATTTTCGGGATGACGGCAAATTGCCGGTGCCGTCGCGCGTGCTGGATGAGGTGTTCTCCGACCTCGCAAACCGATCCGACGTCAAGACCCGCTGGCTCGCCGTCAATGCCCAAGCGATGAGTGTCGAACACGAACCGAAGGACGATTTCGAAAAGCAGGCGGCGAGGCAGCTCACGTCGGGTAAAGAGGAGTATGAGAGCGTGGAGAACGGCGTCTACCGCCGTGCCGGCACCATCCAACTCTTCGCATCATGCCTCAAGTGCCACGCGCCAGCTCCCATGCGCCCGGAAGTGCGTCGCATTGCAGGACTGATCATCAACATTCCGGTGAAGAAGGAATAAAGGCGCCTGGCGTCGTCGCGCCCCGCCGCGGGCGGGATTAAGCGACTGACCGCCTCCCCAAGCGACGGAGCGACGCTTGGCCAGTCAAGCAGCATAATGGTGGAAAGCACCACCGGATGGGGCGAAACGGCGGATTTTCTGGATTGTATCGGTTGTTTCGGCCGATACGTTTCGACGGGCACTAGGATAGGATCTGTTGGAACCTAAGTCAGAAGGAAACTGTACCATGAGATTCGCGCTGTCGGCCCTGTGCGCAATGTTGCTTCTGGCCGGCAACACCGGCTGCTCCTCATGCTGTACTCCCATTTTGCACGATGATTGCAAGGGAGAGGACGGCGGGTCCCGATTCCGCTTCAGAGGATTCCGTTGCCCCGACACCTGCGGCCAGTGCTGCGATGGGTACGGTGAACCGAGTGTCTCACATCAGCAGCCTTGGCAAGACGTGGAAAGCGCCGTGACTAGTACTCCGACCCGGCGGTCGCTGAAGCGGGGGCGGAGTCAAACCCAGGCGCCGCGGCAAATCGCCCAAGCCTCCCAAGACTACGATGAAGGTCCGCCGGCAAACTGATTACGAAACTGCACCAGGCCGTCGCATCGCGCCCAGCAGCGGAAGTGTGATCCTCGGCTCAGGCCGACCGACGTCGGCCTGATGGCGGCGGAAATAGTGTCCGAGCTGCTCCTGCTCCTTCACTTCGTCATCCATCGCCAGCTAATGGCTGGCCAATCCTGCACGACGGCTCTTTTCGACCCAGAGGCGGCGCTCTCCCTGGACTCGCTCCATGCGTTTGCCCCAATGAGCAATCGGGTTGCGGACTTCCAGCTCAACGGCAGTGGTCAACGTGGTTTCCGCAGCCGTCAAGTCGCCAATCTCGCGCTGCGCCAGCGCCAGAAAGTAGAAGGCCAAAGCATTCATCGGCTCGGCTCCACAGACCTCCGTCAACGTGTCGATCGCCAGGCCGAGGTCACGCTCAAGGAAGGCGCGCTGGCCGTCAACAAATGCCGATGACGTCGAGGCTTTGAACGACACCGTTTTGAACAAACCTTGGCTGCGCGATTGAATGGGCACTCCTCGCTCGATCACGGCCGGCGCGGACGTCCGCGTGCCTTCGATCTCAGTGCCTTCCAACACAGTGCCTTCCAACAGAGTGCCTTCCAACAGAGTGCCTTCAAACACGGTACAGCCGGTCTGGCAATAGCCGCAGTTGCCGCAGCCCATATCGGAGGACGAATAAAGATTACACAGCTGGTACTCGCCCAGCGGGTGGTGGAAAGCTAGCACGCCAAACGCTAGATTGACGCTATTAACCATCTCCAGCAACGGACTGCCCATGACGACACGCCCCTTCGCCCATCTCCATTGCCATAGCCATTACAGCCTGCTGGACGGGGCCAGCCCAATCAAGGGACTGGTCGAAAAAGCCAAATCGCAAGGGATGACGGCCCTGGCCCTGACCGACCATGGCAATCTCTATGGAGCATTGGAGTTTTACCAGGCGGCCAAGGCGGGGGGCTTGAACCCAATTCTCGGATACGAAGCCTACATCGCGCCGGGCGACCGACGACACAAGGAGGTCGACAAGAACGAAGAGGCGAGTTTCCACCTGACGCTGTTGGCACAGAACCGCGTCGGATTCCAGAACCTGATCAAGCTCGCCTCGGCTGCCTTCCTCGAGGGTTTTTACCGTAAGCCGCGGATCGATAAGGAGTTGCTCGCGGCACACAGCGAAGGCCTGATTTGCTTGAGTGGTTGCGTGTCGGGCGAGTTCAGCCGCACCCTGCTGCGTGGCCAGCAGGCCGAGCCCAACCTGCAAGCCGCCATGGAAATCGCCGGCTGGTTTCAGAGGACGTTCGGTGACCGCTATTTCATCGAGATCCAGAACAACGGGCTTGAAATGCAGCGATTGGCGATGGAAGGGGCCGTCGAAGTCGCCCGGCGTATGGGACTGCCGCTGGTGGCAACCAGCGACGCCCACTACGTCAACCGCGAAGACGCCGAAGTCCAGGACGTATTGCTGTGTATCAATACGGGCCGCTTTCGCACCGATACAAACCGGATGCGAATGGAAGGCGACCAGTTCTACCTCCGCGGCCCGGACGAAATGTATGCGGCCTTTCCCGGCTTGGAGGGAGCCGTCGAACAGAGCCAGCGAATCGCCGACTCGGTGAATATCGAGCTTGAACTGGACAAGCGGCACTTCCCAACCTTCAGTGTCCCTACCGGGAAAACCGCCACCGATTACTTGCGCGAGCTGTGCCTCGAAGGGCTGAAAAGACGCTACGCCGACGACGCTGAAATGTGCCCCGAGGGCGAGCTGGCGCCGGTCGTTCTGGAGCGGCTCGAGCGCGAGTTGGGCGTAATCAACACGCTTGGTTTCCCCAATTACTTTTTGATCGTCTGGGACTTCGTCCGTTTCGCCGCCTCACGGAAGATTCCGGCGACCGCCCGTGGCTCGGGCGTCGGCGCGCTGGTTTCTTATGCCCTGGGGCTGAGCCATGTCTGCCCGTTGAAGTACGACCTGTTGTTCGAGCGATTTCTCGACGTCAGCCGGCTGGAAGCGCCCGATATCGACATCGATTTCTGCAAGGATCGCCGCGGCGAGGTGATCCAATACGTGAAGGACAAATACGGTGCGGAAAACGTGGCTCAGATCGGCACGTTCGGCTCGCTGCGCGCCCGCGCGGCCATTCGTGACGTGGGCCGCACGCTGGGCTTGCCGATTCCCAGTGTCGATCGGATCATCGCCATGGTGCCCGACACACTCAATATCAAGCTGGCGGAGGCTCTGGAAAAGAGCGATGACCTGAAGCGGACCTACCAGAGCGACGGCGAGGTTCGCGAGGTCTTGGATCTGGCGATGAAAATCGAGGGCCTTGCCCGCAACGTTGGCACCCACGCCGCGGCCGTGGTTATCGCCGATCGCCCACTGACCGAGTACGTGCCGTTGCAACGCGTGACGGGAAAAGAAGAAAGCATCACCCAATGGGAAATGGGCGATGTGGAACGGGCAGGGCTGCTGAAGATGGATTTTCTTGGGTTACGGAACCTGACGGTCCTCTCCAAGGCGGTTGACCTGATCGAGCAATCGACGGGCCGACGGGTCGACCCCTATGGATTCCCGCTGGACGACAGGGAAACCTTCGCCCTGCTGTGCCGCGGCGAAACGAAGGGCATTTTTCAGCTTGAAAGCGGCGGCATCCGTGACCTCTTGCAGCGCATGAAGCCCGACCATTTCCGAGATATCATCGCCACCAATGCGCTCTACCGCCCCGGTCCGCTCGAAGGGGGCATGGTAGACGACTATATCCAGGTCAAGAACGGCCGCCAAAAGGCCGAGTACAAGCACCCGGTGATGGAGGAAATCCTGGAGGAGACGCACGGCGTGATGGTCTACCAGGAGCAGGTGATGCGGATTCTCAATAAGCTGGGGGGCATCGAGCTTTCAAAAGCATACACCTGCATCAAGGCGATCAGCAAGAAAAAGCTGGAGACGATCGCCAAGTTCCGCGAGCAGTTCGTCGATGGTGCGACAGCCAAGGGGCTCTCGAAACCTGAAGCCGAGGAGCTGTTCGGCATGATCGAGAAATTCGCCGGCTATGGCTTCAACAAGAGCCACTCGACTGCCTACGCTCTAATCGCCTACATGACGGCCTATCTTAAGGCCCACCATCCGGTGGAATTCATGGCCGCGCTTCTGTCGGGCGACATCGCGGACCGCAACTTCAAGAAGAAGGACTCGCTCGTCGAACACATTGAAGATTGCCGACGGATGAACATCGAAGTTGTACCGCCCGAGGTGAACCGTTGCGAGGGCGACTTCACCGTTGCTGACGGGAAAATCCTGTTCGGGCTCTCTGCCATCAAGGGCTGCGGCGGGCAGGCCGCCGAGGCCCTGGCCCGCGAACGCCGGGCTCGCGGAGCGTTCCGCGACCTGTTCGACTTCTGCGAGCGGGTTGATCCCCAAGGAGTCAACCGATCGACGATCGAATCGCTGATCAAGGCCGGCGCTTTCGACCACTGCGGCGGCACGCGCGCGCAATGGATGAGCGTCCTCGATCGGGCACTGCAATCGGGCGCTTCGGCCCTGGCCGATCGGCGTAGCGGTCAAAAGGGACTTTTCGACGAGGTCGACGAAGAGCCGGCCACTGCCGCCAATGCCAGCCTTCCAGACATGCCCGAGTGGGACGAACGCCAACGGTTGGTCCACGAAAAGGAAGTGCTCGGCTTTTACCTCTCAAGTCATCCGTTGGAAGAATTCCGAAAGACGCTGGAGGTTTTTTGCACGCACAGTACGTCGGCCGCGACGGCCTTGCCGCACCGTAGCGACGTGTTGCTGGGCGGAATGCTCGCTTCAGTTGTGTTCAAGCACAGCAAGAATGCCCGGCCGGGCGCCCCGACCAAGTATGCGATGTGGGACCTGGAAGACATGTCGGGCATGATCCGTTGCATCATGTGGGCCGATGAGTACGCGCGTTTGGGTCACCTGGTCGAGGCCGACCGTGTGCTGGCGGTGCGGGGCGCGATCGACAAGCGGCCTGGAAGCGAGGAAGCGAACTTGATCGTCAACGAGTTGATTACGTTGGAGGAGTTGCCGGCGCGTTACACCAAAGGCGTGATGGTTCGCATCGACGAACGCGCGCACGGCGAAAAGGCCCTCGATCACCTCCGCGAAATCGTCCGCGGTTACCCCGGAAACTGTGACTTCCAGATCGTGCTTGCCTTGACCGACGGAAGCAAGGTGTTTTGCGAGTGCGACGGGGTCCACGTTTCAACCGACGCCGAGATGCGGGCGCGGATTGAGGAGCTACTCGGGCCGGGCAACTTTCGCTGGTTGGCCGCACCGCCGCAGCTCAAGTCGGCCTCCAACGGCCGCGGCAACGGCTATGGTCGCCGCACGGTGGGTGCGCGCAGTTAAACTACCCCTCTGGAAGGTGGAGTCCGCGGGAAGCAGATGCCCAGAAAATCTGATCCTGGTTAGTCGATTTTTCTGGGACGGTCCCATTTTTCTTGCTTTGCCTAGTTTGCCCAAGTAAGATCAACAGTTGAATATCAAACTGTCGCTTGGCGACAGGTACTTGTAAGTCAACAATCGCCCCCACCACGGTTCATAAGCCATTTCGCCTGGTGGGGGCGTACCGGACAATTCGCCGTCAGACAAAAGGAAGAGGACACAGGTCATGACTCTGCCAATCCGTTCACGTCGTTGGCTCGCTGCTTTGGGTGCGCTCACCGCGCTCTTCAGCGTTTCGTCGGTTGGATGGGCGCAAGTCGCGCAGCAGCAGCAGGCGGGCGTGATCGTGGACGCCAACGGCGTGCTCGCTATGGCCTATTACAACGACGAGGGTGGTCAGCTCACACGGCAGCGAATGGTGGCCGCCAAAGCCGCGCTCGATGCCGACGTGGTCCGCAAGAGTAAACTGCGGATGGTCTCGCTCACGCGTCTCGAGAAGGCGGTGGCCGACGGCCGCAACCTCACCAGCGAAATGCGCTACCTCGCGGGTTTGACGCGAATCCAGTACGTATTTTTCTATCCGGATTCGGGAGACGTGGTGCTCGCGGGCCCGGCCGAGGGTTGGTACTCAGACCTTTCAGGTCGCATAGTTGGCCTCTCGACAGGCCAGCCCGTGCTGGAATTACAAGATCTCGTTGTGGCTCTGCGAGCTTACCATCCTGGCGGCGACGCGAAGCAGTCGATCGGCTGTTCGATCGATCCGACTAAGGAGGGGCTGGCGCGGTTGCAGCAATTCCTCAATTCGGCGCAGGGGGGGTTTTCATCCCAGACCGAGGCCGAGGCCCAGGCTCCGGCCATCGTCGAGGGAATCCGCGAAAGTTTGGGGATGCAACAGGTGCGATTCATGGGCGTGCCAGCCACAACCCACTTTGCACAGGTCATGCTCGAAGCCGATTACCGCATGAAACTGATCGGCATTGGCGACCCGTCGCACGA
>Ga0265325_10001537_pt1 | contig 16147 bp, 17 predicted proteins | sample 41420metaG_FD_202090 | JGI IMG/M metagenome (GOLD analysis project Ga0265325, IMG submission 202090) | Rhizosphere microbial communities from Carex aquatilis grown in University of Washington, Seatle, WA, United States - 4-14-20 metaG | ecosystem: Host-associated > Plants > Roots > Rhizosphere...
ACGACGGCGCCGGCGATGTTGTCGTTCGCCGCCAGCACGCCCTGGATGTTGTTGTTCGTCTTGACGAGCATCTGGTTGAAGATGGTCGCCGCGTTGTTCGCATCCCAGTCGGGGACGAACTGCTGCGGGCCCTTCTTGATCGCGCCGCTCTTGAAGAGCGGGTTGAAGACGGAGTCGTTGCCGCTCTTGAACCAGAACGCGTTCTGGTCGGTCTGGCCGCCCCACAGCTCGGCGACCGTTCCGTTGCCGGTGCCCTTCGCCTTCATCCCGGCGAGGACGCCGGAGGCCTGGGCTGCGCCGACCGCCTTGCCGTCGAAGGTGACGTAGACCGACGCGCTACCGCCGGTCACCTGGCGGTCGTAGTCGATGGCCTTGCCGCCCTTCGAGGTGAACAGCTTCTCGATCGAAGCGGCGGAGCCGTTGTCGAGCGCCGTCTCGATGACGACCGTCGCCCCGGCGGCGATGCAGGCCTGCGCCTGCGCCTTCTGCTTCAGCGGGTCGTTCAGCGCGTTGTTGATCGACGCGGTCACGCCGGCCTTCGCGAACGCGGCCTTCATTGCGGGAGCATCGAACTGCACCCAGCGGACGGACGACTTCGTGTCCGGGAGCAGGACGCACACCTGAACGCTCGCGCCCTTCTTCGCTCCGCCGGCCGACGCGCCCGTGACGAGCACGGTCGCGGCCGCTGCGCAGAGCGCGAGGATCAGGACCGACCTACCAGCAAGCTTCTTCACCCTTGTTGCCTCCTTAGTGCCTCGGAAACACCTGCACTTCGAGAGCGCCGTGAGGCGTCTCCTGGACGGGCTACACGTTCGCCGTGCGCCCTTGGGGGAAATTCAGTCGCGCCGCATCCACCGACAGTTGCGGAGCGGCCCCATACTACTCCACTAGGGCAATAGTTCAAGGGCCGCCGCCGGCGGCTATTTGACCGGGTACTGCTCCAGGTCCGAGCTGCCTTCGAAGCGGCTCTTCGTCGTCAGGTACCGGCCGACGTTCGCACGGGTCACGAAGTTGAGGCCGGTGTTCGTGTCGGCGGGGACGACGAGGCCGTCGCTGTAGCGGTCGAGGAAGAGCTGGAGCACGGGCAGGAAGCCCTGGAGGTACGGCTGCTGGTCGATCGCGAAGTCGAGGTCGCGGTCGTGGATCGCCTGGAGCGTCGCCGGCAGCAGGTCGTAGCCTCCCGCGCACACGCCGCGGGCGTGAAGCCCGTGCGCCCGCATCACGGTCGCCACGCCGGCGGTCGACCCGGCGTCGACGGCGAACAGACCGCGCAGGCTCTTGTGCGCCTTGTACGTCGCCTCGATCTTCTTGCCCTCGACGCCGACGTCGACCCCGCTGGCGACGACGTGGACGCGGAGCGGCCGTCCCGAGTCGCGGATTGCGTCCAGCGCGCCGTCGATGCGCGGCTGGATGTTCTGCTGGCGGGGAGTCGCGATGAAGAGGTACACGTCGCCGCGGTCGATGAGGCCGGCGATCCGCGCGCCGAACTCCAGCCCCGACTGGTAGTTGTCCTGCCCGACGTACGCCAGCCGCTTGTTCGCCCTGCCGCCGTCGGCGTTGTAGGCGACGACGGGGATGCCTTTTTGGAGCGCGAGCGCAGTCGGGCCGTCGAACGCATTCGGGTCGATGATCGAGACGGCGATCCCGTCGGCCCCGGTGTCGATCGCGGTGCGCATCGCCTTCACCATCTCTCCGACGTTGCTGCTCACGGAGCCCGTCCACTCGGCTCTGGCGCCGATGACCGCGGCAGCGTCCTGGCTTCCGTCCATCGCCGGGACGAAGAATGGGTTCGTCAGTGCGTGGTTGACGAAGACGAAGCGCCAGCGCGGGTGAGCCCGCGGAAACGTGACCGAGGGAGCCGCACGTGCGACGTCGGGCACGGCCGCGCCCGCGACCGCCGCGGCCGTGAGCCGCAGCAGCGCTGCCCGATCGAGCCCGGACGTCATCTCGGCGTCCTGCGGACGAGCCAGAGCATCGTCAGGACGACCGCGACCGCGAGCGCGACGAACAGGCTCGCCTCGATCGCCTGAAACGTCCAGAACCGCCCGGCCGGCTGGTACGAGATCACCCGCTTCCAGCCGAGCGTGACGAGGTACGTGTGCGGATCGATCCCCGCCTGCTGCGCGTGCAGCACCGCGAGGTCCTCCCGGCCGGCCGTGATGCCGCGCCCGCCGGCGTCGACGAGGACGTCGCTCAGCACCCAGTCGCCGCCCCGGCCCGCCGAGTCGGTCGCGCTGACGATGCTGTGCAGCGGCGCGAGGAAGTGAGGCCGCAGGTACTTCAGCACGAGGAAGCGTGTGGAGGCGAATGCGACGAGGGTCGCCGTCATTGCCGCCACCGTCCGGCGGTACACGAGCCCGGCGAGCACGCCGATCGCGAGCGCGAAGAGGGCGTACGCGGGCACCACGAGGCCTTCGACGTCGAAGCCGCTCGGCGCCATGCGTCCCTCCAGCGTGTCGAAGGGGCCGCGCCACCACATGACGATCGCGCTCGCGGCGGCGCCGGCCACGATCGTCGCCCCGGCCAGCAGCGCCGTCTTCGAGAGGAGCCAGCGCCTGCGCGTGACGCCTTGCGTCCACGCGAACCGGTGTGTGCCGTGCTCGAGCTCGCGCGAGAGGAGCGGCGCGCCGACGAAAAGTCCGGCGAGCGCGGGAAGCACTGCGAGCCCGCGGAGCGCGGCGACCCAGCTCTCGAACTCGCTCTGGAAGTGGCGGACGATGATGTCGCAGCCCGATCGCGCCGTGGGCGGCAGGCAGTCCGACAGCGCGTCGCGGTGATACGCCGCCTGGATCGGCAGGTGCGTGCCGAACGCGGCGGCCGCGAGCGCGACGAGGAGCCCGAGCCCGACGACGAGCTGCGACCGGTGCTGGCGCCACGTTACCCATGCCATCGCAGCGGAAGCCTTTCGCGCGGAACCGACTCCGGCATTCGCTCCGGCGCCATGTAGGCGAGCAGCAGCTCCTCGAGGCCGACGCGCTCGACCGTCCACGACGGGTCGTGGATCGGTCCGTCGCGGCGCACGAGCAGGGTCAGCTGGCGGCCACTGTGACGCTCGCGGACGATCGAAGAAACGCCGCGGATCGGGCCGAGGGGACGGCGCGGGCCCATGAGGATGCGATGGGACTCGAGCAGCTCCTCGACGTCGCCGGCGAGCCGGACGCCGCCGCCGGTCAGCAGCACGATGTGGTCGCACACGCGCTCGATGTCGGCGATCACGTGCGAGGCGATCACCACCGTCGCGGCGGTCTCGGCGACGCCGTCCATCAAGAGTTGCAGGAACTCGCGCCCCGCCAGCGGGTCGAGCCCGGCGAACGGCTCGTCGAGCAGCACGAGCCGGGGCCGCTTGCCGAGCGCGAGCGCGAGCGCGAGCCGCGCGCGCTCTCCGGCGGAGAGCGCGCCGACCTTCGTCCGCGATGCCAGCCGGGTGGGCATGTCGGCGACGAGCTCCTTGTCCCAGCGTGAGTTCGTCCGCCGGGCGAACTCGATCGTCTCCGCGACCGTGAAGGAGCGGTACAGCGGCGCGCCCTGTGCCACGAATCCGACCTCGGCCAGCACCGAGGGCTCGCGCATCGGGTCGCGGCCGAGCACCTCGATCGATCCCTCACTCGGTGCGAGCAGCCCCGCGGCGAGGGAGAGTAGCGTCGACTTCCCCGCCGCGTTCGGCCCGGCCAGACCGACGACCGCCCCCTCGGGGATCGTGAGCGTGCAGTCGCGCAGCAGCCACTCGCGGCGGAAGCGCTTGCCCAGCCCCCGCGCGTGGAGCGGAGGAGTCATGCCACGCGGCGGGCGAGCGTCTCTCGGAGCGTCGCGGAGATCAGCGCCCGGACGCTCTCTTCGTCTAGGCCGGCACGGTCCGCCGCCTCGAGCCAGCGCTCGAGCTCGACCCTGAGCGCTTCGTAGTGCAGGAGCGACGCCGCGGGAGCGAGAGTGCTCGCGACGAACGTGCCACGCCCCTGGCGCGCGACCACGAGGCCTTCGCGTTCGAGGTCGCGGTAGGCCTTCGCGACCGTGTTCGGGTTGATCGCAAGATCGGCGACGACCTCACGGACGGTCGGAAGCTGGTCGCCGACCGAGATCGTTCCGAGCCGGAGTGACTCCTTGACCTGCTGCACGATCTGGAGGTACGTGGCGACCCCGGACCGTGGGTCGAGGTGGAACTCGATCACCGGGGCATCCTACTCGGTCGTCTCGCAGCGGAAAAGCCTCCCGGCGACCTCGGCAGGCCGACGGTTGTAGGCTTGTGCCATCAAAACGAGCCTCGGAATCTGGGCCTTTGGGCCGATGGTGACGCGCTTCGTGCCGGGCGGCTACCAGCCGCAGCACGCCGGCGAGTCCACCGCCGAAAAGGTGCGCCGCGCCGTCGCGGGCCTCGGCGCGCTGATGGACGACTACGAGTTTCACTATCCGCAGGAGCTGTCGCCGAAGAACCAGTGGCAGTTCATCGACGCCGTGGCGTCGCGCGTCGACGGCGCCGCGCTGCACGCAGCACAGCAGCGGAAGGACGCAGTCGCGGCGTACGAGCTCGTGTACGCAGCCCTCGGCGCGTGATGCAGGCGCTCGTCGGGCTGGACGTCGGCACGACGGGTGTGAAGGCGGTGGCGATCGCCGGCGACGGCGGGGTTGTCGCGCGCGCGGAGCGCGGGTATCCGCTCGCGACGCCGCAGCCGGGCTGGTGCGAGCAGGATCCGGACGACTGGTGGGATGCGTCGCAGGCGGCGCTCGCCGACCTCGGCGTCGAGCCGCGCGCGATCGGCCTCTCCGGCCAGATGCACGGGCTGGTCGCGCTCGACGAGCACGACCGTGTGCTCCGGCCCGCCATCCTCTGGAACGACCAGCGGACGGGCGCCGAGTGCGAGGAGATCGAGGCACGCATCGGGCTCGACCGGCTCATCGAGCTCACCGGCAACCGCGCGCTCACCGGCTTCACCGCCCCGAAGCTGCTCTGGCTGCGACGGCACGAGCCCGAGACGTTCGCGCGGATCCGCCACGTCCTGCTCCCCAAGGACTACGTGCGGCTGCGCCTCACCGGCGAGCATGCGATCGACGTGGCCGACGCGTCCGGGACGCTGCTCTTCGACGTCCGCCGGCGGGAATGGAGCGGCGATGTCCTCGATGCGCTCGAGCTTCCCGCCGAGTGGCTCCCGCCCGTGCACGAGTCGACGGCGATCGGGGGCGCCGGCGACCAGGCGGCGGGCGCGCTCGGGCTCGGAGTCGACCGGCCCGGACCGCTGTCGGTCGTGCTCGGCACGTCGGGAGTCGTCTTCGCGGTACTGCCCGAGTACCGTTCCGACGCGCAGGCGCGGCTGCACGTCTTCTGCCACGCGGTGCCGGGCACATGGCATGCGATGGGCGTCATGCTCTCCGCCGCCGGCTCGCTGCGCTGGCTGCGCGACGCAGTCGTCGGCGAGAGCTACGACGAGCTGAACCACGAGGCGGCCCGCTGGCCGGCCGGCGTCGAGGGTCTGCTCTTTCAGCCGTACCTCGCCGGCGAGCGCACGCCGCACGCGGACCCGAATGCGCGCGGCGCGTTCGTCGGCCTCTCGCTGCGTCACGACCGCGGGGCGCTCGTGCGCGCCGTGCTCGAGGGCGTCGCGTACGGGCTGCGCGACTCGCTCGAGCTCGTGCGCGAGCTCGGCGTCGAAGCCAAGGTCGGCCGGGTGTCCGGGGGCGGCGCACGCAGCCCGCTCTGGCTCCGCATCGTCGCGTCCGTGCTCGGGCTGCCGCTCGAGCGGACGGCCGCATCCGAGGACGGCGCCGCGTTCGGCGCCGCGCTCCTCGGCGGGGTCGCGTCCGGCGTCTTCGCCGACGTCGCCGAAGCCGTCGACGCGTGCGTCCACATCACGGATCGCATCGAGCCGGAGCCCGCATGGCAGGACGCGTACGACGACGCATACGCACGATTCCGCCGGCTCTACCCGGCATTACGACCACTGGAGGGACAATGAACTCGCTCGAAGGAAGGGTCGCGCTCGTCACGGGCGCGAGCCGCGGTATCGGCGCCGCCGTCGCTCGCCAGCTTGCGGCGCAGGGGGCGAAGCTCGGCCTCGCGTCGCGCAGCGGCGACGACCTCGGCCTCGACGCCGTGGCGATGCCGTGCGACGTCCGCGACCCGGACCAGCTCGAGGCGATCGCCGACGCGACCGTCCAGCGCTTCGGACGGCTCGACATCCTCGTCGCGAACGCGGGCGTAGGGGCGTACGGCTCGTTCCTCGACCTCAGCCGCGAGTACGTGGACGAGATGATCGACGTGAACCTCAAGGGCTCGATCTGGGCGGTCCGCGCGGCGCTCCCGCATCTGTTGAAGAGCGACGCGGCAGACATCGTCATGGTCGCATCCGAGGCGGGGCGGCGCGGCCTTCCGTACGAGTCGGTCTACTGCGCGTCGAAGTTCGGACAGGTGGGCCTCGGACGCTCGCTCGACCACGAGCTCCGCGAGCACGGCATCCGCTGCACGAACGTCTGCCCGGGCGGCGTGGCGACCGACTTTGCGCTCGAGGAGGGGCGCGGCCGGACGCCGGACGCCCTGCCCGGGATGATGTCGGCGGAGGACGTCGCCGAGGTCGTGCTCTTCGTCCTCACCCGCCCGCGCGGGCACCGCATCCTCGAGACGGCGCTGCGCCCGGTGACCGAGACCTCGTGGGGGTAGAGAACGCCACCGCTACCGCTGCTTGATCGCGGTGAGCACGTAGCCGCCCTCGAGCATCGCCGGCGCCCGCTGCTGCAGGCGGTCCCACTCGGGGACATCCCAGCCGAGCGAGTCGGCGAGGCGCACGATCATGCTGAACAGCCCGCAGACGAGGGCCGCCTCGCGCAGCGCCTGCGGAGTCACCCCTTCCGCGTAGGCGGCCTCGGCGTCGGCCGCCGACAGCTCGTCGGGCCGGAGCGTCAGCTTCTCGAGGAAGACGAGCGTCGCGTGGAGCTCACGGCCGAGCGGTGCGCTGCGCCAGTCGTCGACGACCGCCTGCCAGACCTCCTCGCCGAGCGCGTACGACGCGACCGCGCCGTGGGAGCCCGTTCAAAAGGGACACTGATTGAGGAGCGACGTGAACCCGGCGAAGAGCTCGCGCTCGCCCGCGCTCCAGGCCGACGGGCCGCGCATCGCGCGGTCGAGGACCTCGGAGAACGGGCGGCCGAAGAGCTCGGGCCGGTAGAGCAGCGTCTTGACGACGCCGAGCGGCTCGCGGCCGCTGCGGGCCTTGATCTCCTCGAGCATCGCCGCCTCCGGCGGCGCATGCCCGCTGTCGACGGCCTGGAGCCTCATGCGATCACCTCGTCGGCGCGGTCGAGGCGCCGGAGACCCTGCCGTAGGGCGGCGCCGACCGTCTGCTCGAAGATGACGTCCTCCGAGAGCCCGGAGGCCTTCAGCGACTCGACGTCGGCGTCCGTCACCTTGTACGCGTGGTCGCGGACCTTCGCGAGGTAGGCGGACATCTCCTCCGGTGCGGCGGGCAGTCCGGCGGCCACGGCCCGGAGCTCGTCGATCGGATCCACGGAGGAGACTCTACTCAAGCGCGCAGCAGGACTTCGAGCCGCGTGCCGTGCCCCGGGGTGGAGCGGAGCGAGAAGCCGCCCTCGATCGACTCGGCGCGGGCGCGCATGTTCTTCAGACCCTGTCCGACGCGGCTGTCGTCGCCCTCGAAGCCCTCGCCGTCGTCGGAGATCGTCACGTAGCGCTCGCCGAACTGGCGCTGCCCGATCGTCACGTCGGCCCTCGTCGCGTTCGCGTGCTTGCGAACGTTCGCAAGGCCCTCCTGCACGATGCGGAAGATCTCGATCTGCTCGTCGGGCGCGAGCCGGATCGACGTGTCGACCTCCAGCTCGACCTCGAGCTCGCCGTCGGCCGTCAGGATCTCGACGTAGCGGCGGAGCGCGGAGTCGAACGGTGCAGTGCCGCTCGCCGACGAGAGAGCGAGGATGGCGAAGCGCGCCTCCTGCATCGCAAGCAGGGCCGCCTCTTTCAGCCGGGGCACAGCCTCCTCGAGCGGCGCTCCGTTCTCGATCATCGACGCGTGCGTCGACACGGCGAACAGGTACTGCGCGAGGCCGTCGTGGATCTCCCGGGCCACGCGGGCGCGCTCCTCGGCGACCGCCCGCCCGAACTCGGCGAAGCGAATCGCGCGCCAGGCGCCGACGAGGATCAGCGAGTACGACAGCATGCGCAGGAAGTCGCCCTGGGAGACGTAGCGGCTCGCGAGCACCGGCTGGAAGACGAGCTGGAGCGCGGCGAAGAGCATCAGCGTGAACCCGAGCGCGAGCCACTGCGCGAGGTCGTCGCCCCGGCGCCGGAACCGCTCCGCCCAGCCGATCACGGCCACGAGCGCGATGAACGCCTGCAGGGCGAGCGTGCCGGTGAGGTAGAAGGGCTTCGAGACGGCGTCGAGCACGTTGAGCGACGGCAGCGCCGCGCCGGTCGCCCGCAGGAGCGCCCACGCGATGAAGAGCACCATCCCGGCCGCCGCGACGGCGTTGGCGATCGCCCAGTCGCGGTACTTGCTGCGCCCGCGCACGAGCGGCGCCGCCGCGATGAGAGCCGTGCCGAGCATCCCGCCGAGCAGCGCCGACCAGCCTTCCGCGGGGTGCACCTGCTGCCCGCCGAGCTGGGGGCCGATCGCGAACACGCCGGCCGAGAGCGAGGTGACGAAGAAGCCGCTCGCCAGCAGCAGGTCGACCCGGCGGCCCTCGACCGAGAAGCGGACGGCGGCGAGCACCGCCACGAGCATTCCGGCGAGGCTCATCGTCGTCTGGAGCACGAGCCGGAGCGACGGCAGGTCGTACTGCGTCTGCAGCACGGGGTGGGTCAGGAACAGCGCCAGGCTGGCGCCGAGCAGGCTCGCCAGCAGGAGTTCGCCCAGCAGCCAGCTCTGGAAGTCGTTTCCACCGTCTTTCACCTCCCTCTTGTCGGCAGAACGCTCCGTGCCGATAAGCGTCCTATGCCGACCGAGGTCCTCATCGTCGACGACCACCCGCTGACCCGGGAGGCCCTGTCGTCGCTCCTGAAGGCGCACGGCTTCGACGTCGTGGGCTGCGCGTCCGACGGCGCCGAGGCGATCGTCGAGGCGGGACGGCTCCAGCCGAACCTCATCCTGCTCGACCTCCTGATGCCCGACATGGACGGAATCACGGCCCTGCCGCGTCTCCGCGAGGCGGCGCCGAACTGCGAGGTCGTCGTCCTCACCGCGTCGGGCACCGAGGAGAACCTGCTCGCCGCGATCCGCGCCGGAGCGGCCGGCTACCTGCTCAAGACGGAGCCGCCCGAGCGCATCGCCTCGTTCCTCGAAGGCGTCGCCGGCGGCGAGGCCGCGCTTTCGGGCTCGGTCGCGCGCCGCCTCCTCGACCAGGTCCGCCACGGGAACGGCCGTGGCTCGGGTGTGCCCGATGCGATCGCGTCGGCGCTGTCGGCCCGCGAGCTCGAGGTGCTGCTGCTCCTCGACGAGCATCTCGGCACCGACGAGATCGCCAAGCGGCTGTTCATCTCCGAGCACACCGTCCGCTCGCACGTCAAGAGCCTCCTGCGCAAGCTCGGCGTCTCTTCTCGCCGGGACGCGCTCGAGAAGCTCTCCGTCGCCCGCGCATAAGTCACCCACCGTGGGGGATGCGTTTCCCCTAGCGCGGGTCACGACGGACGGCGCCTGCCGGCCGATGACTCGTGCAGGCACCCTCCACACGCTTCGAGGGAATGGCGGAAACTCACTGCGGCGACGGGCGGCTCCTTCGGGAGCCGCCCGCCGTCTACCCGCTACCCGTGCGTGAAGCCGTCGAGCGCGGCGTCGACGAGGTGCGGCAGCGTGTCGAGCTCGTAGCCGCCCTCGAGGACGGCGGCCACGCGGGGCGCCAGCGAGGCGCAGCGGCGGGCGAGCTCGCGGAAGCCGTCCTCGGTGACGCGCATGTCGGCGAGCGGGTCGTCCACGTGCGCGTCGAACCCGGCGGAGACGAGGACGAGCTCGGGGGCGAAGCGCCGGACGGCGGGCTCGACCGTGTGCTCGAAGGCGTGCACATACTCCTGGTCGCCTGAGCCGGCCGACATCGGGATGTTGACGGTGGTCTCGCGCTGGTCGTCCGGACCGCCGCTCGTCCACGGGTAGAACGGCCACTGGTGCAGCGAGACGAAGAGGACGCTGTCGTCCTCCGCGAAGATCGCCTGGGTGCCGTTGCCGTGGTGGACGTCGAAGTCGACGATCGCGACCCGCTCGAGCCCGAGCACGCGCTGCGCCGCGCGCGCCGCGACGGCGACGTTGTTGAAGATGCAGAAGCCCATCGCCCGGTCGGGCAGCGCGTGGTGCCCGGGCGGGCGCACGAGCGCGAAGCCGCCGCGCAGGGCGGCCTCGACCGCCGTGCCCGCCGCGAGGCGCGCCGCCTCGTTCGTCGTGTCAGAGCCGATCGTGTCGTAGTCGAGCCACAGCGGATCCTCGATCGCCCGCAGGCGCTCGAGGTGCTCCTCCGTGTGGCAGAGCAGGAGCTCCTCGTCGGTCGCCCGGCGCCCCTCGCTCCAGAGATGCTGGTGCTGGAGCAGCACGGCGATCCGCTCGGGTCGCTCGGGGTGGTGCCCGGTCGGGTGGAGGTGCGCGAGCGCCGGATGCGTCAGGACGTCGATCGGACGATCTCGGCTAGCCGCTCGGCGGATTGGCTCATACCGAGCTCTCGAAGAAAGGAGGACGCCTCCACCCAGCTGGGTGTCTGGTGCTCGAGGGGAGGAAGGGGGGCAGAGGCGTCCATCGTCGCGATTCGCCGGTAGAGGCGTAAGTCCTCCGCCTCGGCGGGGAAGCGGCCGTCCGCCAGTATCGCGTCGAGCGTCCCGTACTGCTGCAGCAGGCGCGCCGCGGTCTTCGGGCCGACGCCGCGCGCCCCCGGCAGCTTGTCGGACGGATCGCCGCGGAGCGCGATCAGGTCGGGCACCTGCTCGGGGGCGATCCCGTACCGCTCCTGCACCCCGGCCGGGCCGATCCGCGCGATCTCGCTGACGCCCTTCACCGGCTGGAGGATGGTCACGCGGTCGCTGACGAGCTGGAACGCGTCCCGGTCGGAGGTGGCGACCAGCACCTCGCCCGGCCACGTCTGCGCAGCCGCGGCGAGGAAGTCGTCCGCCTCGTAGCCGGCCTCCTTCGCGGAGGCGAGCCCGGCGGAGCGGACGATCTGAGGCAGCAGCTCGAGCTGCTCGAGCAGCGCGTCGTCGAACACGCGGCCCGACTGGTAGGCGGGAAACGCCTCGTGCCGGTAGGTGGGGACGGTGAGCGTGTCCCAGCCGACGAGCACGGCGTCCGGCGCCTCCTGCGCCCAGAGCCGCGCGAGCATGTTCGTGAACCCCACGAGCGCGCCCGCCGGGCGGCCGCCGGCGCGGCTCGTCGTCTTCGGCAGGCCGTGGTAGGCACGGTGCGCGAACGAGTCCCCGTCCACGGCGAGCAGCAGGCTCATCTCTTCGGGGCCCCCGGAAAATGCGCAGCATTTTCTGGGGTGCAGAGTGACGCCTCCAGCTCCTCGATCCGCGCCATCAGCCGGGCGGTCGCCTCGACCGCGGTCGCTGCGATGTCCTGACCGCGCAGGTCGTCGAGGTCGACCGGCGGGCCGTACGCCACCCGCAGCCCGGCGAGTCGCAGCAGGCGGTCGGTGCCCTTCACCGCGGCCGGGATGAGCGGCACGCCGGCCTCGAGCGCGATCCGCGCCGCGCCGGTGCGAGGGCGCGCCTCGAACTTCTTCACGAGCCCCTTCTTGCGCCGTGTCCCCTCGGGGAACATCGCGATCACGTGGCCCTCCCGGGCGAGCCTCACGGCGGTCTCGATCGCAACGGTGTCGCGCTGGCCGCGATGAACCGGGAAGGCGCCGGCCGCATCGGCGATCTTGTTCAGCGGGAACCAGTACAGCTCCGCCTTGGCCATGAAGCGCAGCTGGCGCCCCGGCCAGAGCGGTACGCCGAGCGGCCAGGGGTCGAAGCTCGAGAGGTGGTTGCACGCGAGGACGCAGCCGCCGGCCTCCGGGACGTTCTCCCGCCCCCGGGCCCGGAGGCGGAAGAGGCCGTAGAGAACCGGCGCGCTGACGCCCGCGATCAGGCTGTAGGTCCGGCTCCGCCGCACCCGCGGAGTATCGAGGGGCGGGCGGTTCCGTGTCGAATCATCCCCGGCGCGCCCTGGAGAAGGCGCCCGATGCTTCGCTAAGGTGGGCCGATGGGCAAGACGCTCGTGATCGCAGAAAAGCCGTCCGTCGGGCGCGACCTCGCGTCGGCGCTCCCGGGCTCGTTCCCGAAGAGCGAGGGCTACCTCGAGTCCGACGACTACGTGATCACATGGGCCGTCGGCCACCTCGTCCAGCTCGCCGACCCCGAGGAGTACGACGAGAAGTTCAAGAAGTGGCGGATGGCCGACCTGCCGATCGTCCCGGAGGAGTTCCACCTCGTCCCGCGCGACGCGAAGTCGAAGAAGCAGCTCAACCTGATCCTCAAGGAGCTGAAGCGCGAGGACGTCGACCTCGTCATCAACGCCTGCGACGCCGGGCGCGAGGGCGAGCTGATCTTCGCCTACATCTACGAGCTCTACCGGAGCGGGCTGAAGAAGAAGGACGGCGAGCCGAAGCGCGTCGAGCGCCTCTGGATCTCCTCGATGACGAAGCAGGCGATCCGCGAGGGCTTCGAGCGCCTTCGGCCGGCCGAGCAGATGCGCCCGCTCGAGGAGGCAGCGCGGTCGCGTTCCGAGGCCGACTGGATCGTCGGCATGAACGCCACGCGCGCTGCGACGATCCGCGGCCGCGCCTGGGTCGGCGGCGTCGTCTCGCTCGGCCGTGTGCAGACGCCGACACTGGCGATGCTCGTGAAGCGCGAGCGCGAGATCCAGGCGTTCGTGGCAGAGCCGTACTGGCTCGTGCACGCCGCGTTCCAGCCGCCGTACCAGGGGATCTTCTTCGAGGGCGACGAGACGCGCATCGCCACCGTCGAGCGCGCCGACGAGATCGTCGCCAAGGCCAGTGGCAAGGACGGCACGATCACGAAGGTCGAGCGGAAGGAGCAGACGGAGAGGGCGCCGCTGCTCTACGACCTCACCTCGCTCCAGCGCGACGCGAACCGCCGCTACGGCTTCAGCGCGAGGCGCACGCTCCAGGCGGCGCAGTCGCTGTACGAGGGCAAGAAGGCGCTCACGTACCCGCGCACCTCGTCCCGCTACCTGTCGGGGGACATGGTGCCGCAGCTGAAGATCGTCGCCTCGACGCTGCAGGACATCGGTGAGTACCGCGAGGCGGCGACGTATGTGATGCGTCTCGACCAGCTGCCGCTGCAGCGCGTGATCAACGACGAGAAGGTCACCGACCATCACGCCGTCATCCCGACGGACATCCCGCACGACGTCGAGGCGTTCTCGCCGGACGAGCGCCGCGTCTTCGATCTCGTCGCACGCCGCTTCCTCGCCGTCTTCCACCCGCCCGCGCGCTATGCGCGGACGACCGTCGTCACCGAGGTCGAGGGCGAGAGCTTCCGCACGCGCGGCAAGATCACGCTCGAGGCGGGCTGGCGCGGCGTCTACGGCCTCGAGACCGAGGCCGAGAAGCAGTCGGAGGACGAGGACTCGGAGGGGGGCGAGCTGCCGAAGCTCGAAGAGGGCCAGACCGTCCGCTGCCTCGCCGCCGAGCGCGAGGACAAGATGACGAAGGCCCCGCCGCGCTACACGGAGGCGACGCTGCTCTCGGCGATGGAGACCGCGGGCAAGCTCGTCGACGACGAGGAGCTGCGCGAGGCGATGAAGGAGTCCGGCCTCGGCACGCCGGCGACGCGCGCGGAGATCATCGAGACGCTCATCCGCCGTGAGTACATCGAGCGCGTCGGCAGGGACCTGCAGCCGACGCCGAAGGGCCTGCAGGTGATCACGATGCTCGACGAGCACAAGATCACCTCGCCCGAGCTGACGGGCGACTGGGAGAAGAAGCTCTCCGACATCGAGCACGGCCGCGCCGAGCACAACGCTTTCATCAAGGAGATCGCGAAGTTCACGGGCGAGATCGTCGAGCAGATCGAGGCGCTCGACAAGGAGAAGCTCCGGCCCGAGCGCGTCGAGCTCGGCCCCTGCCCGCGCTGCGGCGCCGAGACCGGCGAGATCATCCGCGAGAACTCGCGGGCCTACGGCTGCACGAGCTGGAAGAACCGTGAGGAGACCGGCTGCGGCTTCGTGATCTGGAAGCGCGTCGCCGGCCGGACGCTCACGCCGGAGGTCGCCCGGCAGCTGATCGAGGAGGGAAAGACCCGCGAAGTGCTGTCCGGTTTCCGCTCCCGTGCAGGCAAACCTTTCCGGGCCCGGCTCGTCCTAAGTGAAGAGGGGAAGGTGGAGTTCGACTTTCCTGTCCGCGCGCAGACGGCGAAGGAAACCGCTGCCGCGGAATAGGAGTACGCACGATCACGTTCGGGTAAACGGGTGCCCAGGGTCGCAAGGGGGGGATGGTTCCCCTGGCAGCCGGAGGACTTCCCTCCTAAAGTGAGAAGGTTTGCTGACGCTCTACGAAGCACGATTCGAAGGGATTGAGTAGACCCTGACGCAGAACCAACTTCACGAATTGCTCGAAACAGACCAGGCTCGCGCTCTCGTCGAGGGTGCGGAGGAACGCGGCTACCTCGAGACGGCGGAGCTGGAGGCGTTCGCGCTCGAGCTCGACCTCAACGAGGAAGAGGTCGAGGAGCTCACGCGCGAGCTCGAGCGGATCGGCCTCGAGATCGGCGCGCCCGTCACGGCCGAGGGCGCTGCCGCAGCAGCCGAGGCGGAGGCCGAGAAGGCTGCGGTCGAGGCCGCGGCCCTCGAGAAGGCGGCCGAGATGTCGGGCGCGGCGGACAGCCTGCAGCTGTTCCTCGCCGACGTCGGCCGGCACAAGCTGCTGACGGCGGCCGAGGAGGTCATGCTCGCGAAGCAGATCGAGCGCGGCGACCCGTCTGCGAAGCGGCGGATGATCGAGTCGAATCTGCGTCTCGTCGTCTCGATCGCGAAGGGCTACCGGGGCCTCGGCGTTCCGTTCCTCGACCTGATCCAGGAGGGCACGCTGGGCCTGAATCGGGCCGTCGAGAAGTTCGACTGGCGGCGCGGCTACAAGTTCTCGACCTACGCCACCTGGTGGATCCGGCAGTCGGTGCAGCGCGCGGTCGCGAACCACGCGCGCACGATTCGCGTCCCGGTTCACGTCGTCGAGCGGCAGCAGAAGCTGTCGCGTGCTGCGCGCCGGCTCGAGGTCGAGCTGGGCCGCGAGCCGACGAAGGACGAGCTCGCCGAGGCGACCGGGCTGCCGATGCAGCACGTCGACGAGGCGCTCGGAGCCGCGCACGCGTCAGTCTCGCTGAACCAGACGGTCGGCGCAGACGACGAGGGCGAGCTGGGCGATCTCTTCGCCGACCGCGAGGCGGCCGACCCGTTCGACGAGGCGGAGGAGTCGCTGCGGCGCCAGGGCGTCCGGCGCGCGCTCGATGCCCTCCCGGAACGGGAGCGGCGGATCCTCGAGCTGCGTTTCGGCTTCGAGGGCGAGCCGTGGACGCTCGAGGCGATCGGCCACGAGCTCGACCTGACCCGCGAGCGCGTCCGCCAGCTGGAGGGGCAGGCACTGGCCCGCCTCGGCGCGCTCCGCGACTTGATCTCTGTCGCGGCCTGAAGGCCACGACAGAGATCAGTTTGGGTTGTGCTCCGCAGAGCGCGCGGCGGCGGAGCCGCCACGCTCTTATGTGACCAGGGGCTGAGGGTGCTGGGAGCGCGGCCGGTGGTGGCTGCGCCATCCCCGTCCGCGTGAGGTCGGCCTTCGCCTAACGCCTGCGGCGTTAGCCTCCGGCCCTTACGGGGGCCACGAGCGCTTGTCTAGAACAGCGACGGCTCCTGCGGACCCGGCCCTGTGTCTGACACGGGGACGTGGCTGTTCCGGGCAGTGACCCGCTCGGCTGCTCGGAGGATCGCCCCCTGCTCGAGCGGCACGACCTTCAGCTCCGGCGGCGGCTTCCGCAGGAACGAGCCGATCAGCAGCAGTTCGTCCAGGTCGACGCCCGTGTCTGACACGGGGACCCGTCTCGCGGCGGCCAGGCCCGCCTGGACCTCGAGATGCGCGCCGCCGCCGGGCGGCAGCGTCCGCTCGGCGGCGACCCGGCCGCCGGCGACGAAGAACGCGCGGGCGTGGCCCGGCTCGGCCGCCGGCACGACCAAGCATCGCT
>Ga0265325_10001540_pt1 | contig 16132 bp, 9 predicted proteins | sample 41420metaG_FD_202090 | JGI IMG/M metagenome (GOLD analysis project Ga0265325, IMG submission 202090) | Rhizosphere microbial communities from Carex aquatilis grown in University of Washington, Seatle, WA, United States - 4-14-20 metaG | ecosystem: Host-associated > Plants > Roots > Rhizosphere >...
CCGCCGCGCACCCGTCCGCTATGAGCACCGCGACCGCGGTCGCCGCGATCACGACGGGCGCGGCTTCTGGGGCCGCGATGGTTGCTGGCACCGCTATTAAGGTGAATACCGCTCTCTGACGTTCGCGGCTCGGTAACGCGCTCCACCGAGCCGCGAAAGTCACGGAGCGTTTTACAGCTCCAGCAAATATCCACGCCGCCCCACGTTCACCGCCCGCGTCGATCCCATCTCAATCACCCGGCCCGCCGCCTCGTGAATATGTCCGCAGAAAAACCACTTCGGCTGATGCCGATCGATGAATTCCCGCACCGCCGAGCTCCCCGCGTGCATGCCGTGCCGAATCTCATCCAGCGCAGTCCCCTTCGGCGGCGTATGGCAAATCAGCACCAGCGGATCGAGCCCCGCGAACTTCGCCAGCCGTTCCGCCAGCTCTTCCTCGGTGTATTCGCCGGGCGTACGAAAGGGCGTCGGATTCGAATAGCCCAGTCCCGCCACCCAATACCCATCCAACTGAATCGCGCGCTCGTGAAATGAATCAAGCCCGTATTGGGCACACAACCGCTCGGTGTCGGCAAGGGATTCGTGGTTGCCAGGCAGCACGTGCATGCGGTCCCCGCGACGCTCCAGGATGGGACCAAGGTCGTCCAGTCCGCGCCCCCATGTCACCAGATCGCCGGCGGCGAAGTAGTGGTCCGCTTCCGTCGCCACCAGCCGTTCGAGCGCGCGCCGATCGCCATGGATGTCGGAAAACACCAGCAGGCGCATGGATTGATTGTAAAGCAGGGTTATGTAGAAGTGAGGCAGGTACGCCCGCTTGTTAGCACGCGCGGTTCAGAGGCGCCGGGGTAGTCTTTGTAGCTGCCGAACCGCGACAGTCATGGAGCTGGTACTGACAAAGGCCTTTCAGCGATGACCATCCGCGGTCACATGACCATCTGTCGCCGGTATTCAGTTCACCGCTCCTGCGTATCCACAACATTCGCCGCGCGGCCCGCGACGGCCATCGGACTGCCCTCTTCGGTGTGGGAACGAAAGGAACAGCGAATGACAAAGAATTTCAGACATTATGTGGGCGCACTGGCGATTACCGCCGGTCTTGCCTTCGGTGTGAGCGCGGTACAGGCCGCGGGGGCTCCATTCGACGACCATGATTCGAACCACGAGCCGGATTATTCGAAAAACAAAAGATACAACCTGGGAATGCGCGAAGGCCGGGATGACCACGCGCACAATCGCGACCATTACAAGAAACGCCACTTCGCCAAAGACGAAGACCAGAAAGCGTACGAGTCCGGCTACCAGAAGGGGCACGGCAATTGAAACGTGGGCGGCGCTCGTCGCCGCCTATTACTCGTAAACGGGCAGCACGATGATGAAGCGCGAGCCCTTGCCCAGCTCGCTTTCCACCGCTACCGTCCCCTTCATCTGCTCGACGGCGTGTTTGACGATGGAGAGGCCCAGACCCGTGCCCCCCATTTCGCGTGAGCGCGCGCGGTCAACGCGGTAGAAACGTTCGAAAACACGCGGGAGATCCGATGACGGGATGCCGATGCCAGTGTCGGAAACGACGATGCGTGCGTAGCCGTTCTCCGTGCGCGCAGCCTCTACTCGAACCTCGCCTTCGGGCCGGTTGAACTTCACTGCGTTATCGATGAGATTCACCAGCGTCTGCTCCAGGCGCATGCGATAACCCAGCACTTCCAGATCGCCAAAAGAGCCGGTCACCAGGTGCACACCGCGCTCCGCCGCCGCCGCCTCCACAGTGCGAATGGCCGATTCCACAGCGGCCTGCACCAATACAGGGCGCGGCTGCTCGGCGTTGACCCCATTGTCCAGTTCGGAGAGAGCCAGCAGATCCGCGGCGATATTGTTCAGGCGGATGGCGTGCGTTTCAATCACTTCGACAAAACGGCGACTGTGATTGGGATCGTCGAGCGCTCCGTCCAGCAGCGTTTCCGCATAACCACGGATGGCAGTGAGTGGCGTGCGCAGTTCGTGTGAAACGTTGGCGACAAAATCCTTACGGATACGCTCCAGCCGCTCCAGTTCGGTGATGTCGTGCAGCAGTGCAATGGCGCCACGGCCTGCCGGCATGGCCAGCGGCGCGACGTTGACCTCAAACCAGGGGCCTTCGGAAGAGCCCAGTTGCAGGCGGCGGCGGGCGGGCTCGCCGGTTTCGAGAACATCGCGCAGAAGATCCACTAGCGCGGGGTCGCGCACCATGCGCACCAGCGGCGTGCCTTGTCCAATACCTGCGGGCGCCCCGGCCACGCGCGCGAAAGCGTCGTTGCAGAGCACCACTTTCAGATCCTGATCCACCGCCAGCAGCGCTTCCACCATGCCCGCGAGAATGGCCTCCCGTCGCTGCGCTTCCAGGCTGACGCGCTGCACCAGTTCGTGCACGCGCGGCGGCACGCGCGACATGGAGCGGCCAAGGACCCCGAGTTCGTCATCGGCGCGGAAAAGCTGGGGATCGGCGGCGGGATCGTCGAGGATGCGGTCGGAGTATTGTTTCAATCCGGCGATGCGATGCGTGAGCGTTCGTGCGATGATTCGTGCCGCAAGAAGGCCGCAGACCAGCGCGGCGGTCGCGGTCACCCAGAAACGCCAGTTGGTGACGAAGACCGTAGCCGACCACGGACTGGCCGCCACCAGCACTGCAGCCAGTACGCCTGCCAGCGCAACGATCCCGACAATACACCACGCCAGCGCGCCGAAGATGGAGCTACGCATCGATTGGTACTAGTTTATTGCGTTGGGAACTCGGCGAAGACGGGCGGAGTTGGCAGCGCCTGACGCAGGCCCACGCGGCGGCCCCATAAGGACGCGAAGACGATGTCCCAAAGATGCGCGCCGGCCGTGGAGAAGGGCACCGCGGCGAACAACGGAAACAGCAGCGCCGGCCACCCCAGTTCGCGGACAAAGTAGCCACCCGTTTCCAGCACCGTACGGGTGAGGTGCCAGGGCGTACCATCCGCTCCCGCCACCACGGCGCGGCCCGCGCGCAGTCCGTCAAGGAATTCACGAACGTTGCGGGCGCCGGGAACTTCGGTCCATGTGCGCGCCAGTGTGTGCATGGTGTGCGAATCGCTTCCCGCCGTGGCGATCTTGCCGCAACGCGCGGCCATGTGCGCGGCGGTGCGGTTGGCGCGCGCGGGAATAGCTCCGTTGCGCGTCTCGAAAATGGGAAACTCGGCCTCAAACAGCGCGAAATCGGCGTCGCGGCGGCGTCCGGTGAGCGCGGAGAAGGCGTGGTTGATTCCGAACAGTAAATCCTGCTCGCGCAGATAGGCCAGCAGACGCGGCATATCGTCGCGCCGCGCCTGAATTTCCAAATGCTGCCGTTCGTCGATGTCATAGACGGCGATGTGCGCTTCGGTGCCGCCGGGCAGAGTGCAGGTGACCTCCTCGCTCACGAAGAAATCGGGAAATCGCCGCAGTGCTTCGGCGGCGCCGACGGAATCGTGATCGGTTACGGTGACGATTTGCATCCCGCGGCGCTTCAGGCTTTCGTAGAGTGCCAGCGGATCGTTGTAGCTCTCCCGGCAAAAGTGCTTGAAAACGGGAATGGTGCACATGCCGGAATGCCGTGTGTGTACGTGGAGGTCGCACCTCATATGGCCATTAAGGCCGGTCGGCGTTACAGGCCGGTGTACGAACGAACAAACAATAGTGAAAAGATTTGTTTGGGGAGTAAAGAGTATGCTGCCTTACTAAGGAACGCTGAAGTAACGTAGTGTAAGGTGCTGGTAACACATCCTCCCGAGATTCGCGTCCTATAGTTAGAACACGGGGAGAGTTTTTGGACGCTTCCCGACCCTATTCCACAGAAACCAATGGCATCCGATATGGAATCCTCTGCGCCACCACCACGCCGCCGGCATGGTTGGATCTGGGCCCTCGTCGTCATACTGATCGTCGCGGCGGTGGTTTGGCTGTCCCGTACCCGCATGACTACTCAGGCGGATTCGTCCACCAAGAAAGGCGGGCGTGCCGGGGCAGCCGGTGGACCTGTGCCGGTGGCCGTCGCCAAAGCGCGTCAGGGTGATATTCCGGTGTACCTGAACGGCCTCGGCTCCGTGAACGCGTTTTATACAGTTACCGTGCGCAGCCGCGTGGACGGGCAGTTGATGAATGTGGCCTTCCAGGAAGGGCAGTCCGTAAAAGAAGGGGATGTCCTGGCGCAGATCGATCCGCGCCCGTATCAGGTGCAGCTCGAGCAGGCTGAAGGAACGATGGCGCACGACCAGGCGTTGCTGGCAAACGCGCGCGTCGACATGGACCGATACAAGACACTGCTGTCGCAGGATGCCATTCCGAAACAGCAACTGGATACTCAGGTGGCTCTGGTTGCCCAGGACGTGGGCCAGATCGAGACCGATCAGGCGGCCATCGATAATGCAAAGCTGCAACTGGTGTACTGCAAGATCACGGCTCCCATCAGCGGCCGCATCGGGCTCCGTCTGGTAGACCCCGGCAACATCGTGCACGCCTCCGATACCAACGGCATGCTGGTGATCACGCAAGTGCAGCCGATCGCGGTGTTGTTTACCATTCCCGAAGACAGCCTTCCTCCTGTGCTGCGCAAGCTGCACGTTGGCGCGACGCTGCCCGTGGAAGCGCGCAATCGCGACAATTCGCAGAAGCTGGACGACGGGCGGCTGCTGACCGTGGACAACCAGATCGACCCGACCACGGGCACGTCGAAACTGAAAGCAATGTTCCCTAACCAGGCGTTTAATCTGTTCCCCAACCAGTTTGTGAATATCCGGTTGCTGGTGGACACCAAACACAATCAGGTGATCGTGCCTTCGGTGGCCGTGCAGAGCGGATCGCAGGGGAAATTTGTCTACCTCGTGAAGCCGGACAGCACCGTGCAGGTGCAGGTGGTGACGCCGGGCATCACTGAGGGCAACGACACTTCTATCGACCAGGGCCTCCAGGTGAACGACGCAGTGGTGGTGGACGGGGCGGAGAAGCTGCAGCCCGGCACCAAGGTGAAGGTGCGGACCCCGGGAAGGGGCCGGCAGGGCGGCGGTCAGAGTCCCGGTTCTGGCACGCCAACGGGGAGCCCGGCGGCGTGAGCCCGTCGAGAATATTCATTCTTCGGCCGGTGGCCACCAGTCTGCTGATGGCCGCCATCGTTCTCATCGGCATCGTAGCGTACCGGCAGTTGCCGGTATCGGCCCTGCCGCAGGTGGATTACCCAACCATTCAGGTGCAGACGTTTTATCCTGGCGCGAGTCCGGATGTCATGGCCTCGTCGGTGACCGCGCCGCTGGAGAAGCAGTTCGGACAGGTGCCCGGCCTGAACCAGATGACTTCGACGAGCTCCTTCGGCAGCTCGCTCATCACCCTGCAATTCACGCTGGATTTGAACATTGACGTCGCCGAGCAGGAAGTGCAGGCGGCCATCAACGCTTCGGGCAGTTATCTTCCGCGCGATCTGCCCACTCCGCCCCTCTACAGCAAAACCAATCCCGCCGATTCGCCCATTCTGACGCTGGCCCTGACGTCCACCACGCTGCCGCTGCCGCAGGTGGAAGAGCTGGCCGACACGCGTCTGGCGCAGAAGATTTCGCAGCTCCCCGGCGTCGGACTGGTCAGCATCAGCGGTGGACAGCGGCCCGCCGTGCGCGTGCAGGCGAATCCAACCGCGCTGGCGTCCTACGGGATGAGCCTGGAAGATCTGCGCACGGCGCTGGGCAACGCCAACGTCGATCAGGCCAAGGGAAATTTCGACGGACCGCGCCAGAGCTGGACCATTTCCGCCAACGATCAGCTTCTCTCCGGCAACGACTACCTGCCGATTATCGTGGCCTATCGCAATGGCGCGCCGGTGCGTCTCTCCGACGTGGCCGACGTGATCGACAGCGCCGAGAACGTGAAGCAGGCCGCATGGGTGAACACTACCCCCGCGGTGATTCTCAATATCCAGCGCCAGCCCGGCACCAACATCATCGGCGTGGTGGACCGCATCACCAAAGTGCTGCCAGTGCTGCGCGCGTCCTTGCCCTCCTCGGTCGACGTGCGCGTGATTGAGGATCGCACCATCACCATTCGCGCCTCCGTCCGCGACGTCGAATACGAGCTGATGATGACTGTCGCTCTCGTTGTCATGGTGATATTCCTGTTCCTGCGCAGTCCTTCGGCGACCATCATCCCCAGCGTTGCGGTTCCGCTGTCCATCGTCGGCACTTTCGCCGTGATGTACCTGCTGGGATACAGTCTGGACAATCTGTCGCTGATGGCGCTCACCATTTCCACGGGCTTTGTGGTGGATGACGCCATCGTGATGATTGAGAACATTACGCGCTACATCGAAAAGGGCGACAAGCCGCTGGAGGCGGCATTAAAAGGCGCGAGCGAGATCGGATTTACCATCATTTCGCTGACGGTATCGCTGATTGCAGTGTTGATTCCGCTGTTGTTCATGGGCGACATCGTAGGCCGCCTGTTCCGCGAGTTCGCAGTGACGCTGGCGGTGACCATCATCGTGTCGGCCATCGTCTCCCTGACGCTTACGCCGATGATGGCGTCGAGGATCCTGAGGCACAAGCCGGAGAGCGAGCAGGGGCGATTTTATCGCGCCTCCGAGCGTGTTTTTGAGCGCGTGATCGCCTGGTATGGCCGCTCGCTGCGCTTCGTTCTGAACCATCAGACGGAAACCATGATCATCGCCGGGGCGACGCTGGTGGCCACGGTGGTGCTCTACATCATAATCCCCAAGGGCTTCTTTCCGGTGCAGGATACCGGCGTGATTCTGGGCATTTCGGAAGCCCCGGAAACGGTTTCCTTCGCCGCCATGGGGCGAGGCCAGCAGCAATTGGCGAAGGTGATTTTACAGGACCCCGCCGTTGAATCGCTGTCGTCGTTTATCGGCGTGGACGGCACCAACGTCACTCCCAACAGCGGGCGCATTCAGATCACGCTGAAGCCGCTGGAAGACCGCGACGCCAACGCCTCCGACATAATTCGCCGCCTGCAGCCGAAGCTGGATCAGGTGGACGGCATCACCCTGTACATGCAGCCCGTGCAGGACCTCACCGTGGAGGACCGCGTCAGCCGCACGCAGTTTCAGTATTCCGTGGAAAGCCCCAACGTCACCGACCTGACCACGTGGGTGCCGCGCCTGCTGGACAAGATGAAGGCACTGCCAGACCTGCGCGATGTTGCCGACGACCAGCAGAGCGGCGGCCTGGGCCTGATGCTGGACATCGACCGCGACACCGCGGCGCGCCTGGGCATTACCCCGCAAAACATCGACGACACCCTCTACGACGCCTTCGGCCAGCGCCAGGTCTCCACCATCTTCACGCAGTTGAACCAGTATCACGTGGTGCTGGAGGCGCAGCCGCGCTGGCAGCTCAATGAGAATGCGCTGAAAGACATTTACGTGAAGACGGCGGCGGGAACCGGCGCCATCACATCCACCCCTGGGGGCGTCAGCGCGCCCGCGTCGGCCACGCAGATCACTTCCACCCAGAGCGCTTCGCCTGTCACCTCTCCGCAGGGGTCATCCACTGCGGCGTCGGGAACCAGCTCCACATCGTCCGCGCCTGCGGGCCAGGCGCCTCTCAGCTCGTTCACGCGCATTCGCCAGATTGACGTGCCTCTGGCAGTGAACCATCAGGGACAGTTCCCGTCGGTGACCATGTCGTTCAACTTGGCCCCCGATGCCTCGCTTGGCAAAGCCGTGGACACCATCCGCAAGGCCACCACCGATTTGGGCATTCCGGCCAGCATGCAGACCAGCTTCCAGGGCACCGCCGCGGCGTTCGAAGCATCGCTGGCCAACGAGCCCATCCTGATTCTGGCGGCGATAGTCACCGTCTACATCGTGCTGGGCGTGCTGTATGAGAGCTACATTCACCCCATCACGATTCTGTCGACGCTGCCCTCCGCCGGCGTGGGCGCGATTCTGGCGCTGATGCTGTTCCATCAGGATCTCGGTGTCATTGCGCTCATCGGCATCATTCTGCTGATCGGCATTGTGAAGAAGAACGCCATCATGATGATCGACTTCGCGCTGGAAGCCGAGCGCGTGGAGGGAAAGCCGCCCGTGGAAGCCATCTATCAGGCCTGCCTGCTGCGCTTCCGCCCGATCATGATGACCACCATGGCCGCGCTGCTGGGCGCTGTGCCGCTCGCTTTCGGGTCAGGCACCGGATCGGAACTGCGGCGTCCACTGGGCATCACCATTATCGGCGGCCTCATCTTCAGCCAGGTGCTGACGCTGTTCACCACGCCGGTGATTTATCTGCAGTTTGACCGGCTGGGCACGTGGATCGCGCGCAAACGCGGCAAGGGACCGAGCGAACAACTGGACCTGACGGAGCAGGCATGAGCATTTCGGCGCCCTTCATTCGACGTCCGGTGGGCACTGCGCTGATGACGGCGGCCATCGCGCTCGCCGGAGCCATTGCGTTTCGTCTGCTGCCCGTATCGCCGCTGCCGCAGGTGGATTTTCCAACGATTCAGGTGTCGGCCGGCCTTCCCGGTGGCAGTCCGGAGACTATGGCGTCCTCGGTGGCGACACCGCTCGAGCGCCAGTTCGGGCGCATCGCCGGTATCACCGAGATGACTTCCACCAGTTCTCTCGGCTCCACCAACATCACCCTGCAGTTTGACCTTAGCCGCGACATCAACGCCGCGGCGCGCGACGTACAGGCGGCCATCAACGCTGCGCGCGGATATCTGCCCGCCAACCTTCCCAGCAATCCCAATTACCGCAAGGTGAATCCCGCCGACGCCCCCATCCTGATTCTGACGCTCACCTCCGACGTCATGGACAAGCCGCAGATGTACGACATCGCCTCCACCGTGCTGGCGCAGAAACTGGCGCAGGTGGAAGGTGTAGGTCAGGTGTTTGTCGGGGGGAGTTCGCTTCCCGCCGTGCGCGTGGAATTGAACCCCGCGGTGGTGAACAAGTACGGCATCGGCATGAACGATATCGCCACGGCTCTTTCGGCGGCCAACGCGAACCGGCCCAAGGGCGAGTTGTCGGACGGCACGCGCGCCTGGGCGCTCAGCACCACCGATCAGCTCATGAAGGCCGATCAGTACATCCCCATGATCGTGGCTTATCGCAACGGCACGCCGGTGCGTCTGGCGAATCTCGGCGATGTCCAGGACTCCGTGGAAGATCTGCGCAACGACGGAATCGCAGACGGCAAGCCCGCTGTGCTGCTGGTGATTTTCCGCCAGCCCGCCGCCAACATTATTGAGACGGTGGATCGAGTCCTCGCGCTGATGCCGCAATTGCAATCCGACGTTCCCCCCTCCATTCATATGGCCGTGGGCATGGATCGTACCACCACCATCCGCTCGGCGATCAAGGACGTTGAAACCGCGCTGCTGATCTCCATCGCCCTGGTGATCATGGTGGTGTTTATTTTCCTTCGCAACGTGCGCGCCACCTTCATCCCCGGCGTCGTGGTGCCGGTCTCGCTCATCGGCACGTTCGGCTTCATGTACCTGCTCGGCTATACGCTGGACAATCTTTCGCTGATGGCGCTCACCATTTCCACCGGCTTTGTAGTGGACGATGCGATTGTAGTCATTGAGAATATCTCGCGGTATCTGGAAGAGGGAATGTCTCCCATGGCCGCCGCGCTGCGCGGGTCGAAGGAGATCGGCTTTACCGTGCTCTCCATGAGCACATCGCTCATCGCCGTGTTCATTCCCATTTTGCTGATGAGCGGAATTGTGGGCCGGTTGTTCCGCGAATTCGCCGTAACGCTTTCCATCGCGATTCTGGTTTCCATGGTGGTATCGCTCACTGCCACTCCCATGATGTGCGCGCGCCTGCTGAAGCCGGACGACGGCAAGCACGGCTTTATTTATCGTGCGAACGAGCGCGTCTTCGACTGGATTCTCGATACCTACGGGCGCCTCCTGCGCACGGTGCTGCGGCATCCGGCCATCACGCTGGTGATTCTGCTGCTCACCATCGGCCTGAACGGCTATCTCTACACGATCGTGCCCAAGGGCTTTTTCCCGCAGCAGGACACCGGGCGCATGTCGGGTGCCGCGCAGGGCGAGCAGGACATTTCCTTTCAGGCGATGGCGCAGAAAGTTCGCACCTTTGTGAGCGCCGTCATGAAGGACCCGGCGGTGGCCAGCGTGGTGTCCTTCACCAGCGGCACCAACTCGGGACGCATGTTCGTCACGCTGAAGGATATGAGCGTGCGCAAAATCAGCGTGGACGGGGTAATCGCCCGTTTGCGCGCGACTACCTCCAACGTTCCCGGCGCCACGCTGTTTCTGCAGGGCGTGCAGGACATTCGCGTGGGTGGACGCGCCAGCAACGCGCAGTATCAGTACACGCTGCAGAGCCAGGATCTGCAGGCCCTCACGCAGTGGTCGCCGCAGGTATTGCAGAAGCTGCGCACGCTGAAGCAACTGGCCGACGTCAATACGGACCAGCAGAACAAGGGGCTGGCGGCGAATGTCGTCATCGACCGCGACACCGCCTCGCGCCTCGGCTTGTCAGTTCAGAATGTGGATCAGACGCTCTATCAGGCCTTCGGACAAAGCCAGGCGTCCACCATGTACACGCCGCTGAATCAGTATCACGTAGTGATGGAAGTGGCGCCGCAATACTGGCAGTCCCCGGAAACGCTGAAGACGCTGTTTACCCGCACGCCGAGCGGCATGGAAGTGCCGCTGGCCGCGTTCACGAAAGTTGCTCACACCAACACGCCTCTGGTGGTGAACCATCAGGGCCAGTTCCCTTCGGTGACCATTTCCTTTAACCTGCCGCTGGGCGTTTCGCTCGGCCAGGCTGTGGATGCCATCGACGCGGCCGAAGAAGAGATCCGCCTGCCCGCCTCCGTGCAGGGCAGTTTCTCGGGCACCGCGCAGGCGTATCAGGATTCTCTTTCGAATGAACCCATTCTCATCGCCGCCGCGCTGCTGGCCGTCTACATCGTGCTGGGCATTTTGTACGAGAGCTACATCCACCCCATCACCATTCTGTCGACGCTGCCCTCCGCGGGCGTGGGCGCGCTGCTCGCGCTGTTGCTGTGCAAAATGGAGCTCACCATCATCGCGCTCATCGGTATCATCCTGCTGATCGGCATTGTGAAGAAGAACGCCATTCTGATGATCGATTTCGCCCTCAACGCCGAGCGCAAGGAAGGAAAGAACGCGCACGACGCCATCTACGAAGCCTGCATGCTGCGCTTCCGCCCCATCACCATGACCACCATGGCCGCGCTGCTGGGCGCTGTTCCGCTGGCCATCGGCATGGGTACCGGCGGAGAACTGCGGCAGCCCCTGGGCATCGCGATTGTAGGCGGACTAATCGTCAGCCAGGCGCTGACGCTGTTTACAACCCCGGTGGTTTATCTCTACATGGACCGCATGCGGCTATGGTTCGAGCGCTGGCGTGGGCGCGCTCCCCGGCCCATCGAACCTCTGCCCTCCGGAGCGACGGATTGAAAATGAAACCGAAATTCGGGAATAAGGTGTACGTCACCTTTTTGCTTCTGATGGCGCTGTCGGCGTGCACCGTGGGTCCGCGATACAGCAAACCCGCTGTGGCTACGCCTCCTGCCTACAAGGAACTTGCGGGCGGAAACGACCAGTGGAAAGTCGCCAGCCCGTCGGACGGTGTTCTGAAAGGCAAATGGTGGGAACTCTTTGGAGACCCGCAACTGAACAAGCTGGAGGAGATGGTCAGCGTCTCCAACCAGAATGTGAAGCAGGCCGAGGCGCAGTTCCGCGAAGCGCGCGCTCTGGTGGCGTATAATCGAGCTGGCTATTTTCCGACCATCGGCGTGGGCCCCTCCCTCACCGCATCGCAGGGATCGGGCGGCAGTAGCAGCAACGGCTCCGCGACCGGACGCGGCGTATCCTCATTCTTCAGCATTCCCTTCAGCGCTTCCTGGGAGCCGGATTTGTGGGGTCGCGTGCGCCTGATGGTGGAGAATGCAACCGCCAACGCACAGGCCAGCGCCGCCGATCTCGAAAACATTCGCCTCAGCATGCAGAGCCAACTCGCGGTGGATTACTTCAACATGGTGGGTCTCGACATGGAGACGAAGCTCCTCACCGATACCATGGACGCCTACGACAAGGCCCTGCAACTGACCATTAATCGCTTCAACGGCGGCGTCGCTTCGAAGGCCGATGTGGCACAAGCGCGAACGCAACTGGAAACCACTCGAGCCTCACTCACAGATCTTGGCGTCTCTCGCGCGCAGTTCGAACACGCCATTGCCGTGCTCACGGGGCAGCCGCCTGCCAACCTCACGGTGGCCGCCGGGAAGATTGCCGCTCCGCCTCCGCCGATCCCAGCCGGGCTTCCCTCGCAACTTCTGGAACGCAGGCCCGATATCGCCGCCTCCGAGCGGCAGATGGCCGCCGCGAATGCCGAGATTGGGCTGGCGCGGGCGGCCTATTTTCCAACTCTGAGCCTCAGCGCGAGCGCAGGTCTGCAGGCCAGCAGCGTAGGGAGCCTCTTCGCATGGCCCGCGCGGTTCTGGTCCGTTGGTCCCAGCCTTTCCGAGACCTTGTTCGACTTCGGCCGCCGCCGCGCCCAATTGCAGGAAAGCGAGGCCGCTTACGACGCAACCGTCGCTGGTTATCGCGAAACCACGTTGACCGCTTTTCAGCAGGTGGAGGATAACTTGGCCGCGCTTCGCATCCTGGCGGTGGAAGCTGACCAACTCGACGTAGCCGTGAAAGCTGCCGAGGAATCACTGCGGCTGGAACTGGATCGCTATAAGGCGGGCACCGATTCGTATCTGAACGTCATCACAACGCAGACCATCGCCCTGGGTGACGAGCGCACCGCCGTGCAGTTGCTGGAACGCCGCATGGTTTCGGCCGTGCAGTTGATGACCGCGCTCGGCGGCGGCTGGGACGCTTCCAGCTTGCCCTCGCCCGCCGACCTGAAGACGGCGTCGAAAACGAATACCCCGGCGCCTGCACACTGAACTTCGGTAGTCGACAATAAAAACATGACGGGAAAGTTCCGCGCAGGCGCAATCCAGATGTCGTGCTCCGTGGATGCGAATGAGAATCTCGAGAAAGCTGTCGCGCGCATTCGCGATGCCGCCGCCCAAGGTGCTCAAATCGTCTGTCTGCAGGAACTGTTTCGCTCGCAGTATTTCTGCCGCGAGGAAAACGCGGAGCTATTCGCGCTGGCGGAATCGATCCCGGGACCAACCACCGAAACGCTTGGCCGTATCGCGCGCGAGCTGGGAATTGTTATCATCGCGTCGCTCTTCGAGCAGCGGGCGCCGGGCCTGTATCACAACACCGCGGCGGTCATCGGAGCCACCGGCGAAATCGAGGGGCTGTATCGCAAGATGCACATCCCCGACGACCCGCTCTACTTCGAGAAGTTCTACTTCACGCCTGGCGATCTCGGTTTTCAGAAATTTGATACGCCCTTCGGTCCCATCGGCGTGCTGGTGTGCTGGGACCAGTGGTATCCCGAAGGTGCGCGTATCACCGCCCTGAAAGGCGCTGGAATTCTGTTCTATCCGACTGCCATCGGCTGGCACCCGGCCGAAAAAGCGAAGTTCGGCGCGGCGCAACTCGATGCCTGGCGGACCATCCAGCGAGCGCACGCCATAGCCAACGGAGTCTACGTGGCGGCGGTGAATCGTGTTGGTTTTGAAAAGGGGCCCACGGATTCCGGGCTTGAGTTCTGGGGCTCATCCTTCATCGCCGGTCCGTTTGGCGAGGTGATCGCCCAGGCTTCCACCGATAAAGAAGAAATCCTGGTGGTGGAATGCGACCCCGCACAGACGGATGAAGTGCGCCGCAACTGGCCATTCCTGCGAGACCGCCGCATCGACGCCTATGCGCCCATCACCAGCCGCTGGCTGGATTAAGTCAGGCCGCTGGCGATTTGCCGCGTCCTGCGAAGCATTATGTCCACGAACTGGTCGATCTTGTCGGAGAGTTGTTTCACACTGTCAGACACGACTTGCACATCAGACGCAAGAGCGCCGATCGATGTGGCGTTTGTATTGTTCGCTTCCACCAGGCGTAGCAGCAGTTCTTCGATCTGATCGATTCGCTGATGTGCTCGTATTTACCGGATTGACTGGACAACGGCTACGGCGCTTCCCACTCCAGCGCGTAGATCTCGCGCGTGCCGGCGTCGCGCAGCGTCAGAACGCAATCGTCCGGGGCGATACCGGTCCACAGGTCCCGCTCGCGGATCAGGCGCTGAGCATCCTTGCCAACAAAGAGTTGCTCCACTTTGTGGTCGCGGATGCGCACGCGATACCACGTCCGGATTCCGGCAGTGGCAATAAAATGAACCCATTGGCCGTCATGCGACCACTGCGGATAGCCCGACTGCATGGTGGTCAGTTCCGTTTGCGTGTGAGTCGCCATATCGTACAATTCGAGCTTCCAGCCTAGAGCCGACAACCCAACCACCGAACGCCCGTCCGGCGACCACCGCGGCGACCACATTCCCTCCGAGCCAGGCAAGACGGAAACCTGATGTGTCCTCAAATCGATGACGTGGATGGCGTACTGTTTTGGATCCTTCGCTGCCCTGGCCGGGTCCGGGCTGCCGCCGAACGCGATGGAATTTCCGTCGGGCGACCAGCTTGGGTCCCCGTCCCCGCTCGGCCCGGCCTCGCCGTTGGTGACCTTCTGTGGCACGCCACCGTCGGAGGGCATGACATACACCCGCGTTGGCTGGCCCGGTTCCTGCGCAAAAAAGGTGATTTGTTTTCCGTCCGGGGACCAGCGCGGGAGTCTGGCCTGCAACGGTGCGAACGTTAGCTGCGTGCGATTGCTGCCATCCATGCCGCTTCGCCACACCGCGTTCTCCGGATACGACACATACGCCACATTCTTGCCGTCGGCGGAGAAGCTGACATCCTGTGCCGAGATTCCGTCCAGATACGACTGAAATTCGTGCGAGACGCTGTTGAGGATCACCAGTTCCTCGCGCTCCTGCGAACCAACCACGTAAATTCGCTTCCCATCGGGACTGACCGTGGGGAACTGGAGCGTGATGGGGCCCGTGGTCAACTGCACCGGCGTATGGTCCACACGCCGCAGGAAGCCGCCCTTTTCACGCACGGCCCAGACGTTCATTGTGTCGCCGGAAACGACGGAAAACACGAAATACTTTCCGTCGGACGTCCACACGCCGCAACAGTTCGGCTCGTGCACGTCGGGATACAGGCGATGAGGGTTGCTTCCGTCGGCGTTCACTTCCCACAAAGCATCCGGACCCTGATCGCCGCTCAGGCTGAAGCGCACTTTCGTCCCATCGGGCGACCAGCGCGGAAGATAGGTGCCACTCGGCATGGTAATGAGCGTTCGTATGCCGGTTCCGTCGCTCTTTACGATGCCCAATTCCTTCCTGTTCGCGTAGACAATCTGCTGCCCGTCGGGAGACCATGCCGCCCCGCCGGGCGCGACGATGTTCCCCAGCCGGCGCGGCGAACCGCCCAGCAGAGGGGCCGCCCACAACTCTGGCGGCGTGTGCGGCTGGAGCGACTGAAGAACCAGAAGCTCCGAACGATCCGCCGAAAGGTCGATCACCAGCGCGTCTTTCAGGGATGAGGGAAGCGGAAGCGACTGGCCGCCGTGAGATGAGACCTGCCACGCCTCATCGTTCCCGTTGGAGGCACGAGACGTAAAATACACGCGCGCGCCATCGGTCGCCAGCGGCATATTGTCGGCCCGCCGGTCGTCTGTAATCTGCACGGTGCGCAGGACGCGTGGCGGCGGCATCGGCCGAGTCAGCAGAATTGCGACCGCAATCACCACCAAGGCAGCTACAACCGCCACAATCATCGGTGTGCGCGATTTGCGTCGCACCGCCGGAAAAGCGCCCGATTGCTGCACACTACTAATCACTGTGGAGCGGCCCGATTCCGTGTCGCGCTTCAGCCGCTTCAGGTCTGCGCGCATATCGGCCGCGCTCTGATAACGGATGTCGGGGTCCTTCTCCAGCGCTTTGAGAATGATCTGTTCGAGCGCCGTGGGCAGTGCCGGATTCACGCTGCACGGCGGTTCGGGCTGTTGGTGCAGAATCCCGGCCATTACGACAGCCGAAGTTTTGCCGTCGAACGGCATTTTCCCCGTTGCCATCTCATACAGAACCACGCCTAGGCTGAACAGGTCGGTCCGCAGATCGAGT
>Ga0265325_10001542_pt1 | contig 16117 bp, 13 predicted proteins | sample 41420metaG_FD_202090 | JGI IMG/M metagenome (GOLD analysis project Ga0265325, IMG submission 202090) | Rhizosphere microbial communities from Carex aquatilis grown in University of Washington, Seatle, WA, United States - 4-14-20 metaG | ecosystem: Host-associated > Plants > Roots > Rhizosphere...
ATCGGCCGGCTTATCCGGCTCACAGGCCGTGATCATCGCGCCGGTGGCGTTTTCGATTTCCGCCGCCCGCGCGTGCCGCCGCGGCACGGCCACGGTCTGCGCCGCGACGCCGACGAAGGCCCGCCGCACCCTTCCGTGCTGCAGGATTTCGCTCAGCACGAACTGCGCTGTGTTGCTCGCGACCGCAAAGCAGATGCCCTGCGCGCCGGCGATGACCGCGGTGTTGATGCCGATGACCTCGCCGCGCGAGGACACCAGCGGTCCTCCCGAATTGCCGGGATTAAGCGCGGCGTCGGTCTGGATCACGTCTTCGATCAGGCGCCCGTTGCGCGCGCGCAGCGAACGCCCGAGTGCGGAGATCACGCCCGCGGTAACGGTCGATTCGAAGCCCAACGGATTGCCGATCGCGACCGCAAGCTGGCCGCGTTTCAGCGTCTTGGAATCGCCGAGCATGGCCGCCGGCAGGTTGCGGCCGGCGCCGGCACGGAGCAGCGCCAGGTCGGTGTCAGGATCCTCGCCCAGCAGGCGAGCCTCCATGAGGCGGCCTTCGGTGTCGGTCAGGCGCAATTCGCGGGCGCCATCGACCACATGGCTGTTGGTCAGCACCAGGCCGTCGGGTGAGATGACGACGCCGGAGCCCATGCTGCCGCGACCGTTCGCGGCGGCGCGCTCAACGCGCACCACCGCAGGCCCGACGCGGTCGGCGACCGAGATCACGGCGTCGGAATAGGCGTCGAGCAAGGGCGCATCTTCGATCGCGACCGGTTCGACCACGGCATCGCGACCTTCGAGACTTTGAGAATTGAGATCGAACATAGGCACAATCCCTCCGGACCCCTATGTAGGAATGACTCGCAAAAACAAAAGTCCAGCGGCGCAAGACAGCGGTCGTTGCCGGGCATTCAACCGCGTGGCAAGCTTGAAACGCCAATAACATGAAGAAGCGTTCTGGGAGGTTTCGATGCGCGCACAGCTCGCCCGCTGCTTTGTGTTTGTCGCCATGCTATTTTTGGCGTCGCCGATGCAAGCTGCAGAAGACGAAATCATCCCACCGACCCGGATCGAGAACGTCCGGGTTCGCGATGGCGTTACCATCGCAGTCGCGATCTATCTTCCGAAAGAGGCCGGACGCTATCCGGCCCTTTTCGCCGCATCGCCCTATCGCTTCGACAACAACTTGCTGCCGCCGACGCCGCAATTCCTGTGGCGGGAGACCGGACCGATCAAGTGGTACCTCGACCACGGATACGCCTTCGTCCACATGGATGTGCGCGGCACCGGGCGATCGACCGGGGAATATCGCTTCCTCGACAAAAAGGAACAGACCGACTTCTACGATGTCATCGAATGGGTGGCGCAGCAGCCTTGGTCCAACGGCAAGATCGGCGGCATCGGGCAGTCCTACTATGCGATGACGCAGTGGTTCATGGCGGCGCAGAACCCGCCTCATCTCGCCTGCGTCGCGCCCTATGACGGATTGATCGACGCCTATACCGGCATCGCCTACTCGGGCGGGATTCCGGGCAAGTTCACCAGCACGTGGTTCAATGGCGAGCTGCGGCCGCTCAATCAATATCCTTCGACCGGGCCCGGCAGGATGCTGCCGTGGGACCTGGCCGACGAGGCCAACAAGCATCCGCTGTACGATGAATTCTGGAAGGAGCGGGCCGCCTTCGAGCAACTCGACAAGATCAAGATCCCGGTGTTCTCCATCGGCATCTGGGCCAAGGTCGAATTGCACCTGCAGGGCAATATTGTCGGATACCAGCGATTGAACTCTCCGAAAAAACTGCTGGTGACCGGGTCGCCCAACGTGTTCCAGGCGGCTGCCGACTTCAACAGCATAGCCTTCCACGAAAAATATCTGCTGCCGTTCTACGATTGGTGCCTGAAGGGCCAGCAGACATCGTATGTGAACGAGCCGGCCGTCCGCTACCATGTGATGGGCAGCAACGCGATGAAGTCGGCGGACAGCTGGCCGCCAAAGAACATCACCTATCGTGCCTTTTATCTGAAGAAGGGGCCGACCGGATCGGTCAAGTCGCTGAACGATGGCGCTCTCGACACCACGCCGCCGACGGCCGACGAGGTGACCGAGTTCAACTACCCCGATCCGGGCTGGCGTGCCGGCGTCGTCACTTTCGGACCGCAAGGGCCGGACACTGTTGCACGCATCCTGACGTTCACATCGGCTCCGCTTCAAGAGGACTTGGAAATCGCCGGGCCGATCAAGCTCGTGCTGCATGCCGCATCGAGCAATGCGGACACCGACTTCATCGTGAAGCTCTCGGAGCAATTTCCCCAGGCCGAAGCGGAACAGGGCAAAGTGCAGCCACGCTTCCGCGTGGTCAGCAAAGGCTGGATGAAAGCCTCGCACCGCGAACTCAACAAGGAACTATCGACGGAATACGCGCCCTGGTACACGCATACCAAGGTCGAGCCGCTCGAGCCGGGCAAGATCTATGCGTTCGACGTGCCCATCATGCCGGCGGCCAATGTCTTCAAGAAGGGCAGCCGCATCCGGCTCGAGCTCGCGAACGGCGATTCCGCCATCACCGATTTCGTGTTCGAGCACGTTTACCTGCCGAACAAGATCGGCAAGGACACCATCTTTCATTCCGCCGATCATCCGTCACAGGTGCTGTTGCCGGTGGTCATCAGCCGCGCCGCGGAACGCTAGCTGCGTCTAAGAACTTGCCGTCTTTCCGGCCGAGCGAAGCGAGTGCCGGAATCCATAACCCCTGTTCTCGATTATCGGGGAAATACAGGGTTATGGATTCCGGAATCGCGCCTTCGGCGCGCTCCGGAATGACCGGGGAGATTCGTTCGACAGCCTGCTAATCCAGCTTGACGCCGGCGCGGTCCACCACGTCCTTCCACTTCGCCGAGTCCTTGGCGATGGTGGCTGCAAAGTCCTCGGGCGTGCCCCCCGCAGGTTCGTCACCGATCGCGGCAAAGCGCGCCTTGAATGCCTCGGTCTGGATGGCGCGATTGATCGCCGCGTTGAGTTTATCGAGGATCGGCCGCGGCAGCCCTGCCGGACCGATCACGCCGCTCCAGGTCGGCGCGCTATAGCCCGGCACGCCGGCTTCGGCCACCGTTGGGATATCGGGAAACGCCACTGATCGCGTATCGCCGCTGACAGCGAGCCCCCGCAGCGAGCCGGATTTGATATGCGGCGAGATCGAGTTCAGGCTCTCGAACATCAGGTCGACGCGCCCGGCGATCAGATCGTTGATCGCTGCCGCACCGCCGCGATAGGGCACGTGCTGAATCTGCGTGCCGGTCATGAACTTGAACAGTTCGCCGCCGACGTGGCCCGGTGATCCGTTGCTCGACGAGGCATTGGTGAGCTTGCCGGGGTTGGCCTTGGCGTTGGCGATCAACTCCTTGACCGAATGAAAGTCCGACTTGCCCGAAACCGCCAGCATCAGATGCCCACGCGCGATCAAAGCGATTGGCTGCAGGTCTTTCTCGATGTTGTAGGGCAGCTTCGCCACCATGTGGCGCGTGATCGCGAGCGCGCCGATCGGGCCAACGCCAATGGTGTAGCCATCGGGCGCCGACTTCGCGACGATGTCGATGCCGATGGTCAGCGCACCGCCCAGCCGGTCCTCGACAATGATGGACTGGCCCCCAAGTTGGGGCGAAAGCTCGTTTGCAAGGATGCGCGCCACGGTGTCGGTCGCGCTGCCCGCCGCTTGCGGCACGATCAGATGGATCGGCTTGTCCGGATATTCGGCATGGGCTGCTGTCGGCAACACCCACAGAACACTGGCCGCGAGGATCGACACGATCGTTGCGTTGATTTTGCCCGACACACCGCCCTCCTTCAATCTGATGGCAAAGCCTATCGGCCTCACAGAGCGATCGCAACGCAAGCGGCGCCGACGAGGTCAGCGCAGCCGTGCAGCTTCTTCAAGTACGGCGCGCTCGACGATGCCCTGGTCGTCGGTAGGTGAAAATGCCGCAACCGACAAAGGCACAGCGAGGTCGGGAAAATGGTACGCCGCCGACACGCTGTCGGGCCCCTGCCCCGAGTGACCGATGCACAGGCCGCGCGGTGATGCGATATCCATCATCAATCCCAGACCGTAGCCCGCAGTGCGCCACGGCCGGTCGGGGAGATCGACGATCACCTCACGCCGCAGCTTCATCTCGGCGAGAAGCGGTGGCGGCAGCAGCCGCCCACTGAACAGCCCATCCATGAACAACGCCGGCCCCGACGGCGGCCCCATCAGCAAACCGTGCCGCACCCAGCCGGGATGAAAGTCGTCCTCGTCGCCGAATGTGCTTCTGCGCAAATCATCACGCGTTCTGGCGATAAACGTGTCGCCAATGCCCAACGGACCGAGGACAAGCTCCTTCAACGCCAGTTCGATGTCGAGGCCGGTCGCCTGCTCGATCATGCGGCGGATGAGGAAATAGCCGGTGTTCGAATAGGACCAGCCCTGGCCCGGCTCGAACTTCAGCGGAATGGTCTTTGATTGCTCGATAATGCGCTGGTCGGGCCAAGGGTCTTCGTGCGCGTCGACCGCCGGGTCGTAGTCGGGATGCTCGGTGTAGCAGGTCAACCCGCCGGTGTGCTGCAACACTTGGCGTAGCGTATAGCTTCGTCCCGTCATCCTGCGGTCGAGCTCGAATCGGCCGTCGGCCACGAGCAGCAGGGCGCAGGCCGCGATGCAGCTCTTGGTGATGCTCCACCATGGCACGATGACATCGGGCGGATCGCCGCAAACCTCGCCGCGGATCACCGAACAGAGGATCGGCGGCCGGAGCGCCATTTCAGGTGCTGGCGAGCCAATGGCCGATGCGCTCGACCGCATGGCGCATATCCGAGGCCGAACCGGCATAGCAGAAGCGCATGAAGCGCCGGCCGCTCACCGGATCGAAGTCCACGCCGGGCGTCACCGCAACGTGGGTTTCCTGCAACATTCGCTTCGCGAATTCAAAGCTGTCCTCGGAGAACTTCGACACATCGGCATAGAGATAGAAGGCTCCGTCAACAGGCAGAAATGTGTCGAGACCGGTTTTCGGAAGACCCTCGACCAGGATTTTGCGATTGTCCTCGTAGCCGTGCTTGATGGCGTCGAGTTCGGCACGTGCCTTGAACGCCGCCTCCGCCGCAATCTGCGACAGCGTCGGCACCGAGATCGCGAGATTGCCCTGCAGCCGATCGATCGGCCGCACCAGCGCCGGCGGCACGATCATCCAGCCGATGCGCCATCCCGTCATGCAGAAGTATTTCGAAAACGAATTGATCACCACCGCGTTCTCCGACGAGCGCAGCGCAGTGTCAGCCGGCATGGCGTAGTCGAGGCCATGGTAGATTTCGTCGGAGATCACCTTGATGCCCGCATCTTCGGCGGCAGCGATCAACGCTGCCAGCGCCTCCGGAGTCATCATCGTGCCGGTGGGGTTGGCGGGGCTCGCGACGATCACGCCGGCCAGCGGCTTCCTGCGATGCGCGGCCAGCAGGCCTTCGCCCGTGAGCACAAAACGAGTGGCGGCTTCGGTCTGAACGAGCACGGGCTCGCAGCCCAGAGCTGTCAGGATATGACGATATGGCGGATAACCCGGATTGGCGATCGCGACCCGATCGCCCGGTTCGAACATGGCAAGAAATGCCAGGATGAAGCCCGCTGACGATCCGGTCGTCACCACGACGCGTTCCGGTGCGACGCTCAGGTTATGGCGTTCCAAATAATGATGCGCGATCGCCGCTCGCAACGAGGGGATGCCAAGCGACTCGGTGTAGCCCAGCGGACCGGAGCCGAGCGCGGCGCGCACCGCCTCGATGGCGGTTGACGGCGCGCCGACCGCCGGCTGACCAACCTCCATGTGCACAACCTGACCGCCGGACGCCTCGATTCGGGCAGCCGCTGCCATCACGTCCATCACCATAAACGGCGGCACATTGCTGCGAGCGGAAGGCGTCGTTAACCGTCGCGCGGTATCGAGCATCATCGTCGGCGATCCCGGACGCTCTCGGCCCCGCCCCGCTGTTGCCGCATTCGGCGCCCCTTACTGGAGTTTGCCCAGGGCGACGAAGCGCGCACCGAGACGTGATCCGGAGTTCCGTTGACCCTCTTTGGGGGCGCCACTAGTTTGGCTGCATATTGGTTCGGGATCCCACGCGGACATGACCGAGGGCGGAACACCTATCAGGGTGAAGCGTACGACGCTAGCCGCGCGCGCGGTGACTGTACTGGCGGCCGTTGCGGTTGGCTCGCTCCCCAGCGCTTCGGTCGTGCCGACGCCCGTTCGCGCGCAAAGCCTCCCCCCTGGCTTGCCAGTGATCCGCGATGCCGAGATCGAACAATTGCTGCGGGATTATTCGCAGCCGATTCTGCGCGCCGCCGGTCTTGCACAGCAGAACATCCAGGTCACCATCATCAACGACCGAACGTTCAATGCGTTTGTCATCGACGCCAAGCGCATCTTCATCAACGCCGGCGCGCTGATAGACGCCAAGTCACCGAACGAAGTGATCGGCGTCCTCGCCCACGAAACCGGCCACATCGCAGGCGGACACCTGTCGCGGCTGCGTCAGCAGCTCGCCACCGCGCAAACCACCTCGATCATCGCCATGCTACTCGGCATCGGCGGTATGGTTGCCGCAGCAAAATCCGGCAGCAACATCGGCGACCCGTCTGCCGCCATACTGGGTCCGCAGGAAACTATCCGTCGGACGCTGCTGTCCTACCAGCGCGCCCAGGAGGAACAGGCGGACCGCGCCGGCGTCAAATTCCTCGCCGCGACAGGACAGTCAGCGAAGGGCATGTACACCACGTTCAAGCGCTTGTCCGACGAGATGCTGTTCGCGGCCCACGCCGCCGATCCCTATTTGCAATCTCATCCGATGCCGGCCGAGCGCGTCGCCGCTCTCGAAGTACTGGCCAAGGCAAGCCCCAATTGGGACAAGCTCGATTCGGCCGCTTTGCAAGAACGCCACGACCTGATGCGGGCCAAACTCACCGGCTTCCTCGATCGCGGCGATACGGTTGCACGGCGCTACCCCCCAAGCGACAACAGCCTGCCGGCGCGCTACGCACGCGCCATCGCCGCCTATCGCCAGGTGGGAGTCCGCGCGGCGTTGGGGCAGATCGATGCCCTCATCCAGGCGCAGCCGCATAACCCGTATTTCTACGAATTAAAGGGACAGGCGCTCCTGGAGGGGGCGAGGGCCGCCGAGGCCATCGCGCCGCTGCGCCGTGCCGTCCAATTGGCGCCCTACCCTGCGCTCATCCAAATCATGCTGGCGCAGGCTCTGAACGCAGCCAGCGGCCCCCGTACCGCTGACGAGGCCGTTACGTTGCTGCGCACAGCGCTGGCGTATGAGCCGGAATCGGTGGACGGATACACACAATTGGCGATGGCCTATGGACACAAAGGCGATCTCGCGCAGGCCGATCTCGCCTCCGCGCTTGCCGCGTTCATGCGCGGCGACGCTGCAACTGCTCGTCAGCTTGCTTCACGAGCGAAGACTCGCTTTCCGATCGGGTCGCCGGGCTGGGTCAAGGCCGACGACATCGTGAGCTTCAAACAAACCGCGCGTCACTGATACTGAAAGGATTAATGCCATGCGACTTCTAACCCGCCTCGCCCTGGCCGTGAGCGTCATGTCGGCACTCGCCGTCAATTCGGGCCGCGCGCAGGACTTCTCGGATGCCCAGCGTCAAGGCATCGAGAAGATTATCCGCGAGTATCTGGTGCAGCATCCTGAAGTGCTGCAGGAGGCGATCTCCGAGCTTGAAAAAAAGCAGGCCGCTGATGAGGCCGTCAAGCACGAAGCAGCCGTCAGCGACAACGCCGCAACACTTTTTAACTCGCCGCGTCAGGTCGTGTCCGGAAATCCGAACGGGGATGTCACCTTCGTCGAGTTCTTCGATTACAACTGCGGTTACTGCAAACGCGCCATGAGCGACATGTTTGATCTGATGAAGACCGACGGGAAGCTCAAGGTTGTGCTGAAGGAATTCCCGGTGCTCGGGCCAGGCTCCATCGAGGCGGCGAAAGTCGCGGTCGCGGTCCGCATGCAGGACAAGGGCGGCCAGAAGTACATGCAGTTCCACCAGAGGCTTCTCGGCGGGCGCGGACAGGCTGACAAGGCACGCGCTCTCGCAGTGGCAAAAGAGGTCGGGCTCGACATGCCGCGGCTCGAAAAGGACGTGGACAGCCCCGAGGTCAAGGCAACCATCGACGAAAGCATGAAACTTGCCGAGCAGCTCGGCCTGAACGGCACGCCGAGCTATGTCATCGGCAAGCAGGTCATCGTCGGCGCGGTCGGCATCGACGCGCTGAAAGAGAAGGTCAATACCGCCCGTTGCGGCAAAGTCTCCTGCTAGGTCGGCTCCACGGTTGACGCGCGCGAACGGCCAGCCGTTCGCGCGCTTCGCTTTTTCGGCCTTGCATGGCCGCGCGATCCGGCCGCCCGCGCCGGCGGGCTTTCCCTTTCCTGAGAGCCTGCCTATAAAGCTGCAACTTTGCAGGCAAGACATGGCCCGATCGATCGCAAAGACCGTCTATGTACTCAACGGACCGAATCTCAACCTGCTCGGGACCCGCGAGCCCGCCATCTACGGCCGGTCGACGTTGAAAGACGTCGAGAAGCTCTGCCGCCAGACCGCCCAAGCGCACGGCTTCTCCGTGGAATTTCGACAGTCGAATCATGAGGGAGAGATTGTCGACTGGATTCAGGAAGCCGGCTCGACCAAGGCCCTGGGCGTCGTCCTCAATCCGGCGGGCCTCACCCACACCTCGGTCGCCGTGCATGACGCTATCAAGGCGGTCAGCGTGCCCGTGATTGAGGTCCACATCAGCAACATCCACGCGCGCGAACCCTGGCGACACCATTCGTATGTCTCGTTGGTCGCCAAGGCGATCATTTGCGGTTTTGGCATCCACGGCTATGCCCTCGCGATCGACGGCATCGCAGCGATGTCGGGAAAAAGGCGCTGAGCATGGCGCCAGAGGACAAGAGCGACACCGAGAGCAAGACCGCGGTCGACAAGGAGTTGATCCGCGAACTGGCCAAGCTTCTCGACGAGACCGGATTGACTGAGATCGAGATCGAGCGCGAGGGGCTTCGGGTGCGGGTCGGACGGGGTGGCATGACCGTGTCTTCCGCTTCGGCGTTGCAGGCGCCGGTACTCATCACCGCCGCGTCCGTCGTCGCGGCAACCAGCGATCCGTCCAAACATCCTGGTGCCGTCACGTCGCCGATGGTCGGCACCGCCTATCGCGGGTCGTCGCCGGGCTCGCCGCCGTTCGTGGAGATCGGCAGCCGGGTCACGGCCGGCGAAACGCTGCTGATCATCGAGGCGATGAAAACCATGAACCAGATTCCGGCGCCGCGCTCGGGAACAGTGACGCAAATCCTGATCGAAGACGGTCAGCCGGTCGAATTCGGCGAGCCTCTCGTTATCATCGAGTGAACGCGGGGATTGCCCCGGCCCATGTTTGACAAGATCCTCATCGCCAACCGCGGCGAGATTGCACTTCGGGTGCTGCGCGCCTGTCAGGAGCTCGGCATACCCACCGTCGCGGTGCATTCGACGGCGGACGCCGATGCCATGCATGTCCGGCTCGCGGACGAGAGTGTCTGCATCGGCCCGCCGCCGGCGCGAGACAGCTATCTCAATGTCCCAGCATTGCTTGCCGCATGCGAAATCACCGGAGCCGACGCCGTGCATCCGGGCTACGGATTCCTGTCGGAAAATGCTCGCTTTGCCGAGATCCTCGCCGAACACAGCGTGCAATTCATCGGACCCAAGCCCGAGCACATTCGGCAAATGGGTGACAAGATCGAGGCCAAACGCACCGCCAAAGCGCTCGGTATCCCATGCGTGCCGGGTTCCGACGGCGGCATCACGTCGGACGCGACTGCACTCACCCTCGCCCGCCAGATCGGCTTTCCCGTGCTGGTGAAAGCCGCGGCCGGTGGCGGTGGCCGCGGCATGAAGGTCGCTCATCACGAAGACGAGCTTGCCACCGCGCTTGCAACCGCGCGGACCGAAGCCAAAGCCGCGTTCGGCGACGACACCGTCTATCTCGAGAAATATCTGCAACGCCCGCGCCACATCGAAATCCAAGTGCTCGGCGACGGCCGCGGCAACGCCATCCATCTCGGCGAGCGCGATTGCTCGTTGCAGCGTCGGCACCAGAAGGTGTTCGAGGAGAGCCCCTCCCCCGCGCTCAACGTCGCTGCCCGGAACGCCATCGGCGAAATCGCCGCAAAGGCGATGCGCGAAATGAAATATCTCGGCGTCGGGACCGTGGAATTTCTGTACGACGAGGGCCAGTTCTATTTCATCGAGATGAACACCCGCATCCAGGTTGAGCATCCGGTGACCGAGATGATCACCGGCATCGATCTCGTCCTGGAGCAAATCCGGGTCGCTGCGGGCGGCGAACTACCGACGGCACAGGAGGGCGTCGAATTCCGCGGCCATGCCATCGAGTGCCGGGTCAATGCGGAAAATCCGACAACGTTTCTGCCGTCACCCGGCAAGATCAGTTCGTATCATCCTCCCGGAGGGCTCGGAGTCCGCGTCGACTCGGCAGTCTATCAGGGCTACACGATCCCGCCGTTTTACGACTCGATGGTCGGCAAGCTGATCGTGCACGGCAAGACCCGAACCGAGTGCCTGATGCGGCTCAAGCGCGCTCTCGACGAATTCGTGGTCGACGGTATCGAGACGACGCTGCCGTTGTTCCGCAAGCTTGTGCGGACGCAGGACATCATCGACGGCAACTACCATATCCACTGGCTTGAGCGATTCCTCGCGGAAGGCGGCATGGAGCCGTAGATCGCCGCCTCAGTGTTGAGTATGCGTCATTTGAGCGAGCATCGTGCAAAGCTTGTCCGGGTTGTACGGCTTTGCCACAAACACCGCGCCAGGAACCGCGATAAGCTGATCGAGCCTTTGCACCGAGCCCGACGCATACACCACCGGCAGATCGGGACGCAGTTGCCGCGCCAGTTGCGCCAGAGCTGCGCCGTCGAGACCGCCTGGAAGATTGATATCCGTCAGCAGGATGTCGCAGCGTGAACCGCTGGTCAGATGTCTGAGAGCATCCTTTGCATTGGCCACGGCATGCACCCGAAAGCCATGTTCTTCCAAGACCTCGGTCAACATCAGGCTGAGCAAGAACTCGTCTTCGACCAGCAGCACCTGTGATGGGCGACCGTCCACCGCCATGGTTCCCTCCCACTCCGGCATTGAGGCAAAGACAAAACCCGGCTTGCATCGGAATGTTCGCAATCTTTCAGAAAATCCAATCCAACATGGCTAATGCCGAATTAATGGCGCGAGGTATCCGACAACGCTAGATTAGTCGCCATGGCCAGCCGTGAAACCGCATTCGTTGAGATCACGCCGGAGGTGCTGCTCAAGGCCTATGCTTGCGGCATCTTTCCCATGGCGGAAAGCGCCGAAGATCCGGCCCTCTACTGGATCGAGCCGCCCGAACGCGGAGTGATCCCTCTGGACGCGTTCCATGTGCCGTCGCGGCTGGCGCGGACCGTGCGCTCGGATCGCTTCGCCGTCCGCGTCAATCGCGACTTCGAGGGCGTTCTCGACGGCTGCGCGGAACCGCAACCCGGCCGCACCCGAACCTGGATCAACGTTCGGATCCGCACGCTCTATCGAAAGCTTTATGAGATCGGCCATTGTCATAGCATCGAGGCCTATGAAAACGACACGCTGGTTGGGGGCCTATACGGCGTCTGTCTCGGCCGTGCCTTTTTCGGCGAAAGCATGTTCCATCACTCGCGCGATGCCTCGAAAGTGGCGCTGGTGCATCTCGTTGCCCGCCTGAAAGCCTCGGGCTTCTCGCTGCTCGACACCCAGTTCGTCACCGACCATCTCAAGACATTCGGCGCGGTCGAAACGTCCCGCCGTCATTACCACAAGCTTCTCGAAGCTGCCCTGGTTGGTGAAGCGGATTTCGCAGCCTTCAGCAGCGACAACGGCATGGCAGGCGCTGAGGCGTTGCGCCTGGCCCGCACCTGACGGATATCGGCTTATCGAGCAGGCGGCGCAGGGGGCGGCGGCAGTTGCTGCGTGGCGCGCCGCGGTTGCTGGGGACGCGGCGGAGGCTTCGGCGCCGGCGCCGTTGGCGAAGGCGGTGCCTCCGCCGTGACGTCGTGTTTTTCACCGCCCTTACAATCTGTGAGCCAGACGTCATAGATCGGATGTTCGACGGCGTTGAGACCTGGGCTCGCCGCAAACATCCATCCCGTGAAGATTCGCTTCAGCTCACCTTGAAGCGTCACTTCGTCGACCTCAATAAAACCGTCGGTATTCGCCGCCTCGGTCGGCGGCCGCGTGTAGCAGGCTCGAGGCGTCACTTCGAGCGCACCGAAGCGCACGGTCTCGTTGATCGCCACATCAAAATTGATGATCCGCCCGGTGATCTTGTCCAGTCCGGAGAACACAGCGGTCGGGTTCGCAATCTTGTGCGCCGGAGGTTCGACGATGGTTTCGTTGTTTGGCGGCGCTGGCGGTAGCGACGCCGATTGCGGGGGATTGCCCGGAGTGGGCGCAGCGCCCGGCGCTGCTGGCGGCTGCGTACCGGGCGGTGGCGTAATGCGTGCCGGGGGCGGCGCAGCCGTCGCGCCAGGCGGCGGCGGCAGAGGTTCTGTGCGAATGCGCGAGCCCGGCGGGGGACCGGGAGGCAGACCGCCCGGCGGAATGTATTGCGGCGGGCCGGGCATGGCCGAAGGCGGCCGCGGCACGTCGGCCGGCGGCCGCTGTTGCTGCTGCTGCGGATTGCCAAAGAGCGTGTCGAAGATGTTGGGAAACTGTGCTTGCGCTGGAGCAGCGGCCAGCACACCCGCGATCGTCAACAGCGCGAGGGATATTGATCGAACCATCGGCCAGCTTTGCTGCGCCTCGAGCGGACATCGCCTGCGCCAGAAGATGTCCGGTTAACACAGGGAATGCGGCGGAATCCAGGAAGTAGATGCGTATTACGGGTTGCCGATGCCGGGCCGCCAGGCCTTGTAATCGCCTGTCGCCTTCGGCCGCCGGCCTTGCGCCAATGTCGAGCCGGTCGGGCGGTGTGCAGCAGGGGTCCCCGTGAGGTTCGGGCGGTGTGGCTTCTGCCAGGGCCGTGCGCTGTAGCTTTCATCAGTCGGCGGGGTGTCGACCGTGTGATGAAGCCAGCCGTGCCAGGACGGCGGCACAAGCGACGCTTCGGCTGGGCCGTTGTAGATCACCCAGCGGCGTTCCATCAGCAGCGTAGGGTCGATCTTGCGGCCCTTGGTCCGGTAGTAGCGGTTGCCAAATTCGTCCTGGCCGACCAATTCCCCATAAAGCCAAGTCCAGAACTGGGTTCCAAAGGTCTGGCCGTTCCACCAGGTGAAGAAGCGCACGAGGAAGGTCTTCATTCGCAGTTGTCAGCTGTGTTCGGGGCGGTGTTCGTTCATGCGCCGACAGCGCTTGCTTGTCCAGGGAAGCCGTCGGCTCCCAAATGACCTTGCCTTGCTAGGAAGAAGCCGACATGTCCACAGAAACAGAACTTTGCGGCACACGCTGCCTTCACGCCGTCATATTACCTTCTAACCAATTCCGATCCCTGCGGAATCTCTGCGCGCTGCACGATCCTGGTCCGGCCCTTCTCGATGAAAGGCCCGAAAATTCGGACTCCGGTCGAACGCCAGTCGGGGAAGCAACACAGGGCTCTTTTCGACAGAAATCAGCATCTTGGGGTTTGACTGTGGTTTTGTGACAGACCGACAAGAAGAGTGATTGAGCCGGGGACTTTTCGAATCCTCCCGACCTGTCCGATACTTCGGCGGTCGGCGCTGAGTCGTCCCCGTAGTCCCCATAGTTCACAAGGGGACACTACCCTTAGTATTTGATTCAGACTCGGGGACTACAGCTTGACGGGTGTGGCGAGTCTGTCCTAGCTTCGAGTTTGTCCGGCGCGGGTGCGTTCCTTGTCCCCGCCGAACGCAATCTGACAGTTCAACGATGGTCTTTCCGCCCGGAAAACACCCAGGCGGGAGAGGGATTTTCGTCGCCCGCGTTGTGAAAAAGGCCCGGTTTTTCGGGCCAGCCGATGCCATTCAAGGCCTCGGTCACTATCTAAGGGTTGCGTTAAAAACACTGCCAAACGGCTAGGGCTAGGCCCCAGCCGGAGATAAAATGTCGGCGCCTCAGAGCGTCCGACGCGCACAAGGGGCAAGAACAATGCGGATCGAGCGACGCTACACCAAGGCCGGCCAGTCACCCTACGCGGACATCGCGTTTCGTCTGACCACGAGCGAGATCCGGAATCCGGACGGATCCGTCGTGTTCAAGGCTGAAAACGTCGAAGTCCCAGAGTCTTGGTCGCAGGTCGCATCGGATGTTCTGGCGCAGAAGTATTTTCGCAAGGCCGGAGTCCCGGCGCGGCTGAAGAAAATCGAGGAAGAAACAGTCCCGAACTGGCTCTGGCGATCCGTGCAAGACGCGGACGCGTGCGCGCAACTGCCCGAACAAGAGCGCACAACGGGCGAGCATTCCTGTTCGCAAGTGTTCGACCGCCTCGCCGGCACTTGGACCTACTGGGGGTGGAAGGGCGGCTATTTCGATTCGGAAGAGGACGCCCGCGCCTTCTTCGACGAGCACCGCTACATGCTCGCGATGCAGATGTCGGCGCCGAACTCGCCGCAATGGTTCAACACCGGCCTGCACTGGGCCTACGGCATCGATGGGCCAAGCCAGGGCCACTACTACGTCGACCACAAGACCGGCGAGCTGACCAAGTCGACCTCGTCCTACGAACACCCGCAGCCGCACGCCTGCTTCATCCAGTCCATCAACGACGACCTCGTCAACGAGGGCGGCATCATGGACCTGTGGGTGCGCGAGGCGCGGCTGTTCAAATACGGCTCCGGCACCGGCACCAACTTCTCGCGGCTGCGCGGCGAAGGCGAGCGCCTCGCCGGCGGCGGCAAGTCCTCCGGCCTGATGAGCTTCCTCAAGATCGGCGACCGCGCCGCGGGCGCGATCAAGTCGGGCGGCACCACGCGCCGCGCGGCGAAGATGGTGATCGTCGACACCGACCATCCCGACATCGAGCAGTTCATCGACTGGAAGGTGAAGGAGGAGCAGAAGGTCGCAGCCCTCGTCACCGGCTCCAAGATCAACCAGAAGCACCTCAAGGCGGTGCTGAAGGCCTGCGTCAACTGCGAGGGCTCGGGCGACGATTGCTTCCAGCCGGAGAAGAACCCGGCGCTGAAGCGCGAGGTCAAGCTCGCCCGCAGGAACCACGTGCCGGACATCATGATCCAGCGCGTCATCCAGTTCGCCAGGCAGGGCTACACCGACATCGACTTCCCGGTCTACGACACCGACTGGGACAGCGAGGCCTATCTCACCGTCTCCGGCCAGAACTCCAACAACACGGTACGGGTCACCGACGAATTCCTCAAAGCGGTCGAGGCCGACGGCGACTGGGACCTGACCTGGCGCACCAAGCCCGGAAAAATCTCCAAGACGCTTAAGGCCCGCGAGCTTTGGGAGAAGATCGGCAACGCCGCCTGGGCCTGCGCCGATCCCGGCCTGCAGTTCCACACCACGGTCAACGACTGGCACACCTGCCCGGCGTCCGGGTCGATCGTCGGCTCCAATCCGTGCTCGGAATACATGTTCCTCGACGACACCGCCTGCAATCTGGCGTCGATGAACCTGCTCGCCTTCCGCGACGAGAAGACCCGCGCCTTCGACGTGACGGGCTATGAGCACGCGGTCCGGCTATGGACCATGGTGCTGGAAATCTCGGTGCTGATGGCGCAGTTCCCGTCGAAGGAAATCGCCACGCTGTCCTATGAATTCCGCACGCTGGGCCTGGGCTACGCCAACATCGGCGGGCTCCTGATGTCGTCGGGCATCGGCTACGACAGCGATGCCGCACGCGCGATCGGCGGCGCGCTGACCGCGATCATGACCGGCATCAGCTATGCCACCTCCGCCGAAATGGCGAAGGAGCTCGGGCCGTTCCCCGGCTACGAGAAAAACCGCGAGCACATGCTGCGGGTGATCCGCAACCACCGCCGCGCATCACACGGCGAGAACAAGGGCTACGAGAAGCTGCACACGCCGCCGGTGCGGCTCGACCACGC
>Ga0265325_10001543_pt1 | contig 16115 bp, 15 predicted proteins | sample 41420metaG_FD_202090 | JGI IMG/M metagenome (GOLD analysis project Ga0265325, IMG submission 202090) | Rhizosphere microbial communities from Carex aquatilis grown in University of Washington, Seatle, WA, United States - 4-14-20 metaG | ecosystem: Host-associated > Plants > Roots > Rhizosphere...
GCCCATGAAGTTGGTCTTCACGTTCGCGGAGGACACCACGAGAATCTGCGAGCCGCTGGATGTGCTGTAGGTCGCAGTCACGCTGAGGTTGGTCGCCTCGGGGCGGGTGAACAAGGCGGTGAGGTAGCTGGTCGCTGCAGTTTGAATTTGCGCACTGGTCATCGTCGCCGCGTTCTTTGACAACATCAGCGCGGTCGCATCGGTGGCGGCCTGCAACGCGGTCTTTACAGAGTTCCCGTGGCTGTAGTCGACGGCCGCGCCGACAAAGCCGACGATCGGAATGGTGGCGAGCGCGAACGTGACGGTAACGTTGGCGGCGTTTGCCGAGCGCAGTTCCCGGACGGTCCGGCGCAGACGTTCGATGAGCGTGCGAATAGCCATGGCGGCCTGTCCCTCAAAAAGCGCTTTTCCAGCGAATTTCGCGGCCAATTCGTAAATGGGACGTGTGAAAACAGCGTAAAGTCGACCGCAGAAACCCGGGCAAAAGCCGACGATAGCGGCAGGGAAGATGCCAATTCCAGGGCATCGTAAATGGTGGGCGAACGGCGCGTCAGAAATCGCTGGCGTCGATTAGCCGATCGGCAACCATGGCAGCGTCACTGCGTGATGCGCAGGTTGGCGAGGTTCTGCGCGATCGAACTGAACACGCTGTTGAGCTGAACCGCCTGCGACACATCGTAGTACATCGAAAGCTTGGTGGCGCAGCCTTGCAGGAGCGTGGCGTTGCCGTCGATCACGCGCACCGTGTAGAGCTGGATGTTCGCTGCCTTGATGTTGTCGCAGACCTTTTGCGTGCGCGCGTCGATCGACGATTCCGACGAACTCCAACGGTTCTGGGTGTTAGTGCCGTCGGTCAGGATCACGATCGCTTTGTCGAGATCGGGCGCCGCCGCCGGCGCGTTGAATGGCTCGACCGGTGAAACGAGCTGGAAGCCCATCTGCAGGCCGACGGTCACGTTGGTGTTGCCGGTCGGCGTCATGGCATCGACTTTGGAATTGAGGGCCGTCCAACTGGTGGATAGGGCGATCATCGAGGTCGGGCAATTGTCCGCCTGGTGGGCGCGGTAAAGCGTGGCTGGCGCGCCCGCCACTGTCGCGGTGTTCGACACGTCGTTGTTCTGGTCGCGATCTTCGACGCAACCATTCCAGGTGCTGTGGTTTGCGTGTGCCCAGGTGGCCCAAGTCCACGTCCCACCGGCGGTCTGGCAACTGCTTTGCGAGGTCTTGCTTGATTTCGAGCAGGTGCCGGTGCCGACGCATGCGCTTTGTGTCGACGATCCCGACTTGCTGCACGTACCGTTGCTCGCCTCCCAATCGGTCCAGTCGACCCAGTACGCCGTGCTGTTATTGGTGCCGACGTTGACGTCGGTGGCAAACGGAACGATGGCGACTTGCACATCGCCATTATTGGTCGAGGCGTTCTGGAGCGTGCTCAGCAGATTGTGCGCCGCGGTCTTCAGGTTGGTCATCTTGTTGTTTTGCGCCATCGAGCCGGTGTTATCGAGCACCAGCGCGAGGTTGAGCTTCTTGATGCCCCACAGCACGGTCGAGGAGGTGGACATGTTGATCGTCGATTGGCCGATCAGCCGGGTGAACTTGGTGTCGACTGTGGCGGCGGCGGTAATCTTGAGCTGGAAGTTCCCCGGCGCCGGCTGGGTGTACTGGGGAGTTACGGTGACGTTGTAGGCCTCGGGCCGATTGAACTGCGCCTTGAAATCGCTGGTGGCCTGCTGGCTGAGATCTGCCGCGCTCATGGTCTGAGCGTTTTTCGCCAGCATCAGGGCCGTGGCGTCGAGCGCGCCCTGCATCGAGGTGCGCACCGAGGCCCCTCGGCTGAAATCGATCGCGGCTCCCACAAAACCGAACAAAGGCAAGGCGGCCAGCGCCAGCATGGGAGCAACGCTGGCGTCGCGATTCCTTAGGAAACGCCCGAGCAACATGACAACCCCCGTTATCGCGGCCCGTTCTGAGCTGCGTGGGACGCATCGGCAATCGATGCGCTTTTGACCTGTTTTTTCGGATCATCGGCGGCAGGAATTGAGATTGCATGTCCAGGTCCATTCAAAATTGCGACAAAAAAGGCGTCATTTGGGGTGCAATTGCGTTATGGGCGATGACGCTTATGTTTGCGACGAGGGATGTCTCAGCCGCCATGAAACGCAAAACGCCTGTGAATCGGCAGCGTCGGGCCGTCTGGCCGGGCGGCGGGCAGGCCCTTATGATGATGGGGCCGACTGCTGCATTTGGAAGTGCGAACTAGCTATCCGTTAGCCATGCAAGGATCGAAATTCAGTCCTGACGATGACCAAGCCTCCTGCGGCCGCCGTACCGTGGCCCGCCCCCCGGCACGGGCGGCGGGTGACGATGATCGAAAGCGTTCGGGGGAGCGCGGGCCGGGAACCGCGGTCATCACCAAGACCAAGCCGCAGACCAAGCGCCCGAGTCTTTACCGGGTGCTGCTGCTCAACGACGACTACACCCCGATGGAATTCGTGGTTCACGTCCTTGAGCGGTTCTTCAACAAGGATCGCGAGGCGGCGACGCGGATCATGCTGCACGTCCACCAACACGGGATCGGGGAATGTGGCGTATTCACCTATGAGGTGGCCGAGACCAAGGTAACGCAGGTGATGGACTTTGCCCGAAAACACCAGCATCCTTTGCAGTGCGTGATGGAAAAGAAGTGAGTCCCGGAACCAGAAAATTCGCGGAAAGTTGGGACTTGAGCCCTGAGGGAGGGCGCCCGATACAAACGAAAAAGAGTGAATAATGCCAACCTTCTCACAGAGCCTCGAACGGTCGCTTCATCGCGCACTCGCGCTCGCCAATGAGCGGCACCACGAATATGCGACGCTTGAGCATTTGCTGCTTGCGCTGATCGACGACCAGGATGCCGCCGCCGTCATGCGAGCGTGCAACGTGGATCTGGAGAAGCTCAAGCGCAACCTCAGTTCCTATCTGGAATCCGAGTTGGAAAACCTGGTCACCGATGGCGGCGAGGATTCAAAGCCCACCGCGGGGTTCCAGCGGGTCATCCAGCGTGCCGTGATCCACGTCCAGTCGTCGGGCCGCGAAGAAGTCACCGGTGCCAATGTGCTCGTGGCGATCTTCGCCGAGCGCGAGAGCCACGCAGCGTATTTCCTGCAAGAGCAGGACATGACCCGCTACGACGCCGTGAACTAAATCAGCCACGGCATCGCCAAGCGGCCGGGCCTTTCGGAGTCGCGCACCGTGCGGGGCAATGACGAGGAGCCGGATACCAAGGGCGGCGGCGACGGCGAACCGAAGAAGAAGGGCGATGCCCTCGAGGCTTATTGCGTCAACCTCAACAAGAAGGCCAAGGAAGGCAAAATCGATCCGCTGATCGGTCGCGACGCCGAAATCAGCCGCACCATCCAGGTGCTATGCCGCCGGCAGAAGAACAATCCGCTGTTCGTGGGCGAAGCCGGCGTCGGCAAGACCGCGATCGCCGAGGGCCTCGCGCGCCGTATCATCCATGGCGAGGTGCCCGACGTTCTCAAGAATGCCACCGTATTCGCACTCGACATGGGCACGCTGCTGGCCGGCACGCGCTATCGCGGCGACTTCGAGGAGCGTCTCAAGCAGGTGATCAAGGAGATCGAAGCCTACCCGGGCGCGATCATGTTCATCGACGAGATCCACACCGTCATCGGTGCAGGCGCTACGTCCGGCGGGGCGATGGATGCTTCGAACCTGCTGAAGCCCGCGCTTGCGGGCGGCACGATCCGCTGCATCGGCTCCACCACCTACAAGGAGTACCGGCAGTATTTCGAGAAAGACCGCGCTCTGGTGCGCCGCTTCCAGAAGATCGACGTCAACGAGCCATCGATTCCGGACGCGATCGAGATCATGAAGGGCCTGAAGCCGTACTTCGAGGCCTACCACAAGCTCAAGTACACCAACGACGCCATCAAGTCGGCGGTGGAGCTCTCTGCGCGCTACATCCACGATCGCAAACTGCCCGACAAGGCCATCGACGTGATCGATGAATCGGGCGCGGCCCAGATGCTTTTGCCGGAGAGCCGCCGCAAGAAGACCATCGGCGTCAAGGAGATCGAGACCACCATCGCCACCATGGCGCGGATTCCGCCGAAGACGGTTTCTAAGGACGATGCCGAGGTGTTGCGGCATCTCGAGCAGACGCTGAAGACCACGGTGTACGGCCAGAACAAGCCGATCGAAGCGTTGGCGGCCGCGATCAAGCTCGCCCGCGCAGGATTGCGCGAGCCGGAAAAGCCGATCGGCAGCTACCTGTTCTCAGGTCCCACCGGCGTGGGCAAGACCGAGGTGGCCAAGCAGCTCGCCGTCAGCATGGGCGTGCAGCTCATTCGCTTCGACATGTCGGAGTATATGGAGCGGCACACGGTGTCCCGGCTGATCGGCGCGCCTCCCGGCTACGTCGGCTTCGACCAGGGTGGTCTCTTGACCGACGGCGTCGACCAGCATCCGCATTGTGTCCTGTTGCTCGACGAGATCGAGAAGGCGCATCCTGATCTGTTCAACGTGCTGTTGCAGATCATGGATCACGGCAAGCTGACCGATCACAACGGCAAGCAGGTCGACTTCCGCAACGTCATCCTGATCATGACGACCAACGCCGGGGCGGCCGATATGGCCAAGGCGGCATTCGGCTTTACCCGCCAGAAGCGCGAGGGCGACGATCAGGAGGCGATCAATCGGCTGTTCGCACCGGAGTTCCGCAACCGGCTCGATGCCATCATCACCTTCAATCACCTGTCGCCGGAGATCATCAAGCAGGTGGTGGAGAAGTTCGTGCTGCAGCTTGAGGCGCAGCTTGCCGACCGCAACGTCACCATCGAGTTGTCGGAAGAGGCCTCGCGCTGGCTGATCGCCAACGGCTATGACGAGCTGATGGGCGCCCGGCCGATGGCTCGCGTCATCCAGGAGCACATCAAGAAGGGGTTGGCCGACGAGGTGCTGTTCGGCAAGCTCAAGAACGGCGGTCACGTCCGCGTGGTCGTCGTCAAGGACGACGTCGGCACCAACAAGATCGGCTTCGAGTTCCTCGAGGGCCCTGTGACCCCGAAGCCGGAACGGATACCGGAGAAACGCGCCCGCAAGCCGCGCCGTCCCAGTGTGCGGCGGAAGCCGCCGAACGATGGCGGCGAGGGCGGGCCGCCGCGCGGAGGCACAGTTCCGAAGGTGCCTTTGGTCAAAGTCTGATCGATACGTCCAAGACCGAGCAGGCCGGCTCTCGCGGTGACCGCGAGAGCCGGATGTTTGGTGGCTTGTCCCGCGTGTTCCCACGGATATAAGGCCGGGATCAGGAACCGCGCGTCCGTGGACGCGCAGCCGGCCGTTCTGGCGCTTGATGAAATCCTAAACTAGCCTGTCCCCCGTCAGGGGAATCGCGATCCATGCAGCAGCGTGCGTTGACGATGCGGTTGGTGCGAACCGCTATGGCTGCTGCTCTGGTGGTCCCGGTCGCGCTGTTTCTGTTCGCCTCCTGGAACAGCTATCGCGATTTGAGGACGCTGACGGACGAACGCCTGACCCGATCGCTTGATGTGCAGCAGGAGCAGGCCCTCAAGGCATTCCAGCTCGTCGATCTCACCCTGGACAATGCGATCGATGACATCGAGGGCATGTCGGAGACTGATATTCGCAAGGCCGAGGAGCGCCTCAATCTGCACTTCAAGGCGATCGTCAAAGGCGTTCCGATGGTCCAGTCCATCTGGATTTACGGCAAGGATGGAAAGCCGCTGGTGACGTCGTGGCTGCACCCACCGCCCGATCAGAACTTTGCCGATCGGGATTTTTTCCAGGCTCACGTCAATGGCGACGGCGGCACCTACTACGGACGCGTCTATCGGTCGAATTTCGGCGCAGAACCGTTTTTCACTGTGAGCCGGCGCCTCGTCCGCGAAGGAGAATTTCTGGGCGTCATTGAAGCCTCGGTGCTGCCCAGCAACTTTGTCCAGTTTTTCTCGACGCTCGCGTACTCTCCGGGGCTGCAATATGCGATGATCCGCGAAGACGGCATATTTCTCGCGCGATATCCCGCGGCGCCCGCTGGAGCCCCCGACACGCTTGACGCGAGCACTGGATTTCACCGAACCCTCGCGCGTTCGACATTGGGCGGGTTCTACACGACGACATCTCCGATTGACCACGTTGAGCGGCGTTTTGCGGTTCGCCGCTTTGCCAATACGCCGATTTATTTGAGTACGGGGATTGCGACCGATGTGGTTTTCAACGAGTGGCTATGGGGTATGTCGGCGCACCTGATTTTCGGCATACCGGCAACATTGATATTGTTCCTGACGCTCTACGCCGTGCTGGTGCGAACCCGATCTCTCTACGACGAGATCGACCGCCGCGTGGCAGTCGAAGACTCGTTGCGCCAATCGCAGAAGCTGGAGGCGATCGGTCATCTCACCGGCGGCGTCGCCCATGACTTCAACAATCTGCTGACGATCATCATCGGCAATCTCGAAACCGCCCAGCGACAGCTTGAGTCGTGGACCGACGGCGCGCAGGTCCGGCTCGCGCGCCGCCTCGAAACTGCCATGCATGGTGCGCAACGGGCTGCGACGCTCACCAAGCGGCTGCTGGCTTTCTCGCGCCAACAGCCGCTCAATCCCACACCGATCGACGTCAATCGGTTGCTGACCGGTGTTTCGGATTTTTTGCGGCGGGCGTTGGGCGAGGAGATTTCGCTGGAGATCGTCGGCAGCGGAGGGGTGTGGCCCGTAAAAGTCGATGCGGCAGAGCTTGAGGCCGCCGTCCTCAATCTCGCAGTGAACGCCCGCGATGCCATGCATGGCGGCGGCAAGCTCACCATCGAAGTGAACAACTCCTACCTCGACGACGCCTATTGCCGGCAGCATCCCGATGTGCAGCCGGGCCAGTACGTTCAGATCGCGGTCACCGACACCGGGTCAGGCATGACCCGGCAGGTCATGGAGCGCGCGTTCGAACCGTTTTTTACGACCAAGGGGTCGGGCCAGGGCACGGGGCTAGGCTTAAGCCAGGTCTACGGCTTCGTCCGGCAGTCGGGAGGCCACGTCAAGATCTACAGCGAGGTCGGCGAGGGCACGACGGTCAAAATCTATCTGCGCCGTTTCATGGGAAAGGCATCGGTCGAAGAGGAGGCGCATGAGCTGCCGAACCGAGGTCACTCCGGCGAATGCGTCCTGGTGGTCGAGGACGACGCCGATGTCCGCGGTTATGTGGTCGAAACGCTAGGCAACCTCGGTTATGATGTGCGCGAAGCGGGCGACGGCGAAGCTGCCCTGCGATTGATCAAGGAACAGCCGGCCATTGCACTGCTGTTGACCGACGTGGTCATGCCCGGCATGAACGGCCGCAAGCTTGCCGATGCGGCCAGGGAGATTCAGTCCAAAATCAAAGTGTTGTTCATGACCGGATATTCGCGCAACGCCATCGTCCATCAAGGGCGCCTCGACCCGGGCGTGGAGCTTCTGCAAAAGCCTCTGACCAGCGAGCAGTTGGCCAGGATGGTTCGAAAGGTGCTCGACGCTTGAGGCCCAGTGGAAACGGCGCCGAGCGGGCCGCACCCCCGTATGTTCGCGCCGCACGGGTCACGCGGTGAGCGAGATGACGAGCGAGCCTTCTTCGCCGCGTGTCACCATCGAGATTTTCGTCGACGGCTTTTCGACGGCGCTGCGTTCGGTGTTCTTCTACGTTTTGATCGGCAACTACATCGGGCTCGGAGCGTTGGCGCACGGCCTTGGCTTCAGCGTGTGGTGGATGACGTTGTCGACGCTCATCGTCTGGGCTGCGCCGGCGCAGGTGCTGCTGATCTCGACGCTTCACACCGCTTCGCTTCTGGAAGTGGCGCTGGCGGTGACGCTGACCAGCGTACGCTTCCTTCCGATGGTAGCGGCACTTCTTCCGGTCATGCGCGGGCCGGGCGTGCGCCAGCGCGATCTCGTTCTGCCGATGCACCTGACCGCGATCAGCGTCTGGGTCGAGGGCATGCGGCTGCTGCCCTTGATGGCCGCCGAGCGGCGCATCGCGTTCTACAACGGGCTTGGGCTCGGGCTGATGTCGGCTGCGGTGATCGGCGGCGTCACCGGTTTCTTTCTTGCCGAGAAACTGCCGCCGCTGCTGGGTGCGGCGCTGTTGTTTTTCACGCCGCTCGCGATTTTGATGTCGTCGGCGCGCAACAGCCGCGCGCTCATCGACAATCTGTCGTTCGCGCTCGGACTTGTCATCGGTCCGATCATGGCGGCACAGAAGATCGGTCTCGACCTGATGTGGACCGGTCTGATTGCCGGCACCACCGCCTATGCGATCCACCGCATCCGCGCGATTTGGCGCAAGGCAGGCCCAGGAGCATGACTCTGTCGGAGCTCGGGCCGGTGCTGGCGCTTCTCCTCGTGGGCTTTCTGCCCAATGAGGTGTGGCGAGTCATCGGCCTGATGCTGGTCCGCGGCCTGGACGAGAAATCGCAGGTGATCGTCTGGGTGCGGGCGGTGGCGAGTGCGATGCTCGCGGCCGTGATGGCGCAGCTCATCCTGTCGTCGACCGGCGCGCTGGCGACCATCCCGATCGCAGTGCGGATCGGGTCGGCGTGCCTTGGGTTCGCGGCGTTTCTGATCGGCCGACGCTCGGTGTTTCTCGGCGTGCTCGCAGGCGAGATTGCCGTCCTCGCGGGGGCCTATCTGTTCGGACCGGCCTAGACTCGCCGTCAGCCCTTCAGCGCTGCGGCAAGCTTGAGCGCCTGGTCGGACAGCACCTCCGGCTTTTCCTTCTCGCTCGCCGGCGGCTTCATGGCGATGCCGGCTTTGCGCGGGATGACATGCATGTGCAGGTGGAACACGACCTGGCCGCCGGCCCCCTCGTTGAATTGCTGGATGGTGATGCCGTTGGCCGAGAACACCGTCATGGCGGCTTTGGCGATCTTCTGAGCGGCCTTGGACACGGCGGCGAGATCGTCGGGATGGACGTCGAGCAGATTCCGCGCCGAAGCCTTGGGCAGCACCAAGGTGTGGCCGGGCGCACGCGGCATGATGTCGAGGAAAGCGAAAACCTTGTCGTCTTCGTAAACCTTATGACAGGGCAACTCGCCCCGGAGGATTTTCGCGAAAATGTTGTTGGGGTCATAGGCCGGCATGCGGCATCTCCAGCAAAGCTAATCCTGTTCATGTTCGGCCAAATCCTTGCGGAACGGCGCGAGCACCGCAAGCTCGTTGCCGGCGGCTTCGACGTAGGCGCGCTCGCGCACAAGGTAATCGGCGATGGCGCGGCGCAGGCCCGGGTCGGCAATGTAGTGGGCCGAGTGGGTGGTCACCGGCAGGTAGCCGCGGGCGAGCTTGTGTTCCCCCTGGGCGCCGGCCTCGACCCGTTTGAGCTTGTGGGCAATGGCGAACTCGATGGCCTGATAGTAGCACAGCTCGAAATGCAGGAACGGGTGATGCTCGATCGCACCCCAGTGCCTGCCGAACAGCGTCTCCGAGCCGATGAAGTTGATGGCGCCAGCGATCCAGCGGCCAGCGCGCTTGGCCATGACCAGAACGACCTTGTCGGCCATGGTTTCGCCGATCAGCGAATAGAACTTGCGGGTGAGGTAGGGGCGGCCCCATTTGCGCGAGCCCGTCTCCATGTAGAACTCGAAGAACGCGTCCCAAACCTCTTCCGTCAAATCGCGGCCGGTAAGCCAATGCACGGTAATGCCGGGCGCGAGCGCATCGCGCCGCTCGCGCTTGATGGTCTTGCGCTTGCGGGCCGAAAGCGCCTGCAGAAAATTGTCGAACGTGCCGTAGCTTCCGTTCTCCCAGTGAAATTGCCGGTCGGTGCGGTGCAGGAAGCCGTGCGCGACCAGGCGTTCGCATTCTGCCTCGGGCATGAAGGTGATGTGGACCGATGAGGCCTCGTCGCGCCGACACAGCTCCATCAGCCCAGCGGCGAGGCCGTCGCGGACCTTGTCCGCGTCCGGTGAGGGACGCGCCAGCAGTCGGCGGCCGGTCGCAGGGGTGAATGGCACCGAAATCTGAAGCTTGGGATAGTACTCGCCGCCGGCACGCTCATAGGCTTCCGCCCAGCCGCGATCGAACACGTATTCGCCGCGCGAGTGCGATTTCAGATAACACGGCGCGGCGCCAACGACGGTGCCATCGGCGGTTTCGGCGACGATATGCTGTGGCTGCCAGCCGGTTCGGGCGGTGGCCGATCCGGAAGCCTCCAGGGCATAAAGAAATGCGTGTGAGATAAATGGGTTATAAGGGATGTCTTGAGACAACGGTTCAGCCGACTGGGAGGTTGGATTAGCGCAGGCGTCCCAGGCCGTCCCGTCGCACTCGGCGATCGCCGGGAGGACGCGCAGGGTGAGATCGGCGGAGGCGCTGACTTTCGGGGACGACATGAAATCCGACCTAGCCCCCAATTATGGCCGAAAGCCTTCAAAAATCATCTGGTCGGCGTGACGTGCTGCCATGTCGCGATCGGCGGGCGTGCGGACGGTCCAGGTCAACACCGGGCGATGAAATATCCGGCGGGCGACGATCGGCGGCACCGTCGTCAAGTCCGCAACCCGATAAGCCAGGAACTGGGGTCTGGCGGCAAATACTTGGCTCGCGTATCGCCAGACCGAAACGTCGGCGGTGGGTGAGCTCGGATCGCGCCGCATGCCGACGAGGCCGCCGGCGATGGCCGGGGCGCGCGCCCGCACCGCGGCGATCAGGCCGGGATCGAACGACATCAGGGCGGCGGGACCGGAATAGGCAGCGAGCACCTCCGTAGCCCGTTCGGCGACACGGTTGTCGCCGTTGAAGCGGCCCTTGAGCTCGATCACGAGCGGGGCGCGGCCGGCGACGAGGTCGCAAAGCTCGCCGAGCGTCAGCATGCGGTCGGCCGTTGCCTTGAAGCGCACACGCTTGAGCGTGGCCGCGGTCATCGCTTCGAGGCGGCCGGCACCCTCGGTGAGGCGACCGAGGGCATCGTCGTGGTGCACCATGGCCTCGCCGTCGCCGGTGATTTGCAGGTCGCATTCGATGCCGTAGCCGCTGGTGATGGCAGCGAGGAATGCCGAGGGCGTGTTCTCGATGATGCCGGCGCCGGCATCATGCAGACCGCGGTGAGCAATCGGGTGCGCGGTCAGCCAATCCAGCATCGGGCGTTCGTCAGGAGACTTCGAACGCCGCTTCGACCTCGACCGCGGCATTCATCGGCAGCGCCGACACTCCGACCGTGGTCCGGGCATGACGGCCCTTGTCGCCGAAGGCCGCAACCATCAGGTCCGAAGCGCCGTTCATCACCTTGGGACCGTCGGTGAACCCCGGGGCCGAATTGATGAAGCCGCCGAGCCGGACCACCCGGGCGATCTTGTCGAGATCGCCCAGCGCCGATTTGAGCTGTGCCAGCAAGTTGACGGCGCAGGCGCGGGCTGCCTTTTGGCCATCCTCGATGGAAACGCCGCTGCCAAGCTGGCCTGTGGCGACGAGCTTGCCCTCCGAGTCGAAACAGAGCTGGCCGGACACCACCATGAAATTGCCGGTGCGGACGAACGGCACGTAGTTGGCGACTGGCGCGGCCGGTGTCGGCAGTACGATCCCGAGGTCGGCAAGCTTCTTTTCCACCGTTCCGGCCATCGATCCTCCTTTGCCGCTGCCCAAAAGCCCGGCACAGGGCCGCGCCCATCAAATTGCCGCACTTGTTTCGCCGATCATGGGCTTGCTGGCAAGAAGGCCCGCGCTACATCGGCATTGCGGCGCAAGGCTGCCACGCCTAATTTGCCCAAACCGGGCGATATGAGGAGATTGACGATGAAATTGCCCGTTGCGGCTGCATGCCTGGCTGTTGTGGCCGGCATAGGCGTTGCATTTGCACAACCGGCGCTCGCGCAAAGTGCGCCCCTGGCGCTCGCCTCCCATCGCGCCGTCTACGATCTCAAGCTCGCATCCACGCGCGGCAAAGCGTCGATGCAAGCGGTGCGCGGGCGCATCCTGTACGATTTCTCGGGGAGCGCTTGTGAAGGTTATGCCCTTCAATTTCGCCAGGTGTCCGAGCTCGACAGCGGCGAGGGCAAGGTCGTGGTCAGCGATCTGCGCGCCACCTCATGGGAGGACGGCACGGCCAAACGGTTGCGATTCCATTCGCAGAACTTCTTCGATGACAATTTGCGCGACGCGGTCGATGGCGAAGCAGAACGGGGGCAGGGCGGCCTGGCGGTTCAATTGACGGAGCCGGCGGAAAAGAAGCTCGATTTCAAGACGGATCTGGTGTTCCCGACCGAACATGTTCGCCGCATCATTGCCGCGGCCAAGGAAGGCAAGACGCTGCTTCAGCTTGCGGTTTATGACGGCTCCGACACGGGCGAGAAGCTCTACGACACTCTTTCGGTCATCGGCAAAGCCATCAGTCCGGACGGGGCAAAGCCGGAGGACGCAACCGCCAAAGAAAAAGCGTTTGCCGGGATGACGCGCTGGCCGGTCACCATCAGCTATTTCGATCGCGCTGTCGCCCAGAAGAGCGGCGAGCAACAGCCTGTTTACGCCATCACCTTCGAGCTGTTCGAGAACGGCGTGTCGCGCGCGCTGGTGCTCGACTACGGCGATTTCGTGCTGAACGGCGAGATGACCTCGATCGAGCTCAAGGACGCCAAGCCCTGCAAGTGAGGGCTTGGCCGTTTCGGTCGCGATGCTACTGCGCGTCGCGAAGCTCCGGATGGGCGTTCAGGCGCGCCTCGTTGAGCCGGTAGACGATGAAGCACACCACGGCGCCGAGCGCGAACGGCAATGCCGACCACATGTAGAGATTCTGCACCGGCATCCCGATGAACAGTGCGCCGACCATCGGCCCGACGATCGAACCGATCCGGCCGAGGCCCAATTGCCAGCCCGAGCCGTTGGAGCGCAGCGACGTCGGGTAGATCATTGCGCCGGCGACGTTGATGCCTGACTGGATGCCGAGCACCAGGAAGCCGGCGAGGAAGGTGGTGGTCAGCAGCACGGCCTGCGATGTCAGGCCGGCGTAGCCGATGAACCCAACCACCGGCACCGCAAGCACGAACATGATGGCGACGGCCAGGAATCGCTGGCGCTGAAGCCATCCACATAGCAACAGCGAACCGACCGTGCCGCCAACCTGGAGAGCCGCGCCGGCGAGCGCTGCCGTCGATGGCGGCAGTTTCGCCGCTGTCATCAAGGTGGGTGTCCAGCTCAGCAGGAAGAAAAATCCCATCAGGTTGAGGGCAAATACGACCCAGAGCAGTGGCGTGATGACCTGAAGGCCCTGGCGAAACAGGTAGGCGGGATTGAAGCCGGAAAACTGTTGCTGTTCGTCCTCCAGCACGAAGCGCGCATTCGGCGGCACCTGGAAATTAGGATTGATGTCGCGGACCAGCTTTTCGATCTCGCTGCGGTGGCTTTCGTGCAGCGTCATGTACTTGATCGACTCCGGCAGCCCGAAGAAAGCGGCAAGACCGATGACGATGGGGGCAATGCCGCCGACCTGAAACAGGATCGGCCAACCGTATTGCGGGACCCAGATCGCGCTGATCAAGCCAGGGATCGCGCCACCGATCGGCACGCAACCCACCGCAATGATCGCCAGTGTGGCCCGCAGCCGGCGCGGCGCGGACTCCGCATTGATGGCAACAACATTCGGGATCACGCCGCCGATGCCGATGCCGGCGATCAGGCGCAGCCAGAACATCTGGTCGAGATTCGCTGCGTAGGCCGCCCAAAAAGTGAACACACCGAACAGCAGATTGGACCAGATCAACGCTGCCTTGCGACCGTAGCGATCGCCGATCCAGCCGAACAAGGCCGAACCGAACAGGATGCCGACCAGGCTCGCGCTGAACACGGGCCCGAGGGCATGCGGAGAAATGCCCCAGCCGCGCACCAGATGCGGTGCGGCAAAGGCGATGGCGCCGATGTCGTAACCGTCGATCAGGACGACGAAAAACGACCATATCAACAGCTTGATCTGGAATGAACCAAGGCCGCGCTCATCGAGCATTCGCGACACTTGAACGACCGCTTGCTCAGCCATTTCCCGCCCTCGTGGTTATAAGCGCGCCCCGCCTTTATTTTATGCCGAAGTATGTCAGGGTCGGCGCCGCGAACAAGTGGCTGCGGCAGCGCGCCACGCGCGATCTTCAATCCTCGCCTTCAAACGCAAGGCCCCGCAGCACAGCCTCGTGGCCGAACTTGCCGCGCACGCGGTCCATGGCCCGCTCTGCTGCGGCGCGGCGTTCGGCCGAACGATCGATCAGGTCGGCCGGGTCGGCTTCGTCGGCCTCCGCGAGCGCGCTGACGCCGACGCCGAGCAGGCGATAGCGCGTCCCGTTGATTTCGCGCGCCAGAAGCTCGCGCGCGGCAGAGAATATCTTTCCGGCGAGCTGCGTCGGATGCTCCAGCGAGCGCGCCCGGGTCAGGATACGGAAGTCGGACGTCTTGAGCTTCAGCGTGACCGTCGAGCCGGCAAGCTGCTTCTGCTTGAGCCGGTCGGAAACTTCCTCGGCCGCGGCCCACAGACGTTTTTCCAACGGGCGGAACGAGGCGATATCGCGCTCGAAGGTGTTTTCGGCGGAAACGCTTTTGCGCTCGCGCACCGGATCGACGGCGCGAGCGTCGATGCCGCGGGCCAAGCGATGCAGCCGAAGGCCTTCGGCGCCGTAACGCCGCGCCAGATCGCGTTCGTCGGCGCGTTGCAGATCGGCAATCAGCCGGAAGCCATCCTTGGCGAAACGCTGGGCCGCCACCCGTCCGACGCCGAAGATCAGCGACACCGGTTTGTCGGCGAGGAATTTCAGCGCTTCGGCACGGCCGAGCACCGCGAAGCCGCGCGGCTTGTCGAGGTCCGAGGCAATCTTGGCCAGGAACTTGTTGGTCGCGAGCCCGATCGAGACAGTGATGCCGATGTCTTTCTCGACCTGTTTTGAAAACCGAGCCAGTGCCTTGGCCGGACTCATGCCGTGCAGCCGCTCGGTCCCGGCGAGGTCCATGAACGCCTCGTCGATCGACAGCGGCTCGACCTGCGGCGTCAGATCGAGCATCAGCTTTCGCACCTGGCGCGAGACCTCCGCGTATTTCTCCATGTCTGGCCGGACCACGGTGGCGTTCGGGCAGAGCTTGCGCGCCTCGAACATCGGCATGGCCGAGCGCACGCCATAGGTGCGCGCGATGTAGCATGCGGTGCTGACCACGCCGCGTCGGCCGCCGCCGATAATCAGAGGCTTGTCGGCAAGCCTTGGATCGTCGCGCTTCTCGATGGTGGCGTAGAACGCATCGCAATCGACGTGGCAGATGGTCAGCGCGTCGAGTTCCGGATGGCGCAGCACGCGCGGCGAGAAGCAGCGCGGGCAGCGCGCTGCGTCGGCGGTGTCGGTGAGACAGTCGCGGCAGAACGCAGCCATCAGGGCAGGTCCCGTACCCAGACCGCGCCGAGAGCGGTGCGCGCGCGCTCGATCTCCCCCGGATCGATGCCTTGATCGTTGGCAAAGGCGAGCAGCAGCGGCTCGTTGCCGGAGAAATGATCGAGCACGCCTGCGAGGAAATTCGGATCGCGCGCGGCAGTGCGGATTTCGGTTGGACCGATGCCCGTGGCGGCAAGAAACCCGCCCAGATGTTCAGGCTCGCTGGCAAGAAACGCCAAAGCGGCAACGGCCAGCGCTTCGGCCGCCTCGCGGCGGACGCGGTCCTTGCTGGAACGGATCTTGCCGTCTTTCATGGCCGCGACTCTGCCCGGATCGTCCGGCAGCTTAGCAACCCGGCCGGCGTCGTCCCGCAAATTCGCGGGCCGAACGCCAGGCTTTCAACCGTCTTTCGACTGGGGGCGCGGCGCGCCCACGTGCCCCAGCATCACCGGATTTTATTGGTTTGTCATGGTGTTAATGCCATGACGGGAACACGAGAAAACCCGGTTCCTGTTTTCCTTTCCGTAACAATTCGTCACTAGGTTGTTAAGCATTGTGCCGAAGCCTGTTCCTGGGACGGAACGATGGCGCTTGCACCGGGGAAGTGGGGTGGCCAATGGCCAAACGAGTCCTGATCGTGGAGGACAACGAGCTCAACATGAAGCTCTTCCACGATCTGTTGGAGGCCCACGGCTACGAAACAATCGGCACACGTAACGGTATCGAGGCACTCGATCTCGCCCGC
>Ga0265325_10001544_pt1 | contig 16096 bp, 11 predicted proteins | sample 41420metaG_FD_202090 | JGI IMG/M metagenome (GOLD analysis project Ga0265325, IMG submission 202090) | Rhizosphere microbial communities from Carex aquatilis grown in University of Washington, Seatle, WA, United States - 4-14-20 metaG | ecosystem: Host-associated > Plants > Roots > Rhizosphere...
TCGCGGAAATCCACGTCGGCCTCCGGCCTTGGTGACCCGCCGGCCCGGTGGCACCGGGCCGCGAGAGTCGACGGCCGCCGCGAAGTCGCCGTCGGTCGGCCTGGCGGTCGCCGTATTGATCGTCGCGTTGAACCTCCGATTCGCTGTGGCGAGCGTCGGACCGGTGCTGAACGACGTCAAGGCCGGCCTCGGCCTGTCCTCCGCCGGCGCGTCAGTTCTGACCGCGGCGCCGGTCTTCTGCTTCGGGCTGTTGGCCGCGGTCGCGCCGAAGCTGGCCAGGCGATTCGGCCTGCACCGGGCGATTCTCGTGCTGGTCGCGGTCCTGCTCACCGGGCTCGTGGTGCGGATCGGTCCCGACATCGCGACGCTGTTCATCGGCACCGGCCTCGCGGCCGGCGGCATCGCCGCGTGCAACGTCTTGATCCCGGTGATCATCAAGCGGGACTTCCCGGACGCGACCGGACTGATGATGGGCCTCTACACGACTGCGGTGGTCGGGTCGGCGGCGATCGCCGCGGGTCTCACGGTGCCGATCGAGGATGCCATCGGCCACGACTGGCGAGGCGGCCTCGGGATCTGGGCGGCCGCCGCCGCGGTCGCGTTGCTCTTGTGGCTGCCCTACGCGCGCCATGAGCGGGTTGACGCGAGCATCGAGGCCGACGCCGGCCCGGTGTGGCTCTACCGCGACCGGCTGGCCTGGATGGTCACCGGCTTCTTCGGCCTCCAGTCGCTGGGTTTCTACGCCGTACTCAGCTGGTTGCCGTCGTTCTACCAGGACCACGGCTACTCCGCGGCGGCCGCGGGTGGCCTGCTGTCGTTGACGTCGGCGCTCCAGATCCCGGTCGCGCTGGTCCTGCCTTCGCTGGCATCGCGGATGCGCAGCCAGGTCAGCCTGGCCTGTATCGCGACCGCCTTCACCGCGTGCGGGTTCGCCGGATTGCTGCTCGCTCCGACGCCCGCTGCGGTCCTGTGGGTGGTGCTGCTCGGCATCGGCCAGGGAGCGACGTTCGCGCTCGCGCTCATCCTGCTCGTGCTCCGGACCGGCGAGCACGGCTCGACCGCGCAACTGTCCGCGATGGCACAGTCGGTCGGCTATGTGATCGCCGGCATCGGGCCGTTGGTCGTCGGCGCGCTGCACTCGGCGACCGGCAGCTGGAAGCCGCCGCTGATCCTGCTGCTGGTGCTGCTCGTCCCGCAGGTCCTGACCGGTGTGGCGGCCGCCGCACCGGGAAAGGTCCGCACCCGTTTGTGAACCGTTAGCAGTTAGTACTGGGCTACTCGTAACGGTTCACGAACTGGTCTTGTGGATGGTTGTGCAGGGGACGGTCGGGTTGCAGCTCACCGAGTCGACGCCGTCGATGTTGACCAGCCGCTGGACCAGGTCGTTGCGCTCGATCAACGTTGCGGTGCCGACCAGCACCACCCGGTACGACGCCGGAGTCTGGGACTTCGAGACCGAGGTCCAGCAGGTGTAGAGGCGCTGAAACTCCTGGTAGGCCTCGTCCTGGGACTCGAAGTAGACCTTGTGGACCAGCGGGGCGCCGTGCAGGGTCGCAGCGAGATGCGCGACCTCCGGCTTCGTGGCCGAGGTCGAGATGAAGACCGAGAGGTCGACGTGGCCGACCCACGGTGAAGCCCGACCGACGGTCGAGCCGCTGACGTTGCTCGGGCAGGCACTCGGCGTCGCCACCGGCAGCTGGAGGAACTTCGCCAGGTCGGGCGGGGTCTCGCCGGTCGGCGAGGACAGCGCCGACGGGGTCGAGCCGGATCCGCCGCACCCGGTCGCGACGACCAGGGTGGCGAGGAATACGAGAACGCCGCGGCGCAGGCGGACCAGGGTCCGGCCGGTCACCGGCGCCGGATCAGGCGGAGCGCCGCGTTGCCGAGGAACACTGCCCACCACACGAGCCCGGTCAGGAACACGATCGCGAGGACGAGCAAGGCGATGTAGCGCACGTCCATGAACCTATCCGGGCGCTTCTGAAGCCCGCATGAGACGCCGGGAAAACCGGGCCCCGGTGCTGGTACTCGTGTGGCAGATGGGGCACACTGGGTGGCGCACACGCTCGTCCTGTCGAGTCGGGGCCGCTGGGGAAGGCGATTCACGACACGACGGAGGTCACGGTGAGCGCTCGAGGTGTGCTGTTCGTGCATTCCTGCCCGCCAGCGGTGCGCCCGCACGTCGAATGGGCGATTGCGGGTGTCCTCGGCGTACCCGTGCGCCTCGACTGGCTCGATCAGCCGATCCAGCCGGGATGCCTGCGGGCCCAGTCGGGCTGGCGCGGTCCCAGCGGTACGGCGGGCCGGATCGCGGCGTCGTTGCGGGGCTGGCCCCTGATCCGGGCCGAGATCACCGAGGAGCCGAGCGACGGGTGCGACGGCGAGCGTTATGCCATGACCCCCGACCTCGGGGTGTTCCGGTCCGCGATGAGCGCGAACGGCGATGTGCTGGTCCAGGAGGACCGGCTCCGCTCGGTCCTGGCCGAGGCGAGCGACTCGCCGTCCCTCCAGCACGGGTTGCAGCGCCTGCTCGGCGCACCCTGGGACGACGAGCTCGAGCCGTATCGCTGTGCCGGCGACGGTACCCCGGTTCGCTGGCTGAGCTCAGCGGTCTGAGCCGGGCCGCCAGGTCCGCTACAGTCCGCGCGTGCGGCGGCGCGCGACTGAGCACGTCGAGGACATCCTCGACCGCTCCGGGGCAACCCCGGGGCAGACCAATCGCGTCACGCAAGGCATCGCACGTGTCGGTTTGCGCTCCACGCAACGACGCACGCGCACAGCGGGGCTGGTCAGCCGCGTGCCGCCGCCCGACCGGTGACCACGCCCCGGACCGCGGCGGCCGTCGCCCTCAGCGCCGCGTTCCTTGACGGGCCCTGGACGACGGCCGCGGCGCTCGCCGGCCGCGGGGCCGAAGCGCTCGACGTCACCCCCCGTCGCCTCCGGGCCACCGCCCGAGCGGTCCTCGACGCCTACCGAACCCCGCCGCGGGACCGGCCACGCGAGCTCGCGGCGTTCGTCCAGGCCCTGCCGTCGTACGAGCGGCTGTGGAGACGGGGTCGCCCGCCCCAGGTGCGCCGGCACGCCACTCCCACGGTGGCGATGGCGCCGATGCGGTGGCAGGTGCCGCCGATCGACTCGATGGCGGACCTCGCGAGCTGGGCGGACCTCAGTGCCGCCCACCTCGACTGGTACGCCGATGTGCGGTCGCTGGAGCGCAGCGTGCCCGCGGTGCTGCGGCACTACGACCGCACCTGGAGCTACAACCGGCCCGGCCGGGTGCGGTTGCTGGAGCAGCCCCGCCCCCGGCTGAAGGCGCTGCAGCGCCGGTTGCTGCACGAGGTCCTCGACCAGGTGCCGGCGCACGATGCCGCGCACGGGTTCGTGGCCGGCCGATCGATCCGGACCTTCGCCGCGCCGCACGCCGGTCGCGATGTGGTGATCCACCTCGACCTGAGCGCCTTCTTCGCCACCATCTCGGCCGGCCGGGTCTTCGGTGTCTTCCGTTCGATCGGGTACGCCGAACCGGTCGCGCATTGTCTGACCGGGCTCTCGACGACCGTGCTCCCACTGGCCGATCGCCGGCTGGCGCCGCCGGCGCTGCGGGACGACGACGTCGACCCGCGCCGCCGTCTGCTCGAGCACCTCGCCCGCCCGCACCTGCCGCAGGGTTCGCCGACCTCACCCGCGCTCGCCAACCTGGTGGCCTACCGGCTGGACACCCGGCTGGCCGGTCTGGCCCGGGCGGCCGACGCGACCTACACCCGGTACGCCGACGACCTCGCGCTCTCGCTGCACGGCCCGGACGCGCCCCGGCGGGCCCGCCGGTTGGTCGACACGGTCCGCGCCGTCGTCCGCGAGGAGGGGTTCCGGGTCAACGACGCCAAGACCCGGATCGCCACCCGCGACCAGCGCCAGTTGCTCTGCGGGGTCGTCGTGAACGACCACCCGGGCGTGCTGAGAGCGGAGCGCGACGCGCTGCGCGCGCTTCTGCACAACTGTCGGCTGCACGGGCCCGAGTCGCAGAACCGCAATGGGCACAACGACTTCCGGGCCCACCTGCTCGGTCGGATCGCCTGGGTGACATCGGTCGACTCGGCTCAGGGCGCGCGGCTGCGGGCGCAGTTCGACCACATCGCCGGCTGGTGAGCGAGCTTCCTAGCGGTCGAGACGCACCCGGACGTCGCCCTGGTCGGGTCGGACCAGCGCCGACCAGCCGAGCGGGACCCGCAGTGAGCGGTTCGGGACTGCCGCGCGCACGGTGAACCGCGCGAGGTGCCGCTGACCTTGCTCGATCACCACCGTCGGGCGCCGCCGGAACTCCGCGGTGCGTAGGATCAGCCCGCCCGGAAGGCCGGCGCCGGACCGCGAGTCGCTCGGGCCGATCCGGCCCGGCGATGCCCACAGCAGCGGCGACTCGACCACGATCGCGACCCCGCTCGGGTCGGCCCGCGCGGCGCCGCCGAGCAGTCGGCCGGCCAGATCGGCGCCTACCGCGGCTCCGCGCAGCGCGGCGATGTCTGCGGTCTCGGCCGGGTGCACCAGGTTGCCGGCGGCGTACAACGCCTGGACGCTGCACCGGCCGGCCAGATCGACGACCGGGCCCCCGGACACGGCGTCGATGGCGACCCCGGCCGACCGGGCCAGCTCATGATCGGGGATCCAGTCCCCGGTGAAGACGACGGTGTCGACGTCGAGCGTCGAGGCCCGACCGCTCGTGTGATTCATGACGTCGACCGCGTACACGCGACCATGGCCGCGGATCGCGACCACGTCGGTGTCCGTCAACAGCGGGACCCGCAGGCCGCGCCGGGTCACCGCCGCGAACCCGGCGTACGACTGGTGGCGGGGCAGGTCAGTGACCATGGCGACGGTGCGCACTCCCGCGTCGCGCAAGGTGAGGACGGCGGAGTACGACACGTGCTCCGCTCCGACCACGACTGCGCGTTCGCCGACCGGCAGCCCCCGAAGGTGGGACCACTGCTGGAGCTGGCCGGTTGTGAACACGCCGTCGCCGCGGTCACCGGACACCAGCCGGGCCGCGCGCGGCCGTTCGCGCGCTCCGGTCGCGAGCACGATCGCGTCGGCCGCCACTGCGCGCACCCCGGCCGGCGAGGTGAGCGCCAGCACGCCGGGGGAGAGCCAGCCGGTCGCCATCGTCTCGGTCTCGATCCGCACGCCGGCGTCGACTGCCATCCGGGCGAGCCGCTCGGCGTACCGAGGTCCGCGCAGCGATCGGTGCAGGTCACGCAGGCCGAAGCCGGTGTGGTCGCAGTGCCGCGGGATCCCGCCGGCCGCCCGCTCGCGCTCGACCACCAGTACGTCGCGCACCCCGCCGGCCGCCAGCGACCGGGCCGCCGACAGCCCGGCCGGGCCGGCGCCGATCACGACGACCTGGTGTCGGTGCTCCGCCGCGCTCACGAGGAGCCCCTTGGCGTCGGTCCGCCCGCAGCCGCCCAGTGCCATGGCCACCTCTGCGCCGCAGTAGAAGCCCTGGCAGCGCCCGTTGGAGGCCCTGGTCCGGCGGGCCAGGCCGCCCCGGTCGACCGGCGGGATCGGCCCGGCGAGCGCGTCGCGCAACTCGCCCCGGCTGACCCGTTCGCAGAAGCAGACGATCCGGCCGTACTCGGGATCGGCGGCCACCGTCTCCGCCGTCGTGGCCGGCCGGGGAAAGGCCTCGCCGAGGTTGGGCAGGCGTGGCGGCGCGGGCAGGTCGGGGCGCTCAGCGACGGTCATCCCGGCCTCGCCGAGCAAGCCGGCGACATGCTCGGCGATGGCCATCGATGCGCTGAGGCCGGTCGACCGGATCCCGCCGACGCAGACGTAGCGGCGGTCCGGGTCACAGCGGATCTGGTAGTCCCGGTGCTCGGTCGCGGCGCGCAGCCCGGCGTAGCTGTTGGTGACCTCCTCTGCTGCCAACCCCGGCACGATCGCGGCACCCGCTGCCACGAGCGACCTGAGTCCATCGGGGGTCGTCGCGGTGTCGCCCTTGTCGTCGAGGTCCTCGGCGGTGGGTCCGACCAGCAGGTTGCCGTAGACGGTCGGGGTGATCAGCACGCCCTTCGTCGTACTGGTCGGGATCGGCAGGATGATCGACGACACCAGCCGGCGGGCCTGCTTGTCCATGACGACGAGCTGGCCGCGGCGAGGCGTGACCGTGAAGCCGGTCCCGCCGAAGATCCGGTCGATCTCGTCGCTGCGCAGGCCGGCCGCGTTGATCAGCCAGCCGGCGCGGATCGGACCGGCTGACGTCAAGATCAGATGCCCGCCGGCCGGGTCCGCCTCGATCCCGGTGACGGTCGTCGAGAGCCGCAGCCGTACGCCGGCCGTCACCGCCTCGGTCGCATAGGCGAGGGTCGTGCTCCACGGGCAGATGATCGACTCGTCGGGCACCCGTAGTGCACCGAGCGCGCCCGGCGCGAGATGCGGCTCGCTGCGATACAGCTCATCCGGCCCGATCAGCTCGGCGGCCGGGTAGTCGTTGGCCCGGGCCTTGTCGAGCAACCCGGGCAGCTCCGCCTCCTGCTCCGGGGTCCAGGCCACGACCAGCGCACCGGTGCGCTCGACGGCGATGCCGGTCGCTTCGGCGTACGCGCCGAGCAGGCGGTGACCCGTGCGACACAGCTGCGCCTCGAGGCTGCCGACCGGGGCGTCGAACCCGGTGTGCAGGATCGCGGTGTTGGCCTTGCTGGTGCCGTCGCCCACGTCGTTGCGGGCCTCGATCACGACGGCGGCGCGGCTGCTCCGGCCGATCCGCCGGGCGATCGCAGTGCCGACCACACCGGCCCCGATGATCGCGACGTCGAACCGGTCGTCGGCCGGCCCGGATCCCGCGCTCACGTCGACGCGGCGCCGGCGGCCGCGGTCGCGATGACCCGGGCGATCGCCGCTTCCATGCCGGCGAGTCTGGTCTGCGCCTCGTCGGCGCTGATCATCGGGTCGTAGCGCTCGCCGCCGGTGCCGTGTGCCGCAGTGCCCGGCTCGAGCCCGTTGCGGGCCAGCTGCGCGACGCCCAAGGCGGTCGCATGCGGCGAGGCGAACACCTCGACCGGCGCCTGCAACAGGTCGGCCTGGGTCTGCATCAGCAGCCGGGACCGGGTCAGCCCGCCGTCGACCCGCAAGGTCCCGATCGATCCGCCGAGATCGGCCGCTGCGGCGCGGGCCAGCAGCGCCACCTGCCCGGCGATCCCGTCGACCGCCGCCCGCACGATGTGGGCACTTGTCGTGCCGAGAGTCAGGCCCTCCAGCGACGCCTTGGCATCGGGTGCCCAGTACGGCGCACCGAGCCCGGCCAGCGCCGGGACACACACCACGCCGCCGGCATCGGGAACGCCGGCCCCGATCCGGTCGACGTCGGCCGGTGCCGCGATCAGCCCGAGCCGGATCAGCCAGTCGACGATCGAGCCGACCGTGTAGAGCTGGCCGTCCAGGCAGTAGGCGACCGATTCGCCGTCGACCCAGCCGACCGATGCCGACAGTCCGTGCGTCGAGCGCTTCGCCGTCGGCCCGGCGTTCGCGAGCAGGAACGCGCCGGTGCCGTAGGTGCACTTCGAGTCGCCGGTCTGGAGGCAGCCCTCGCCGTACAACGCGGCCTGCTGGTCGACCGCCAGACCGGTCACCGGCAGTGTCGGGCCGAAGGCGTCGGTCGTCCCGATGTCTGTCGTGCAGGTGACGATCTCCGGGAGCCGGCCCGGATCGACCCCGAACAGACCGCAGGCCTCGGCCGACCACTGCCGTTCGTCCAGGTCCATCAGTGCGGTGCGGGACGCCGTGGTCACGTCGGTCACGAACGCCCCGGTCAGGCGATGCAGCAGCCACGAGTCCGTGGTGGTCACGACGCCGTCGCGGGTGACGTGCTCGCGCAGCCACACCACCTTCGGCCCGACGAAGTACGGGTCGAGCGGGAGCCCGGTCAGGTCGGCCAGCCGGTCGGCGTGGGGGGCGAGGTCGGCGCAGACGGTCGCCGACCGGCGGTCCTGCCACGACAGTGCCGGCGCGAGCGGCGCGCCGGACCCGCGGTCCCACGCCATCACCGTCTCGCCCTGGTTGGCGAACCCGATCGCGATCACCTCGACGCCGGCCTGGGCCAGCGCGGCCCGCCCGGCGGCCACGATCGAGTCGAACAGCTCGGCCGGGTCCTGCTCGACGCCACCGTCACCGACCGCGAGCGGCTGCACCGGCGCCTGTGCGGTGGCCAGCACTGTGCCGTCCGGGCCGACCACGAGTGCCTTGGTCGACGACGTGCCCTGGTCGACCGCGAGGATGTTGCCGCCGTGCGTCGAGGCGTCGGTCATGCTCCGCCGGTCGCCGTCTGGCCGCCCGTCGCCGGGTGCAGCCGCTCTTTGAAGAACGCGAGCACCTGGTCGAGGGCCGCGCGGGTCGGCGTACCTTCCCGGTTGTCGAGATGCTCGGTCAGCACCGAGTGCGCGGTCCTCGGGTGCCCGTAGGGGTTGCCGGCCGAGGAGTCGAGCTCGACCCCGATGAACCCTTCGCCGAGCTCTCGGCGCAGCGTCGCGAACCGCTCCGGCGGGCTGGACACGTCGTTGCTGAACCGGAAACCGAGCAGGCAGGTGCCGGCCGCGACCCGGGCCTTGACCGTTGCCAGGTCGGCATCGGAGATCCCGAGATCGGCCTTGCGGGCCTTGCCGATCGGGAACGGCAGCGACGGCTGGCTCAGCACCGGCGCGACCACCGTGTCGTCGACCATCATCGCGAGCGCAAACCCGCCGGTGAGGCACATGCCGATCGCACCAACGCCCGGACCCCCGCACCGCTGGTGCTCGGCGGCCGCCAGCGCGCGCAGCCAGACCGTCACCGGGCTGGCCTGCTTGCGCGCGAGCATGGTGAACTCGCGCGAGATACAGGTGCTGGCGAGGACCTTCATCGAATACGGCACGGTGGGTGGCGCGCCGGGCGTGCCGAACAGGTGCGGGAGCACGGCAGTGCAGTCCTGCGCGGCGACCTTGCGGGCGAAGTCGGCGACCAACGGCGTGATGCCGGGGATCTCCGATACGACGATCACCGCCGGCCCGGCACCGAGCCGATAGATGTCGTGCGTCCTGCCGTCGGCGGTGAACGGCTCGCGAGCAAAGTCTGCAAGCGCGTTCGTCGTCGGGGCACCGGTCATCGGCGAATCGTCTCCTACCGACCCGCGAGGGTGCTGCTCAGCCGCCCGATGCCGGACGGTACGCCGGGAGCAGGCAGCGCACCGGAGCGACCAGGACGTCGACGATGTCGTCGTCGAGGGTCCCGGCGACGAGCAACCCGCAGGCGGCGTCCACGCACAGGGTCAGCACCCGACTGGTGTCCCGGTCGCGGCGGCGCTGCCGGCAGATCGTGCAGTAGCCGTTGATGCTGTCGGCGCCGGTGCTGCGCAGCAACTGCCAGACCCGGCGGCGCGAGGTCAGGACGGCGGCGTGCCAGGCCTCGTCCTGGGCCGCACACCGGACCTCTTCGTCGATGTCCCCGCCGGCGAGCAGGATCGACGCGCACTCACCGGCCGCGCTCGCGTCGTGGCACCGGGCCGCCAGTCGCGGCATCGCGGCCAGCAGTGCCATCACGTCGTCGGAGCGGCTGCCGAGGTCGGGGTCGGCGACCTTGTCGGTGGGGTAGACGCTGCGCCAGGCCCGCATCAGCGCGTCGTGTTCGATCCCGGTCAGGATCGGTCGGGCGTAGGCCGCCGCGATCGCGTCCCGGATCGCCTTCAGCGCCGTCGAGGCGACCTCGGGATCGATCGTGAGGTAGTCCGCGCCGCCGCGGATCTCCTCGGCGTACAGCGTCTGGACGGTTTCGAAGCAGGCCAGCACCTCGACGACGAGCGGGGAGTCGGGCTCGAGTGCCCGCCGGCGCGCCTCGGCGAGCAGCGTGGTGTTGTGCCAGGCGCCCGCGAGCAGCGGCAGGGCGCCGTCGGGCAGGCACGGCAGGCGGGACAGGACCGCGCGGATCTCGGTGAGGTTCGGGTGCGCGTCGAGCGACCCGATCGGCGTGATCGTACGGCGATGACTCACGACATCTCCTCGTCTCGAGGAGAATCCTCCGACGCCGATGCGCTCGAGCCGTGCAGAACACGCCGGGAAGCGACCGGCCGAAATCGGTCGGTTCAGGCCTGGTTGAGCCCGTATTTCTCGATGGCCTGCGCGGGTGCCTCGGCTTTGACCTCGCCGCGGCGGGCGAGCTCGGTCAGCGTGGCGAGCACGACCGACTGGGCATCGACGGCGAAGAACCGGCGCAGCGCCTCGCGGGTGTCGGAGCGGCCATAGCCGTCGGTGCCGAGCGACGACCAGTCGCCGGGCACCCATTGGGCAATCTGATCCGGCACTGCCCGCATCCAGTCGCTGACCGCGATCACCGGACCTGGTGCGCCGTCGAGCTGCTCGGTGATCCACGGGGTGCGGTGCTCGGCGCCGGTGCCGGTCGCGACTGCGAGCCGGTTCTGCTTGTCGCACTCGAGTGCCTCGCGGCGCAGCTCGGTCCAGGACGTCGCGCTCCATACGTCGGCCGCGACTCCCCAGTCGGACGCGAGCAACGCCTGGGCGTCGAGGGCCCAGTGGATCGCGGTGCCGCTCGCGACTAGCTGAGCGCGCGGCGCGTCTCCGTTGCCGGTGACCTCCGGCGCGTTCGCGAACCGGTAGAGCCCGCGCAGCACGGCGGCGTCGAGGCCCTCGATGTCCGGCGCGGGCGGCTGCACCTTCGGCTCGTTGTAGACCGTGAGGTAGTAGAAGACGTGCTGGTCGTCATCGCCGGCGCTGCGCTCGCCGTACATCCGTTCCAGCGCCGCCTTCATGATGATCGCGATCTCGAAGGCGAAGGCCGGGTCGTAGGAGATGCAGGCCGGGTTGGTGGCCGCGAGCAGCAGCGAGTGGCCGTCCTCGTGCTGCAGGCCCTCGCCGTTCAACGTCGTGCGGCCCGCGGTGGCGCCGAGCAGGAAGCCGTTGGCGAGCTGGTCGCCCATCGCCCACATCAGGTCGCCGGTGCGCTGGAAGCCGAACATCGAGTAGAAGACGTACACCGGGATCATCGGCTCGGAGTGGGTCGAGTACGCCGTGCCGGCCGCGATCACGCTGGCCATCGAGCCGGCCTCGCTGATCCCTTCGTGCAGGATCTGGCCGCGGGTGTCCTCGCGGTAGGACAGCAGCAGGTCGGCGTCGACCGGGTCGTAGCGCTGGCCGTGCGTGGAGTAGATCTTCGCGGTCGGGAACATCGCGTCGATGCCGAAGGTGCGGGCTTCGTCCGGGATGACCGGCACGAAGCGCTGGCCGATCTCCTTGTCCTTCATCAGGTCCTTCAGCAACCGGACGAACGCCATCGTGGTTGCGACCGCCTGCTTGCCGGACCCCTGACGGAAGACGTCGTACACCTTGTCGCCGGGCAGGACCAGCGGCTTGGAGCGGTCGAGCCGCTGCGGCAGGAAGCCGCCGAGCGCGCGCCGGCGTTCGAGCATGTAGGAGATCTCGTCGCTGTCCTTGCCCGGGTGGTAGTACGGCGGCAGCTCGGCGTCGAGCGCGGAGTCGGGGATCTCGAGGTAGAGCCGGTCGCGGAACTCCTTGAGCTCGGGCTTGGTGAGCTTCTTCATCTGGTGGGTGGCGTTGCGGGCTTCGAAGTCCTTGCCGAGCGTCCAGCCCTTGATCGTGTGCGCCAGGATCACGGTCGGCTGGCCGACGTGGTCGCGGGCCGCCTTGAACGCGGCATACACCTTCCGGTAGTCGTGACCGCCGCGGGGCAGGCGGGTGATGTCGCCGTCCGAGAGGTGCTCGACCATCTTGCGCAGCCGCGGGTCGCGGCCGAAGAAGTCGTCGCGGATGAACGCGCCGTCACTGACCGAGTACTTCTGGAACTGTCCGTCCGGCGTGGTGTTCATCGCGTTGACGAGCACACCGTCGACGTCGCGGGCAAGCAGGTCGTCCCACTCGCGGCCCCAGACCACCTTGATCACGTGCCAGCCGGCGCCGCGGTAGTAGGACTCGAGCTCCTGGATGATCTTGCCGTTGCCGCGGACCGGTCCGTCGAGTCGCTGCAGGTTGCAGTTGACCACGAAGGTCAGGTTGTCGAGCTCCTCGCGAGCAGCGACGCCGAGCGCGCCGAGCGACTCGACCTCGTCCATCTCGCCGTCGCCGAAGAAGCCCCACACGTGCGAGCGGGAGGTGTCCTTGATCTGGCGGTCGTGGAGGTAGCGGTTGAACCGCGCCTGGTAGATCGCCTCGATCGGCGAGAGCCCCATCGAAACGGTCGGGAACTCCCAGAAGTCCGGCATTAGCCTCGGGTGCGGGTACGACGGCAACCCGTGGCGGCTGATCTCCTGACGGAATCCGTCGAGCTGACCGGTCGAGAGCCGGCCTTCCAGGAATGCCCGGGCGTAGATGCCCGGAGCGGCGTGGCCCTGGAAGTAGACCTGGTCGCCGGACTCGCCGCCTTCCTTGCCACGGAAGAAGTGGTTGTAGCCGACTTCATACAGGCTGGCTGCGGAGGCATAGGTGGCGATGTGGCCGCCGACGTTGGTGAGCGTGTTGGCCCGGCTGACCATGATCGCTGCGTTCCAGCGGATGTACGCGCGGATCCGGCGCTCGACGAACTCGTCCCCGGGGAACCAGGGCTCGGCCTCGGCCGGGATGGTGTTGACGTAGTCGGTCGAGCGAAGGGCGGGGACGCCGACCTGCTTCTCGCGGGCGCGCTCGAGCAGCTTGAGCATCAAGAAGCGGGCCCGGCGCGGTCCGGCCGTGTCGATGACGCCGTCGAGGGAGTCGAGCCACTCCTGGGTTTCCGCCGGGTCGACATCGGGGATCTGACTCGGCAGCCCGTCGCTGATGACCGAGTAGCGGTTTCGTCCTGAAGCCATGATGTGACGGTACGCCGGAGCGGGCGGGAGATGTCGGGCCTGGCGCCGGAAGCGTGTCGCCCGGCCGCCCGGTGGGCGGCCCGACGGACCGGTAACTTGCGTTTGGCGCGTTCAACGGGTGGACTGTGCCCCATCGACCGAATCGCGGTCGGTCTGGGATCACCGAACGAGGAGGGCCACAGCACGTGAGCGCCACCGCAGGCGGTGCGGCGGGTCCGCGGAGCGTCGCGGAGAAGTTGGGCATTGCGGCCGGCGCGGTCGTCCAGGAACTCGGGTGGGACGACGACTGCGACGAAGAGTTCCGCCAGACGATTGCCGCCTGTGCGCACTCCGAGCTGGTGGATGAGGACTACGACGACGTCGTTGACGTGGTCGTCCTCTGGTGGCGTGAGGGTGATGGGGACCTGGTCGACGCTCTTGTCGACGCGCTCACTCCGCTCACCGACAACGGGGTGATCTGGTTGCTGACCCCCAAGGCCGGCCGGGACGGCCACGTCGAGCCCAGCGATGTCAGCGAGGCCGCGCCGACGGCCGGGCTGCAGCAGACCTCGAGCATCTCCGCGGGTAGCGACTGGAACGGCGCCCGACTCGTCTCGCCGAAGGCGGCCAGGGGCAAGGGCCGCTGACCATGCCGCAGGTCGGCGACGATGCTCCCGAGTTCGCCATCCAGGACCAGCACGGCCGGGAGCAGTCCTTGGCCAAGCGGCGCGGTGATCGCAACCTGCTCCTCGTCTTCTTCCCGTTCGCCTTCACCGGGGTGTGCACGGGCGAGGTCCGCGCACTCGCTGACCATGCCGTCACCTGGGAGTCGTTCGGGACCGACGTGATCGCGGTCTCGTGCGACAGCGTGCCGGCGCTGCGGGCCTTCGCGGACCGGGAGAAGGTGGACTTTCCGCTGGGTTCGGACTTCTGGCCGCACGGCGAAGTGGCCCGGGCGTACGACGCGTTCGACCCCTTCCTCGGCTGCGCGACCCGCGCGACGTACCTCATCGATCGCGGCGGAGTCATCCGCTGGACAGTCCGCACCGCGATCGCCGACCCGCGCGAGGTCGAGGACTACGTCAAAGCGATCGCCGAGCTGTAGCCGATGCCCTGTTACCGCTGTGCCGCGCGACAGACCGACCCGGGTAAGGGCCCGAGCGACTGGAAGCGCGGGGTGGTCGACGGCGTACAGGTCTTGATCTGCCCGAGCTGCCAGCGCGGCCACGACTGGCACGCCGATCTCGACCATTGCCCGGGATGCGGCTCGACGATGCTGGTGCGAGCGCTCGGTGACACCCGGTGCCGGGCGTGCGGCCTGGTCTCGGCCGGTGGTGGCGGCGAGCCACCGAGCGACGCAACGTTGGCGGCCGAGGTCGCCGAGGCCCTCGGACGGCGGTTCAGGTCGCCCGCACCGTGACGACCCGGCGCGGAAATCTTTTCCGCGTCGTGTCCACCTCCGTGGACCGTCGGGCGTTGGACGGGTGTCCGTCGTCGACGAAAGGTGACTCAGATGTCCGCACGCGCTCGTCGGCCGTTGGCCGGCCGGATCGTTCGCACTTGGCTCGGCATGACTGCACTGGTCATGTTCGGAGTCGCGCCACAGCTCGCGGCCGTGGCGAGCGCGGCCCCGGCGTCGGGTGCCGCGGCGTCAGCCGGCGTACCGCTGTGCTTCGGGCACAAGGCGACGATCGTCGGTACGTCGAAGGACGACGACATCATCGGGACGCCCGGCAACGACGTGATCGTGGCGCTGGGGAGCGCGGACAGCGTGTTCGGCGGGGATGGCAACGACCTGATCTGTGGCGGCGCCGGTGACGACACCATCCACGGCGGCAACGGCAACGACAAGATCGACGGCGGCGCCGGCGACGACGAGATCTACGGTGACGACGGCGCGGACCTCATCATCGGTGGGGACGGCAACGACTTCCTTGACGGCGGCGCGGGCAACGACCGGATCCGCGGCGGGCTGGGCAACGACAACATCCAGGGCGACAGCGGCGATGATCACCTGACCGGTGGAGACGGTGACGACACCATCGACGGCGGTCTGGGCAACGACCTGTTGACCGGCGGCAACGGCAGGGACGAGATCAGCGGCAGTCACGGTAACGACGTGATCGACGGCGGTGCGGGTGACGACGACCTCCAGGGCGACAACGGCACCGACACCATCAACGGTGGCGACGGCGACGACTTCGTGTCCGGCGGCAACGGCCGGGACACGATCAATGGCGACGCAGGCAACGACGACCTCAGTGGTGATATCGGCAAGGACGTCATCAACGGCGATGCGGGCAACGACTCGATCGACGGCGGCGACGGGGCCGACCAACTCTCGGGCGGACCCGGCAACGACACCATCCAGGGCAACGACACTTGTGAGTTCTGCCGGCTCGGCGATGTTTCGACACCCGCGAACGACACGATCGACGGCGGGCCGGGGTCCGACACGGTGGTCCTCACCCGCAACATCAACGAATCGACCGGGCTCAATGTCAACCTCACCACCGGTAAGGCGACGGGTGACGGCACGGACACGCTCGTCAGCATCGAGAACATCGACGCGAACAGCAACGTGAGCAACACCCTGATCGGCAATGCCGCCGACAACACCTTCCAGTCCGGCGATGCCGACGACGTCGAGCAAGGGCTCGGTGGTGACGACGTGTTCGTCGCCTCGGCCGGCAACGACACGATCGACGGCGGCGACGGCTCCGACACGATCTCCTACGCCGACCAGTACTTGCCCGGCGGCGCCTTCGTCAACCTGGCGATCGGGGTCTCGCGAGCGATCTTCGATCGGAGTACCAGCACCGACACCCTGACGTCGATCGAGAACGCATCGGGCTCGAACCAGGCCGACATCTTGATCGGCGATGACGGCCCGAACATCATGAGCGGGGGTGAAGGCAACGATGTCATCCGCGGCGAGGGCGGCAACGACATCCTGCGCGGCGACGAAGGCATCGACCACATCGACGGCGGCGACGGGGATGACATCGTCGATGGCGCAGACCCGTTTGAGCGGGCACATGGCACCGCGACCCAGGGTGACGTTGCGGTCTTCACCTCGGCGACCTCGGGCGTCGACGTCAACCTCACCACTGGGACGGCCACCGGGCAGGGCAACGACACCCTGGTCAGCATTCAGGACGTCGTCGGTTCGGTGTACGACGACACGTTGATCGGTGACGACAACGACAACCTGCTCAGCGGGCAACCGGGCAACGACGTCATCGATGGGATGGGTGGCAACGACACCCTGGTCGGCGGCGATGGGGA
>Ga0265325_10001546_pt1 | contig 16055 bp, 13 predicted proteins | sample 41420metaG_FD_202090 | JGI IMG/M metagenome (GOLD analysis project Ga0265325, IMG submission 202090) | Rhizosphere microbial communities from Carex aquatilis grown in University of Washington, Seatle, WA, United States - 4-14-20 metaG | ecosystem: Host-associated > Plants > Roots > Rhizosphere...
ATCGAGACGGCGTCGCGACCTTTCCAGGCTATTTCACCGAGGAGCCTTATTATGACATCGCGAACGTCCAATTGTTGCGCGGGCCGCAGGGCACGTTCGCGGGGCAGAACGCGATTGGCGGAGCGGTTTTCGTCACGACGCAGAACCCCGTTATCGGCGGCGGCTATGACGGCTATGTTCAGGCGCAGGTTGGTAACTTCACCGACTTTGGTCTGCAAGGCGCGAGTAATATACCAATAGACGACACTCTCGCGGCGCGCGTGGCGTTCTACGGCGAAACGCGGGACAGTTTCTACAGCATAACGACGCCTAGCGGAGCGAAATACGCTGGCAACCCGGGAGATGCTCACTGGGGCGCCGCACGCATCAGCGTTCTTTGGCAGCCCACGCAGTCGCTCACTGTGCTGTTCAAGACCGACCTCGACTACCTGGATAACGGCGCTTACCCGGCAGACCCGTACACGGATCGCTTCAAGTTCATTCCCGGCACGAACACGCCAAACCCATTTTACACCGATCTCTTCAAAATTTCGGCCAACGATCCAAATCAGATGGCGGCGGATGAGTTCGTCAGGTCGTCGCTCAAGCTCGACTATGTGTTTGATGACGGGATTACCCTGCAATCAATCTCGGCCTATCAATTCGGCAATACCGCCTACAAGGGCGATCTTTACTCGACGGGACCAAATACGTCCGGTCCCTATGCGGGAGTTTTCCCGACAACTGGGCCCTTCAGCACCGATTTTGCCACGTTTGTAGACAGTGTTGACGAAACCATCTTTTCTGAAGAGGTCAATCTGATCTCTCCCAATACCGGAAACTTCAAATGGATTGTCGGGTTGTTTGCGCAGTCCGACAGATACGATTTCCTTGCTCCCGCGACGAAGAATTTCGTCATCAATTTGTATTCACCCATCAATTCTCTGGCGTTTCAGTACGATCTTCAGGGCAACAACCCGGAGTCTGATCTCTCCGTGTTCGCGCAGGGCAGCTACGAGCTACCGGCCGGTTTTGAGATTCAGCTGGGCGGCCGCTACTCAGCGACAAGCACCGTCAACAAAAACGTTCTGATTCTGCAGTACGGAACACCGATCCTGGACAACCAGGGACTCTCGTCCCACAACTTCTCCTACAAAGCCTCTCTGAACTGGACCGTCAACGACGCCAACTTCCTTTACGCGTTCATGGCGACAGGATTTAAGCCCGGTGGTCTCAATGTTCCGGTAGGCCTTGGCCTTCCAGCTCCATTCCTGCCGGAAACTGTGAGGAACTATGAAGCGGGATGGAAATCGAGTTTCCTCGATGGCCATGTGCTCACGCAGGTTGATGGCTATTACAACAACTTCAAAAACTTCCAGGTAACCGTCGGGTATCCGGCATTTCCGACGTTCCCCTTTGAAGTCAATGTTCCCAATACGACGCAGATCTACGGTTTCGAAGCGGAAGTCCAAGCCGCGTTTGGCGCGTTCTCGTTCGATGCTGGGCTCGGTTTGATGCACAGTGAGCTTGGGACCTTCTTTGCTGCTGATCCGCGAATTGGGGGCTTTTCAGCCGCCTGCAGTCCCACCTCTGGTCCCGCAAGCGCCAACTGCCTCAATGTGACGGGGCATGCGCAAACTTATGCACCTGACTTCACGTTCAACTTAAGTGCGGCGTACGATTTCAAACTCGACGGCGGCGACACGCTAACGCCCAGACTCAATTTTGGACACTCGTCCGGGCAGTGGGCGACACTGTTCGAGAACCCCGGTTTGGGCGACAGGCTTGCTGAACGCAATATTTTTGGCGCGCAATTGGCATGGACCCACGACGATATAGTCGTGACACTGTATGGAACGAACCTAACGGATCAGCATTACGTTGGGGCGCTCAACAGCAATCTCGACTTCGCCGGGCCGCCTCGCCAGTTCGGGATACGTCTGATGAAGGCTTTCTGACGCACGGACCGATCGGTCGTTCGACGTGCTTCATCACCTAATCGCTGGCAGGCGTATTTCAGACCCAGTGATTCTGGTGGCGCATTTGTCGCTAGCGGCACGCGGCAAAATCGTCAAAAATCGTTTCGCGCAGAATAGCCAAAGGGCTAAACGGGAGAGATAGAGCCGGCCAGCTACCGCTTGGAACGGTTCTGCCGTGCGCGTTATGAAGGTCTTGTGGATGAAGCGAACGAAGCCGAAATCAAAGCCGAGCAAGACAAAGAAGGTAAGCCGGACGAAGGCTGAGCAGCGCGCCGACAGGCTGGAAGACATGCTCGATGCTGCTGAACTCTTGTTTTCCAAACACGGCCTATATGGCGTGACATTGCGAGACGTGGCCAGGGAAGTCGGCGTCCACACCTCCTTGATGCACTACTACTTCGAGGACAAGCTGGCACTCTTCAAAGCCGTCTTTGCCCGACGCGCAAATGTTACGAGCGAGCGGCGTATGAAAGCGCTGAGTGCATATGAGAAGCGCGCAGCTGGCAAGCTCACCGTAGAAGGTGCTCTGCATACCTTCCTCGATACCGACTTCGATCTCTATATCGAGGGCGGCGAGGGCTGGCGAAACTATGCGGCATTCTGCGCCCAACTCGCCAACACGCCGGAAGGCGCGGCGCTGTTCGATGAATATTTCGATCCGGTCGTATTGCGGCTGGTGGAAATCCTGCAAAAGGCGCTGCCAGGCGTGTCCAAGAGGAACATTTTCTGGGGCTACCATTTCGTGACAGGCAGTCTCATGCACTCCCTCGCCCGAAGCGGCCGGATCGACCGTCTTTCGAGCGGACTTTGCAAATCCGATGACTTCAAGGCCGTTAAGGCGCGGATGGCCGACTTCATGGCTGCGGGATTTTTGACCTTGAAGGCCTGATCGGCTCCACGATTCCTCAACGGTGGATCGGTTGACCGATCACTGCATGTCTTCCAGGTGATCGCGCGTTTGGGCATCGTGCCCCTTAGCGGCAACGCGGATCCTTGTCCGGAATCGGTGGCGAGGCGAGGCCCACATTCCAGTTCCACGGAATCTGTCCGTTGAACCGCCTTCGGCAAACGACCTCCTCATGGAGTTCGTACATGCCGGACAGCAGGTGCTCCGAGGGGCGAGAAGTATCGGCGAAGTCCATGTAAGCCGCGTTGGCTCCATAGGTTGGCCATGCAGCACCGCCCTTCGAATCGGGCTGGCCGGTACGCGCAAAGCTTGTCCAGTAGTCGATCATGGCGTCGGAAAGATTTGTTTCGTCGTGCGACGTCGTGGGACGGGGCCAATATGTCGGCGTGCGGTTCAATGTTCCGAACACGAACGGAAGTTCGCTGCCGTGAAACGCGTGCAGTCCGACAGAATCCGAAGCTGGGTAGCCGTGATCGAAGGCATATAGAAAGGATGGGAGACCAAGCGCGGTCTGTTTCCGGACGAGCCGTTCGGCGGTCCACCCGTACAACGCATCCCGCGTCGTCGCCAATATGCTTTCGTGCATGCGATCAGCGGGGTAGAGATTCAGAAAGGCGTCTGAGAGATCCAGATACCGTTCGCGAATAGTCTTCTCGTAGTCGCTCTCCCAAACCGGCGTCGGCGGCGCGAGGATTGGCAGTGAGCGGATTTCGCCGCTATTAAAACCGGCGAGCACTGGCACTGGGGCCTGTTCACCTCGATCGAACGTCTCCACGGGTTGGCGTGGCACGATGCTGCCGTCGACCGTCGGGAACGGGGCATAGCTCGAGCCGTCCACGACGAGTGTTGACGGATCCATTGCGCGCAGTTCCGCAATATTCTTGGCATGAACCTTCGCAGCGAATTGAGAGCCAAGGCTCTCAGCCGATGGCAGGCCAAATTTCTGCTGTCGCAGTTCCGGAGTGGAGATCGTGTAGGCGCTTTGCGCAATGGCCTTGGCAAAAAGGCCTCGCGCCGCGGGCGAGGTCATCAGGTATACGACGCTGAGTCCGCCAGCCGACTCGCCCGCTATCGTCACGTTCGATGGATCGCCGCCAAACGCGCTGATGTTCCGTTTGATCCAGCGCAGAGCCTCGATCTGATCGAGTAAGCCGTAGTTGCCCGATATTTTGAGAGGTGACTCCGCGCTAAGTTCAGGATACGCCAGCCATCCCAGAACGCCGAGCCTATAGTTGATCGACACCACAACGACGCCGCGCGCCGCAAGATTTGCCCCGTCGTAGATCGCCTGGCCGCTCCAACCGGTCAGAAATGCGCCGCCGTAAATCCAGACAAGTACTGGTGCGCCGTGCGCGTTAGTCGGTGTCCATATATTGAGCGAAAGGCAATCCTCACTCATCGATGCGGGCCGATCTGCATAGATGTTCGCGAGCGTCGCCACCGGTTGGTAGCAGGCGGGGCCAAATCGATCCGCTCTCTTCACGTCCTGCCATCGAGGCATCGGCATGGGCGGGGTCCAGCGTGCGTTGCCGACGGGAGGCAGCGCGTACGGAATACCCTCGAAAATGTTCAGTCCGCCCTCACTGCGTCCCTGAAGCTGGCCAGCGGGGGCGTCGACGATCGGTCCCGGTTCATCGTGCGCGGAAGCTGTCACGGCGAAGAGCGCACACGCTGCCAGGCAGAGAATGCGGCGATGAAAGAGGGCCATCACGATGACGCTTCAGCGGTTGACTGTAGACTTTTGAGAACCTGCGCCAGCCACAGGAACAGCCCAATGGCCAAAGCGTAGAAAGGCAAAAGTGCGTAGAAGGCGAACTGTAGAGAGTGATGCGGGTTTCCGCGATGAACGAAATCGCTGATCTCACCGACAAGTGTTGGTCCGATTCCCATTCCGATCAGATTCATGATCAGCAGCAACAGGGCGCCCGACGTGACTCGCTGGTCCGGACGCACGGACTCCTGCACGAGGGTAACCGACGAAGACAAATAGAAATAGTTGAGAAAAGTCGGACCGACCAGAAAAACAAGAGCAATCTGCCACGATGGTGCCCAGACAAAACCCATATAGAGAGGAAGTGCACAGGCGAGCGACGCTGCAGGAACCAACGCGTATGCTCGCTTCGAGCGGCGGCTAAACCGGTCGACCAGGCGGCCAGAAACGACGATGCCGGCGCTCATCCCGATGCCTTGGACAAGAGCGTAGAAAATTGCAATTTGTCCAAGGGTCATCGCTTTCTCGCGCATCAGAAAGAGAGTCGTAAAATTGCCCGCGCCGTAGGTGATGATTTGCGTCGCGCCGCTCGCGAGCGAAGCAAGAACAAATTCCGGCCTCGAGAAGAACATTGCGATCGTTTTTCCGAAGCCGGATGCGGACGATTCGGTCAGGTTGTCACCTGTAAGCGACGAATGATCGAGTCCCCCACGGGTTGGTTCGCGGACAATCAGAAGTATGGCGAGCGCCGCAAGCAACCCGACCGAACCGAGGACAATGAATGCATCGCGCCAACTGTACGCTGCCGCGATGGATGCGCCGAACGCGACCCCGAGCGCGGCGCCGATACTGGGTCCAAGGTTGAAAATGCCGAGAGCCGTGCCGCGGCGGCCGCTGGGGAAGTAGTCGGAGATGATCGAGTAAGATGGCGGAACGCCTCCGGCCTCACCGACGCCAACGGCCATTCGCGCCGCGACAAGCTGGGGAAAATTCGTGGCAATGCCGCACGCCATCGTGGCTGCACTCCAGAGCGCGCAGGCGAGCGAAAGTATGCGCACACGATTGGTTTTGTCGGCGATCCAACCCACCGGAATAGAGATGAAGCAGTAGAAGACCGCAAAATAGAGGCCGCCGATCAGGCCGAGCTGGCCGTCAGAGACATGCAGAGTGTCCTGAATGGGCTTCGCGAGGATCGAAAGCAACTGGCGATCCAAGAAATTCAAGACATAGACGAAGCATAGACAGAGAAGCACGATCCAGCTTCGTGTCCCCGGGGCGAGTGAAACTGATCCGACATCCGGCCCAACCCGGACGACGCCGCCTACGATCGTCGAGAGTTTGCGTTCTTCCACGATCAGCGGCTCTCGACGTGTTGGGGCTGGGGGGCAAACGCCCACGTGAAGCCGTCAAATTGCGTGCGCGTCGCAGCGTTCTCGGACAGTGGCGTGCCTCCTTCCGGTGCGATCGTGAGCCCAGGCTTCTCTCAAACCATGCAGGCCGCCCTTGCCTCAGTCAACATTCATTATAACGTGAGTGAATATCTAGGTCATTGGGCGCGGGTTCGCCCAGCGCCCCGATGTCCGCTTTCCACCCAAAGCGGACCTTGGACCAATCCTGCTTTCCTGCACTTGTTGCTCCGTGGCTTTCTGCATGTCTCAATGGGCTCGGAGGAACAATCGATGAGCCTTGATGAGAAGGTCAGGTCCTGTTTGACGCTGCCCGCAATTTGCGCGCCAATGTTCTTGGTCACAGGGCCTGCGCTAGTGCGCGAGGCGTGTCGCGCCGGCGTGATCGGTGGCCTGCCGCGCCAGAACGCCCGCAGTCTCGAGGAATTCGAGGCTTGGCTGTCCGACATACAAAGCCCCCTTGCCGAGTACCGCGGACGGTATCCTGAGGCCCGCATCGGCCCCATCGCGGTCAACTATCCCACCCGTGTGCCTCCTGATGAGCTCGCGGCAAACATGGCGCTCTGCGCTAAGCACGGCGTCGAGATCATCATCAGCGTTGGCGGCGACCCCACCGAACTCATCAAGCGGGTGCATGATTTTGGAGGCAAGGTGTTCCACGACATCACCAGCATGCGCTTTGCCGAGAAGGCGATCGCTGCCGGTGCTGATGGCTTAAACTGCATCGGCGCGGGCGGCGGGGGCCACTCCGGCACAATAAGTCATCTGGCGCTCATCCCGCGAATTCGCGCCATTTATGATGGGACTATCGTTATGGCTGGGGCGGTTTCCTCCGGCGCTGCGATACGCGCGGCCGAGGTGCTTGGCGCCGATCTGGCTTATCTGGGAACGCGTTTCATCGCTACTCGGGAGTCGGAAGCACCGGAGGAATACAAGCAACTTCTGGTGAGCCAAACGTCAGCCGATCTCGTCTACACCGGTGACATCGCGGGTGTCCCGGCAAATTGGATGATCAAGTCTATCCGGCGTGTTGGTCTCGACCCCGACGATTTGCCCAGGCCCTTAGGGCGGGGCATGCGTCACGACCATCTCCCGGAAGGCGTCGTACCGTGGAAGAACCTGTGGAGCGCCGGTCAGGGAGTAGACCTGATTGAGGACATCCCGACAGTTGCCGAGCTGGTCGTCCGATTGCGACGTGAATACGTCGCGGCCTGCGAGGCGCCCAACATGGTGGAATCGGCGCGCTTAGTCGACGCGGCGCTCGATGCCCCGAGAACCTAGAGATACCAGATGAGAGATCGGTCGACGTAGTTCAACTGGCGTCCGCACGCGAAAAGGATCGGTCAGCGGACGCCTGGAAAGTGGCCCAAACCTCGGCACGAGGTTTGTTGGTACATCTGTTGGTATCAAACGAGCCAATTCTAAAAAAAGCCATATATTTCAAGTAGTTAAATCGTATTGTGGTAGCTGCCGGGTCTACCAACGCATATGGCTCGCTCCGAGATCCTCTGTTAGCCCAGGCGTTAGCCCAGGGCAGATATGTTTAAGAATTTGGCGCGAAATAAGGTCCAAACCGTTAGCGGATGGTCTCTAAAATTAGCGATATATATCAACGAGTAATGGCGGAGCCGGAGGGATTCGAACCCTCGATACGGCTTTTCAACCGTATAACGGTTTAGCAAACCGCCGCCTTCAGCCTCTCGGCCACAGCTCCCGCGCTATTTCCGGCCTTGCCAGGGGCCGGTCCGTAAAACCCTGGACAGGCGAACCAAAACGGAACGGCTGTTGGGGACGTGAGGGGTTGTAGCGGTCGCCATACCCACTAATCAAGTTGGCCTCCGGCTGCCGCGCGCCGGCATATAATGTGAAGCTGGGGCGGCCGCGATCGGCTCGGCCGCAGGCGGTATTCGGCCCTTTTGGCGCCGCCCGGCCCTTGCGACTCACCCGGTAAGCTTGTTGCGAATTTACCCTGAGCGCGGACTGTCCCTTGTAAGGCCTTCGGAACAGGCGCAGCATTCTGCAACAGCGGGGGCTGACCCTTCGGGCTTCGTGCCCCGCCGCGAAAGCCGTCCGGAGCGTTTCCGGAAAAAGAGATTGGGCGGCGCGGACGTCGAAGACCGAAACGGCTGGCAACAACCGCAACGGAGGAGCGACGCATGTTGGTCAAAAATATTCTGGGTGAAAAAGGTCGGGAAGTCATTTCGATTTCCAGCGACGCCACGCTTTCGGAAGCAACGCGTCTGCTTGCGCGCCGCCGCATCGGCGCCATCGTGGTGCGCGACGAAACCGGTGCGCTTGCCGGGATCCTCTCGGAGCGCGACGTGGTGCGCGCGGTCGCCGACGAGAGCGTCACGGCGCTGGCCCGTCCGGTGAGCGCCTATATGACGCGCGCCGTCGCGACCTGCTCGGAGAACGACACGGTCGAGGACCTCATGGAGATGATGACCATGGGACGGTTCCGGCATCTGCCGGTCGTCGACAATGACGTCATCACCGGCATGATATCGATCGGCGACGTCGTGAAGACGCGCATCGCCGAAACGGTGCAGGAAGCCACTTCGCTACGCGCGTACATCACCGCGGCGTAGTTTGGGCGCCGTGCGACGCGGCGGGGATGAGGCATGCCGAACCATGTAAAGTTCTTCTCCGTCATGGCGGACGATGTCGCGCGCGCGCGCAAATTCTATGAGACGGTCTTCGGCTGGACGTTCGAGGCTTGGGGTCCGCCAGGCTTTTTCCTGATCCGCGGCGCGGGTATCGAGGGCTCGCTCCACGCGCGCGCCGAACCGCTGACCGGCACGGGCTATCGCGCGTTCGAAGTGACCATCGGCGTCGATTCCATCGACGCGATCGAAAAGAAGATCGTGCCGGCCGGCGGCGTGATCACACAGGCCAGGATGCATATTCCGACCGTCGGAACGCTTCTTTACTGCAACGATACCGAGGGCAACCGCGTCGGCGTGATGCAGTACGACCGGTGAGCGTTCTCAACGACGCCAGGCTGGAGGGCCTGCTCGATGCGCTGCATGCGCAGAGCGCCGGACAGGACGGCGCGATCAACGCCTATTTCACCCGCCGCATCCAGGAAGGAACGCTGAGCTGGGACGGCTTCGATGCCGAGACCAACGCATTCTTCGCCGACAAGATGGTCGCGCTGGAAAAAGTGAAGGCGGAATATTGCTACATGCTTTGTCGCGCGCTGAACGCGAAGCGGATCGTCGAGGCGGGGACCTCTTTCGGCGTCTCGACGCTCTATCTTGCAGCCGCGATCCGCGACAATGGCGGCGGAACGGTGATCGCGACGGAGTATGAACCGCAAAAGGCAAAGATCGCGCGCCGGAACTTCGAGGCCGCAGGTCTCTCGTCCTTCATCGACCTGCGCGAAGGCGATCTCAATGAGACTTTGCGAAGGATCGAGGGGCCGGTCGATTTCATGCTGCTCGACATCTGGACCGAAGCGGTGATGCCGGCGGTGCGGAACGTTGCGCCGCATCTGCGCAAGGGCGCCGTGATAGTGGCGGACAACAGCGAACAGTCGCGTCGCGGCTACAAGGCGTATTTCGATTACATCGCCGACCCGGCCAACAGACTCGTCACCATGACGCTGCCCTTCGAAGGGGGCCTCGAGATGACGGTGCGGATCTAGAGTCCCCCTGCGAAGGCGAGGAAACCTCTCGCGAAATTGTCGGGGTCTTCGAGGAACGCGGCGTGGCCGCCTTCGAACATCTCGACTTTCACATTCCCAAAAGTCTGCGCCGCCGCCTTGCAACGCGACCAGGCGATGATCTGGTCGTCCTTCGCCCAGGCGATCCAGACGGGGCAGGCGACTTTCGGCGCGAGGGAGCGGATGTCAGCTTGCGGCTTCGCAAAGCCTTCCCACGCCGCGCACAGGACGCCAGCGATTTCATAGCCTGAGTCGACGATGCGCGCGCGCTGCTCGGGCGCGCGCTTCAGCACAGCCGAATAGTAGATGCCGAAGGCGCGGCCGTACCATGCCTTGCCGTTTTCGCCCGCGCGAAAGAAGTTGGCAAACCGCTTGATGAGAAAACGCACGAACGGCGTCAGCTCCGCAAGCCCGCCGCTATTGCAGAGAATCAAGGCCTTCACGCGCTCCGGATGCCCGGCGGCAAAACGCAGCGCCGTCGCGCCGCCGATCGAATTGCCCAGAAGGATGGCCTGTTCGATGCCAAGAGCGTCCATCGCGCCGAGCATCAGCTTGGCGTAGTGCAGCGGATCGGGCGCGCCGCCATCCGCGGGCGAGCGGCCCTGTCCGGGCCAGTCGAGCGCGATGATCTCGAAACGATCGCCGATGCGTTCGGCAAGCGGAACGAAGTCGCGCGCGCCATGGCCGATGGCGTGAAGGCAGATGACGGCCGGGCCCTTGCCGCGCCGCATGACGGCCAGCCGCGATCCGTCGGCGTCGATCCACGTAGCCGGCTCCGGCGCACCGACGGCGCCGCGCAGCGTCGTTTCCGCAGCGTGCATGTTCATGGCATGGCGCCGGCAGCGATGAAGGCCAGCGCGCCGGCGAGCGCGAGGTCCTTGGCGAAGGATGTTCGCTCCGCGCGCTCGGCAAAGTTGCGGTGGAAGACGATCGCCGTCGCCAGGCAGAAGATGCTGAGCGAAGCCGCCGCGAGCAGCGTCATCCAGCCGGCGAGGAGCGCGCCGCCGGCCGCGATCTCAAAGACCGCGACGAGGGGAAGAAGAAAGCCCGGAACATGTTCCTGCGCCATATGGGCAAGGATCGGTTTCGGTCCGGTAAGCTTGGTGATGCCAGCCAGAACGAAAAGCAGTGCGAGAAGTCCGCGCCCCGCCAGCGCGATCAGGTGTGCCGTCATGATGCCGTTCTCCGCATGTCTATTAGTGATACGAATATCACTAGAATGGATGTCAGGCAAGGCGCGCCAAAAGCGCTGGAAAAGGCCGTTTCAAGGGGCTAGAACCGTGCAGCCGCCACAGGTGATGGAAAAATCACATGCCGCCCCGCCGCGATCCCGATGCCACCCGGACCCGCCTGCTCGCCGCGGCGCAGAAGGAATTCAACGTCCATGGCTATTTCGGGACGGACACCAACCGCATCGCGCGGCGCGCCGGCTTTGCTCCGCAGACCTTCTATCGCCACTTCGAAGACAAGATCGCAATCTTCCTTGCCGTCTACGACACCTGGTGGAAGGCGGAATCGGCCGCGCTCGGCGATCTGCTCAGCAAACCGGCCGCACGCAGCGATGCGAAAAAGGCGGCGGCGATCGTCGCGCACTTCCACACGCGCTGGCGCATTTTCCGCCGCTCTCTGCGCCACCTCGCGATCGAGGAGCCGCGTGTGCGCGCCGCCCGCAATGCCGCGCGGCTTGCCCAGATCAAACGGCTTCAGATCAACACGCCGAAAAAGCGAAAGCTGAAGGAAATGGTTGCTGCCCTGCTGGCATCGGAAAGGATCTGCGATGCGCTCGCAGACGGCGAACTGGCCGATCTTGGTCTCAGCAAGGCTGTTTCGCTCGAGCTTGTGGCCGACAGGATGGCGGAACTCACGCGCAGAAGCACCTAGGTGGAACCGTTCGTGCCGTGATGCGTTCCCCCTGTGCACGAAGAGGCGACGTCCTCTTTCGCTGCACTCAGGAGACACATTATGACACTCAAGACGCTGATTTTGGGCGGAACGGCCCTATTGCTGGTCGCCGGAACTCCCGCCCTGGCGGACGAAAGCAACTACAACCAGAACTCCACGCCTGCAGAGCGCGTACAGACCAACGCGCTCAACAGCGATGCGGCCGACGCTGCGCGCGCCAATACGGCTTCAACCGCAGCCGCCCAGGAGGATTATGACGCTTCGCGCGCCGCCTATGAGCGCAGCCTGAACGACTATCGCGAGACCAAATCCAACTACGACAATGATCGGGCCCGTTACGATGCCCAGCGCGAGAACTATGATCGCCAGCGGGCGCAGCGCTGGAGCGCATTCCATGACCATGATCAGTTCCGCAATGTCGCTTCGCTGCACGAGGTCGATCTTGTCGGTCTGGCCGTCGCGACACAGAGCGGAGAACGGATCGGACGCATCCGCGCCGTGGACTTCGGCTCAAACGGCCAGGTTCGCCGCCTCTCGATCGAGGTGAGCTGGCGCCACAATGCGTGGGTGTATGCCGACGATGTGCGCTACGATCCGCGCAACAAGGCATTGCTCATCGATCTGTCGCGTGACCAGGTCGACCGCCTGTCGCGCATGCGCGAATTCAACTCCTGATCTGTCTGATCAGTGTCGAAAGCCGGCGCGCGTTGGCGCCGGCTTTTTGCGTTACGCCGCGATGATGTCGTTCAGTGCCTTGGTCCACGGGACCCAGCGATCATCGGGGCCGCGTATCCCGTCCCACAGCATGTTGTTGCAGACATAGCCGACGGCAAAGCCGCATTCGGGGTGCGCGAAACCGAGCCGTCCGCCGGCACCGGCATGACCGAACGAACCGTCGCCGAGCATCGGCTCGACCCTGCGGTTGAGCTCGTAGCCGAGCGCCAGGCGCTGCGGATCGGGATTGGGCAACTTGGCGAAGTCGCCCGGACTTTTGAGGCCGTCGGTCTGCGGCTTGCGCGCGCGTTCCATCGTCTCCCGCTTGAGCAGCCGCACGCCGTCCACTTCGCCGATGGTCGCGGCGTACATCCTGGCCAGCGAACGCGCGTTGCCGATCATGTTGGCGGCCGGGATCTCGGCGGCATGGCCCTGGCGCGTGTTGATAATCTCGATCGCCTCGTCCGTGGCGATCAGCATGTGCATCATCGCCTGCGAAATGCGCGAATCGACATCGATATTGAAGCCGGCGAGAAGGCCTTTCCATTGCTCGAGCGTCATCGTCGGACGATCGGTAAAGTGCTGTGCCACGCGGCTTTCCTCGCTTTCGGGAAGGCCGATCCAAAGCTCCAGTCCAAGCGGCTTGGAGATTTCGTCGGCGAGGAATTGTCCCGGCGTTTTTCCGGAAACGCGGCGGATCACTTCGCCGACGAGATAGCCGTAGGTCACCGCGTGATACATGTTCGCGGTGCCTGGTTCCCAGAGCGGCTCCATCGCCTCGAGCGCGTCGGTGCACATCTCCCAGTTCAGAAGTTCCTTCGCGCCGATCCCGCTTCTGGGCTCGAAGCTGTTCAGCCCGACGCGGTGCGACAGGAGATAGGAAACCGGAACGTTCTGCTTTCCGGCCTTGCCGAATTCCGGCCAGTACTTGGTCACCGGCGCGTCGAGATCGAGCAGGCCGCGTTCGCACAGCATGTGCGCCGCCGTCGCCATCGCGCCCTTGCTGCAGGACATCATCACGGCGATGGTCTTGTCCGTATACGGACGGTTATTGATCTTGTCGCGGCCGGTCCACAAATCGACGACCTTCTTGCCGTTGCGATAGACGCACAGTTGCGCGCCGCCCTCGTCGGCGATCTGGCCGGCGGCAAATCCGTCGCGCACCGCCTCATAGCCTTGTTCGACCGTTCCGCTGACTTCGTTCATGCGACGCACTCCCGGATATTGTTTTACTTTGTATCCATAGCTCTACGCTTCATACCAAATTCACGCGGCAATAACATGTGCCGATCAGTTCGTGATGCCGTGCGCGTCAAATGTTCCTGGCCGACGATGAGAACGGAAGAGCGATACGAATTGAGTGTCGTGTGACTTTGCAGTCGCACGCGCATTTTCGCGGCCGGTTTACGCAACGCTCCCCCAGTAGGTTTTTGAAATGCAAAGCCGATTGGGTGTCCGATGTATACTATACAGTATACATTATACGGCACTAAATTGAGTGACGGCATATATTGGCAAAACGCTCCAATATTTCAGTTGAAGCCATCGTCTCTATTTTCTAACTCTGCTCATTGACTTAACAAACGTGCCGGACGCTGCGCGAGCGGTTTGGCGAAGAAGAGCAGGGGAAGATCATGAAGCTTCGTGCATTGTTGCTAACCAGCGCTCTGGCGCTCTGCGTCACGCCGGCCTTCGCCGGCAGCAATCCGGGCTGGTACCTCGGACTCGGTGTTGGTTACGACCAGCTTGAGCCGGTCCATGGCACCACCAACATCCAGCCCTCGACCAAATTGTCGCTCGATTATTCCGGTGATGCCATCTATGTCGGCGCGGCCGGATACCGCTTTACGTCGGGCCTGCGTATCGAAGTCGAACTCGGCTACGACGCGCACGATGCGAACAAGGCCAATTCGCAAGGCTCTCCGCCCATCCTCAAGCCGATCCTGAGCGGCGGCACGGCGACCACGTCCGCGCTGCTCAATCTTGTCTATGACTGGCACCTTGGCGATCGCTGGGGCGTGTCAGTGGGAGGCGGCATCGGCGCTGCTGCGGTCAATCACTATGAGCATATCAATGCTCCAGCAGCTCTTTCCGGAACGCATACGGAGTTCGCCTGGCAGGGCATCGTCGGTCTGAACTATGAGGCGACTGACGATCTCGAACTGTTCCTGGACTACCGCTACCGCACCGACGAAGTGAATCATGATTTCAACGCCGCCGGGCAGCCCAACTTCATCAACGTTTTGCAGCAGCAGGAGAATGTCGTTCTGCTCGGGGTTCGCTGGGATCTCGGCCATCCCGCGCCGCCGCCGCCACCCCCGCCGCCGCCGCCCCCACCGCCTCCTCCTCCGCCACCCCCGCCGCCGCCGCCGGTGAAGACGTTCATCGTCTTCTTCGACTTCGATAAGGCAAACCTGACGGACAAGGCTGTCGAGGTGGTCCAGGAAGCCGTGCACACCGCCAAGGAAAACGGCTTCGTGAAGGTATTGGTCACCGGTCACACTGACACCGTCGGCTCGGACAGCTACAATCAGGCGCTGTCCGTGCGACGTGCGCAGTCGGTCAAGGATGAGATGATCCGCGAGGGTCTGGACGGTTCCGGCATCTCGATCGAGGGCAAGAGCTTCCACGATCCGCTGGTTCCGACGGGACCAGCCGTTCGCGAGCCGCAGAACCGCCGCGCGGTCATCGACCTGGGCGGCTAGGCGCGAGCAAAGCCATACGAATGACAAAGGGCGGGCCTCACGGTCCGCCCTTTTTCCTTGGCTCGATGATCGGACTGAAGAGACCGTACGGGGCCCACCGACCGCGAGTCGCGACGCGCACATGAGGGCCGATCGCATTTTGAGTCGCGTGTTTGAAGACTTGTGAGGGCGCCGCAGAGTGCGTCCAGACGCGCAGCTGCGTGGCGGAGTCGGAGGCTGCGAACTCTGCCTGGAGATGAGGTTCTTGCCCGCACTCATTGCGCAGTCGCGAAAAGCCTTTATTAATCTAGATCATGTAGGTCGCACCCTGTCGCACCACGAGGCGATTTTGGCGGTGCAACAAGCCAAAACCGGCGATCCACAGGACCCTCAAAAAATCTTGTTTTTGCTGCGTTTTACCGTTTGACACGCCGGATAGGCCCGCCTATACACCGCGCCCACGCCGAACGCGGGTGACGAGCTTGCGGTCGGCGTTGTTTCTGACGGAAGATGGAAGTTCGCCTTCCGGCGGGGCTCTTTGACATTGTGATAAAGGAAGGGGAACGTGGGCGGCGGCTCGGCCAGCCACGCTTCGAGACTTTATGTCTTGAAGCTAACTAATCGAGCTTTCGTTGATAAAGCTCGCGTTCTTCTGCAAGACGAAATTGTTAAATGTTCGGTTGTTTCGGAGCTGTGACGGCGCCGAGACGACCAAACCCTAGTCAATCAGTTTTGCGAACAAACGCGAGAATTGAGTCAGCGAGAGTTCAGGATCATAACTTGAGAGTTTGATCCTGGCTCAGAACGAACGCTGGCGGCAGGCCTCAAACATGCAAGTCTAGGGGACGTAGCAATACGTCACCGGCGGACGGGTGCGTAACACGTGGGAATATACCTTTCGGTACGGAACAACGCAGGGAAACTTGCGCTAATACCGTATACGTCCTTACGGAGAAAGATTTATCGCCGAAGGATTAGCCCGCGTTCGATTAGCTAGTTGGTGAGGTAATGGCTCACCAAGGCAACGATCGATAGCTGTTCTGAGAGGAAGATCAGCCACACTGGGACTGAGACACGGCCCAGACTCCTACGGGAGGCAGCAGTTGGGA
>Ga0265325_10001547_pt1 | contig 16052 bp, 15 predicted proteins | sample 41420metaG_FD_202090 | JGI IMG/M metagenome (GOLD analysis project Ga0265325, IMG submission 202090) | Rhizosphere microbial communities from Carex aquatilis grown in University of Washington, Seatle, WA, United States - 4-14-20 metaG | ecosystem: Host-associated > Plants > Roots > Rhizosphere...
ACCGCGTAGCGTCCGTCTGGAGTTGCCTGCACGTCCACATAGATCTGGGCGATGTCTTTCTTGTCGGCGGCTCTCCATCCCGGGATCGCTAGTACCTCGCTCGCGGGATTCTCAGTCCACCATTCTCTTATCCGCACGAGAGGCCAATTCCCGCTTGTGTCCGAGTCGAACACCAAGATGCTTTGATCGGGCGCAACACGCAAGGAGAAGTGATCGCGAGAGGCCAATCCGGGGATCGGATAATGGGAATATGTGCCGCGCGATCGTGAGATCGGCAAATGGACTTCCCTGGCGAGTTCAATCCCCGTTTGGCCAGAAATGAACAACACAGGGTGGCAGATAGCCACTATCGACAACCCGCGCAGTAATCTCTTTCTGAATCGGCCCGTAAACTCCATGCCGGCGATTGTAGCGCGCGCCCTGTTTGGCAGGGCAGGCTTTGGATGGGTCGGCGCTGGCGCCCAGGCGCAAAATCGGCGGGCTTCCGCCCAATTCATTCATGATTCAACTTTAATGCTTCCAGGCCTTCGTTTGAGTTTCACAGTTGTTCAGAGTGCGAGGCTGCCGATGCGGATGGCGGTGTGTTCGCAACTCAAACGAGGACGGATTCGTCATTGTAGTCAGGAACAATTTGTCGTCCGGTCGGAAGATGAGATCCGGTAAGGGCCAAGGAGTTTGCGAAATGCCTGAAGTATCCAGCAATTAACTCTCGAACGATTCTGGTTCGCCCGGATCTGTGCAGTTGCCGCGGACGAGTGCGACTGCGGGACGCGGGCTTAAGGTCGCCGTTGCCGGCATCGTCGTGACGCTGTTTGTTGTTCCCTTCTTCTTGCACCTGAGCTTCGGCTGGTACATGGTTTCTGTCATCGTAACGGTCATGATTTCCGTGCTCGCGATCCAGCTTTACATACGGGCGAGGAAGTTTACCGCGGTAAGTGCGGAGCAGGTGCTTGCCGCCGATCCCAGACCGCCGGTGATTTACATGCGCTCGTTCAAGGACGATCCGGCGGCGGCGATGCCTGTGCTTTCAGGGCCTCCCGGATGGGCGTTGCTTTTCCCTAAAGAGCTTGTGACCGAAGAGGAGATCGTGACGAACATCCTGAATGGCTTCGGTCCCACAGTGACGATTGGCCGTCCCGGGGAAGGTCTGCGCGAATTGGGCGCGGCACGTTTGTACGTGAGTGAGCACGAGTGGCACGAGAGGATCGGCACGCTGATGCAGAGCTCGAAGCTGGTCGTGTTGCGCCTCGGCCAGACGGAAGGCTTCTGGTGGGAACTGGAGCAGGCGATCGGAAAGATGCGGCCGGAGCAACTGCTGGTTTTTGTGCCGTTGGTTCGCGACAAGACGGTTCGCGAAACCATACGCCGGCGTGCAGAGGCTGTTTTCCCGAAGCCACTGCCAGAATTTACGCGCAGCGACAGTCGGGTAGCCGGCGTCGGGACTCTGCGAGGAATTCTCTATTTCGATCCCGACTGGACCAGTCATTACATCGACTTGACGCGCCGCATATGGACGCTGAAGACGCTGCCGCGTTACCTGGGATTTGGCAAGCCCTCGGCAAAGCTGAAATATGCACTGCAGCCTGTATTCGTGAATCACGCAGTTCAGTGGACGCCTCCGCCGGTGCGTAAGTTCGCGACGACGCTCGTTGGAATCTGGTGCGTGGCGGCGTTGTCGATCGTGGTGATTCTGATTATTGCCGCTCTTTCGAATTAGGGCGGTTCCACATCGAGTCCCGAACGGCGGCTTGGAAGGTTGCTGATTGCCGTTCTAGGATGGAACCTGCGGATTCGAACTGCGCGCAGCGAAAAACGCAACAGAGCGGCCAAAGGGACGGGCAAGTATGGTTTCGGCGACGGAGATTGTTCGGCTGCAGGACCGGCTGACGCGGGAGTGGCATGAGAAGCCAGACGCGCCAGTGGGCGGATTGTCTTCAGGCCCCGACGGCGAATGGCTGAGGCTGGTGGCGCAGCAGCATCGGGCAAACTTCGACCTGTGGCACATTGAGGACAAGGCACGGACTCCCGGCGCGAGCGATGCGGAGATTGCCCTGGTGAAGCAGGGCGTGGATGTGACCAACCAACTGCGCAACGACCTGATTGAAGAGCTGGACCAGAAGATGCTGGCCTGGATGGAAGCGCGGGGGCTGCCGAACCCGGCGGCACCGCTCAGTTCCGAGCCACCGGGAATGATGATCGACAGGCTGTCCATACTGGCGTTGAAGATTTATCACACGAGAGAAGAGGCGGAGCGGAAGGACGCGCCGCCGGGCCACGCGGAGCGGAATCGGGAACGGCTGGCGATTTTGGAGGAGCAGCGCGGCGACCTGGCGGGATGCCTCGAAACGCTTTGGCGGGAGACGATCGACGGCACGCGGCGCTTCAAACTTTACCGGCAGTTAAAGATGTACAACGATCCCACGCTGAACCCGGCGATTTACGGAAAGCGAGCGTAAGCGGCCGGACATGTGCTGGCGAGGACGCCGGCGGTACAATCAGACGGCGAGGTTCAGCCGGTCTCGGCAGAGACCCATTGACTGAGGGCGGGGTTCTGCGTATAAACATGGCCTAAGTAGCGTTGTTCCTCAAAGATGGTTCCCCGCAGGGCAAGAGCAGGCGCTTGGGGCAAAGGAACGCGCGGTTCGGGAAAACTCATGACGCAAGAGGCACGATCCGCGGCGCCCAGCCGCAAGAAGACAACGCCGGCGGCCGGCAAGACCGACGGCCGCGGCCGGACCAACAACGATGCCGCCGTTCAGCACTACCAGGCTGCGGTTCAACTGCTGCAGCAGGGCAAGTACGAAAAGGCGCTGGGGCTGCTGGAGAAGCTGCTTCCTGAAGCGCCGGCCGAAATCCAGGACCGCTGCCGGATGTACATCGTCACGTGCCGCAGGCAAATGGAGAAAGACAGCCGTTTCTTCCCCACGCCCGAGGAGCACTACGACTACGCCATTTCGCAGCTGAATACCGGCTACTACGAGGAAGCGCGCGAACAGTTCAACAGCATTCTGACCGGACATCCCGATGCCGATTACGCGTTTTACGGGCTGGCTGTGCTGGAGGCCATTACGGGGCGCGTTCAGGACTGCCTGAACAATCTGGCACGGGCGATTGAACTGAATCCGAAGAACCGGCTACAGGCACGCGTCGATAACGACTTCCAGAACATGGTGGACGACCCACGCTTTACCGAGTTGCTTTATCCTGAAGTTCCGTAGGACATCCATTGAAATCTGACAAGTCAAGCGGTGACCGCGCAGGGGCGCAAAAGCGCGAGCGCGCCGTGTCGTCTCCCATTCAGGGATTGCGCGTGGTCGCCATGGGCGGCGGAACGGGCCTATCGACTCTGCTGCGCGGGCTGCGCCGGCATGTGTCTGCGCCGGGACAAAGCCCCGATGCAACGTGCGCGATCGCGGATTTGGCGGCGGTGGTGACGGTGACGGATGACGGGGGGTCGTCAGGCCGGCTGCGCCAGGACTTCAACATGCTGCCGCCGGGCGACCTTCGCAACTGCATGGTGGCGTTGAGCGAGGAAGAGGATTTGCTGTCGCGGCTGTTCACGCATCGGTTTCGCGGCGGAAACGGGCTGAAGGGTCACAACTTCGGCAACCTGTTTGTGGCGGCACTGACGGAGATCACGGGCGATTTTGCGCAGGCAGTGCAGCTGGCCTCAAAAATTCTGGCGACGCGGGGACGCATCTACCCGGCGACCACCGTGAACGCCACGCTGGTGGCCCGAATGGACGATGGCACGGTGGTGCGCGGAGAGACGAACATCACGGCGAGCAAGCGACGCATCGTGGAGTTGACGCTGGATCCGCCGCACCCCGCTCCGCTGCCGGAGACCCTGGAGGCGATCCAGCGTGCCGATTTGATCACGGTCGGGCCTGGTTCGCTCTACACTTCGCTCATCACGAATATATTGGTCGACGGTATCCCCTCTGCATTGGGTACGGCGAGCGGGATTCGCGTTTTCATCTGCAACCTAATGACGCAGGCCAACGAGAGCCTGAACCTGACCGCGTCGGAGCACATTGAGCGCATCTACGAACACGCGCAGACACAGATCTTCGATTACGCCATCGTGAACACGGGGCAGTTTTCACCGGAGACGCTGTCGCGCTACGCGGCCGAGGGCGCGGCGCCGATTGTGCCCGACGTTGAACGCATTGAGGCGCTGGGTGTCCACTGTATCAAGGGTGATTTTGCCAGCGAAGGAAACGTCGTTCGACACGCTCCGGATCGAGTGACAGATGCGGTGATGAAACTTGCCACCGGCGGCGCGTCTCATAAGAATTAAGCGGGCATGCGATTGGCAAAGCCCGCGGAAGCAACGTACGATTTAGCCAGCGGATCAAAATAGTCGGCCCCAGAGTTTGTACCCACCCTCATGGAGAAATCTTGTGAATCTTAAGCGATTTTTGCCCTTGTTGTGCCTGGCGATTGCCATTGCACCCTGCTCTTCGCAGACGGCCTCGACCACAACTGAGAACGTCACCCGCGCCACGCTCTCGAATGGGATGCGCGTGGTGATCATCTCCAACAAGCTGGCGCCGGTGGTAACGGTGGAGGCCAACTACCTTGTGGGGGGCAATGAGACGCCCGATGGTTTTCCCGGCATGGCGCACGCGCAGGAACACATGGCCTTCCGCGGCTGCTCGGGCATGACAGCCGATCAGACCGCGGCCATCTATGCGCTGCTGGGCGGCGAAGACAACGCAGACACGCAGCAGAATATTACGCAGTATTTCACGACCGTGCCAGCGGCCGATGTGGAAGTGGCGTTGCGTGCGCAGGCCGCTTGCCTGAACGGGATCGACGACGCGCAGGCCCAGTGGGATGAGGAGCGCGGAGCCATCGAACAGGAGGTGCAGCGCGACCTTTCAAACCCGACCTACAAATTCATCAATCAAATGAATACCGCAATGTTCGCCGGAACGCCCTACGCGCACGATCCGCTGGGGACCAAGGCGTCGTTCGACGCAACGACAGGCGCGATGTTGAAGGAGTTCTACCAGAAGTGGTACTCGCCTTCGAACATGGTTCTCGTGGTAGTGGGCGATGTAGATGCGGCGAAGACGCTGGCCGAGATCAAGCAGCTCTACTCCGCTGCTCCAAGCCATGCGGTGCCCGCGCTGCCGGCCATCGATCTTCAGCCCTTCAAGACCGACAGCTTCACGATCGACAGCAATCTGCCTTACGTGCTCGGATTTATTGCCTACCGAATGCCGGGCACCGATTCGCCTGACTTTGCGGCAGCGCAGATTCTTGGGGACGTGCTGGCGAGCGAGCGGGCGGATTTGTATGGAATGGTTCCCGCGGGCAAGGCGCTGGCAGCGCAATTCGGATATGCCGAGGCGTATCGCAAGGCCAGCGTCGGGTACGGAGTTGTGGCCTTGCCGGCCGGCGCCGATGCCGCAGGCCCGATGAAAGAGATGCGGCAGATCATCGAAAAGTACGCGACCGGCGGAGTGCCCGCGGACCTTGTTGATGCCGCGAAGCGGAGCGAGATCGCGCAAGCGGAATTTCAGCGCAACTCAATTCCGGGATTGGCAGACGTATGGTCGACCGCCCTGGCGGCGGAGGGCCGCAACTCGCCTGAAGAGGATGTGGACGCGATCCGCAAAGTGACGCTGGCCGATGTGAACCGGGTGGCAAAACAGTACCTGCTGAACACGAATACGATTTCGGCTATTTTGAAACCTGCTCCGAATGGCGAGGCGGTTGCTGCCAAGGGATTCGGCGGCGCGGAACAGGCGACATCCGCGCCTACCAAGCCTGTGACGCTGCCCGACTGGGCGGCAGGCCCGCTGGCTGCGATTCAAGTGCCGACAGATTCCCTGGCGGTGACGGATATGAAGCTGCCGAACGGAATCCGGCTGATTGTGCGCACCGATCGGACGAGCCCCACCGTGACCTTGTCCGGAGCGGTGAAGCACAACGCCAACCTGCAAACGCCATCAGGCGAGGACGGTGTGGGCAGCGTGCTTGGCGAACTCTACTCCTATGGCTCCCAGACCAGGGACCGGCTCGCTTTCCAAAAGGCACTGGATGACATCGCGGCCAACGAGAGCGCCGGTTACCGGTTCTCGCTGAGCGTGCTGAAGGAATATTTCTCGCAAGGCGTCGAACTGCTTGCGGATAACGAACTGCATCCGGCGCTTCCTGAAGAAGCCTTCGAGATTACGCGCGGCCAGATAGCGCAGTTTGCAGCCGGGAATCTCTGGAGCCCCGGTTATCGCACCTCGCGCTCATTGAATCTGGCGCTCGTTCCATCGGGCGATCCGATTTTGCGCGAGACGACGCCGGACACAGTTTCGAAGCTCACTCTCGATGAGGTAAAGCAATTCCATGCCGCCACGGTACGGCCGGATTTGACTACGATTGTGGTGGTTGGCGACATCACGCCGGCTGAAGCCCGCACCGCGATCGAGAAGTGGTTCGGTGACTGGAAAGCGACGGGCCCGACTCCGAACACGACGCTCGCTGCGATCCCGGTCAACAAGGCGTCTGCGGCGAATGTGCCCGACAACCAGGCCGTACAGGACACGGTGACCCTCGCCGAGCAACTCAACCTGAACCGCTTCGACCCCGCGTATTATCCAATCGAGCTTGGCAACCACGTGCTGGGCGGCGGGTTCTACGCCACGCGTCTTTATCACGATCTGCGCCAGCTGAATGGGTATGTCTACACCGTGAATGTGGGTCTCAATGCATCGAAGTCCAGGGCGAGCTATTCGGTGCAATACGGGTGCGATCCGCAGAATGTATCAAAGGCCCGGGACCTCATTGTCCGGGACCTTGAGCAAATGCGGACTCAGGCGGTCTCAGATGCCGAACTGCACCAAGCCAAGGCGCTGATGCTCCGGCAGATTCCGCTGAGCACCTCAAGCGAGGATGCGGTAGCGGGAGAACTGCTTGGGTATGCCGAGATCGGCCTGCCCCTTGACGAGCCTGTGACGGCAGCGAAGAAATACATGGCATTAACCGCCGACGATGTGAAGAACGCGTTTGCCAAGGAGATCGATACCGGCAACCTGGTGCAAATTGTGCGTGGGCCTGCGCCGCAGTAAGCGGATCATGGTGCGGCCGAGTCCGCGAGATTTCCGACCGAAGATTCACAATCGATTGAAGAAAGGTCTGTCCTGCGGACGGGTGTTTGCGCTAGATTCGAAGCACGTGCTCCGCAGTCCTGCTGCGCGGCAAGGAGGAAATATGAGCAAGACTCGGATTTGGATGGTGGTGGGCTGTTGTTTGTTTGCCTTGGCGGCGAGGGCACAGGGACAGCGAAAGGCCGGCCTTTGGCAAGTGACCAGCCAGATGAGCATGAGCGGAATGCCGAATATGCCAGCGATGGGTTCGCACACGCAGCAGGTTTGCGTGACGCAGGCAATGATCGATAAATATGGCGGCCCATACTCGAATCCGCAAAACGCGCAGTGCCAGGTGACCAATGTGTCGGTAACCTCGACCGGCATGAGCGCCGACTTGAGCTGCACGGGACGCACGACCATGACGGGTACAGTAAAGACGACTTTCGTGGATGCGAACACGACAAAGACGACGATGCTGATGAATATGACTATGGGCAATGGCCAGGCGATGACGATGACCATGGATGCAACTTCGACTTATAAGGGGCCGGACTGCGGGAGCGTGCAGCCGCTGGCGATGCCGCCGAGCCAGTAGACGAGATGGGCACGCGCTGGCGCGCGGCTCACGCTTCGATGGTGCGCTTGAGCTGGCCGCAGGCGGCGAAGATGTCGCGGCCGCGCGGCTGGCGAATGAATGCGTGAATTCCCTCACCCGCGAGTGTGCGCCGGAACCGCTCCGCGGTTTCAGGGTTTGGAGTTGAGTAGGGGATGCCCGGCCCGGAATTCCAGGCGATCAGATTCACTTTAGCGGGCAGGCCACTGCGGCGCACGAGACGGGCTAGCTCGCGCGCGTGCTCGAGCTGGTCGGTGACGCCACCGAGCAGAACGTATTCAAAGGTGATGCGTTCGTGCGGACGCAGGCGGATAGGCCGCACTGCATCGATGACCGCCGCGATGGGCCATTTGCGGTTGATGGGCATGATCTCTGCGCGAACGTCGTCGTTGGGCGCGTTGAGGCTGATGGCAAGCTTGGGCCTGACGTCGTTTGGCTCCTCTGTGAAACGCTCGATGCCGGGAACGATGCCGGAGGTTGAGACCGTCATGCGCTGTGGACTGAGGCCAACTTCGCGGACGAGCAGGCGCACAGCGGCCATGAAGTTCTCGTAGTTGAGAAACGGTTCGCCCATCCCCATGAAGACAAGGTTCACGCGGTCGCGACCGACGCGAACACTGTGGCGATCGAGAACAGCGACGACCTGCCCGGCAATTTCGCCCGCGGTGAGGTTGCGCTGAAGGCCGAGTTTGGCCGTGAGGCAGAACTGGCAGTTAACGGCGCACCCGACCTGCGAAGAGACGCAAATCGTGGCTCGACGCCAGGATTTCGTTCCGGAGGCGGGTTCTTCGTCCGTCGTGTCGCCAGCCTCGCCGTCGTCGCCTTCGGGCATCCAGACGGTTTCGACGGTTTCGGGCTTCGGACCAGAGCAATGAACCAGATAGCGTTCAGTTCCATCGGCGGACTGGAATGCCTTCACGATCTCCGGACGACCGACCTGCCAGCCCTGTGCGGCGAGTTTCCGGCGCAGATCCAAGGATAAGGTCGTAATCGAGGAAATGTCTGTAACATACTGATGATACATAGCTTCTGCGATTTGATTGGCGCGCCATGAGGGCTCCCTTTCCCGCGTCAGAACCTCGGCCAGGGCTGACGCATCCAATCCAAATAGAGGACAAGATAGCGGGTCAAGGCTCCCTGGGGCCGGGGTGGGCGGATCAATCGGTACGAGTTGATCGGGATTTTCGGGCACAGGATTTTTCTGGCACAGCTTTGAGCATCATAGCCGTTGGCACTGGCGGCGGCCCAAGAGCGCAACTGGGTTCCCGGCTCGGAGCAAGACAGCCCTTGAGGCTACGATTGGCCTAAAATCGAATCTCTACGAATTTTCACAGGATCAAGATGAACCCTGAGCGAAACCTTCGCCGGACTGAGTTGCCGAACGGCCTGATTGTGCTGACCGAGCGGATGGAACACCTGCGTTCGGTGGCCATGGGGGTGTGGATCAAGTCAGGGTCACGCTGTGAAAGCGCGGAAGTGAACGGCATTTCGCATTTTGTAGAGCACATGCTCTTCAAGGGAACAAAATCGCGTTCGGCGCAACACATTGCCCGGGAGATGGATTCGATTGGCGGCAACCTGGACGCGTTTACCAGCAAGGAAACGATCTGTTTCAATGTGAAGTCGCTTTCGGACCATGTCCCCATTGCACTGGATGTGCTGACGGATATGGTTCTGAATCCCACGTTTGCCGTGCCAGACATTGAGCGGGAGCGCGGGGTGATTCTGGAAGAGATCAAGATCGACGAGGACAATCCCGACGTGCTGGTGCACGAGTTGTTCACGCAGAGCTTCTGGAAAGGGCACCCGCTGGGCAGCCCTATTCTTGGAACGACGGAGACAGTAAGGCGGCTCGGCCAGCAGCAGCTTTTCGGGTACCACGGCGACCGCTTTCACGGCGGAAACATGGTGTTCTCCGCGGCGGGAAATCTGGACCACGACCAGTTTGTAGAAGCCGTGGCGGCAAAGTTCTCTCCGCTCGCTGGCGGCAAGGCGCTCAGTGAGCTGTCGGCGCCAGAGCCCAGCGCACGGATTATTCTTCGCAACAAAAAGGCGTTGGAACAGGTACAGATCTGCCTGGGAGTTCCGGCGCCGCCGGTGGCGGACGACAGCCGCTATGCGACGTCGATCCTGAACACAGTGCTGGGCGGCGGCATGAGCTCGAGGCTATTTCAAAATATCCGCGAGGAGCGGGGATTGGCTTATTCGGTTTACTCCGACATGAGCCCTTATCGCGATACGGGAAACTTCTGTGTCTATGCGGGCACTTCCGCGGGCAAAGCGCTGGAGGTGGTGGACCTGATTCTGGCCGAGTTCCGTAACCTGAAGGAGAACCTCATCAGCGATGAAGAATTGACCCGCGCCAAGGATCAGCTGAGGGGAAATATTCTGTTGAGCCTTGAGAGCTCGAACGCGCGTATGGCAAACCTGGCGCGGCAAGAGATGTACTTCCACCAATTCTTCTCGGCCGACGAGATCATTGCGCGCATCAACGAGGTGACTGCGGCACAAGTGCAAACGATGGCGCAGCGGCTGTTTGAGCCGGAGCGAATCGCCGTGACGCTACTGGGCCGCCTGGACGGAGTGAAGCTGGGCCGCGCGCGGCTGGTGTGCTGAAGAGCAGCTTCTAGCTGCTAGCTACTAGCTGCATCCCATCGGAGCTGACTTGCGTGGCAGGCCGAAACTCTCTCGCTGCAGCCTTCCCGTGGTTTGTTTTTGCTGTCCGCCAGACTCTAAAAGCTAATGGCTAGAAGCTAGCGGCTGGAAGCTACCTTTCGAGCGGTCTATTTCCCAATCGCGTCTATACGTTGTAGCATCTTGATAGAAGGCCGGTGAAAGCCGGCCTGTTTCACGAGGCTTTGGGAACTCCATGAACAGTAAGTCCAGCCGCTCTCGCGCGCGCCGTGTTTTTTCACCCAATGGCTTCACATTGATGGAATTGCTGATCGTGATGGCGATTATCGCGATCCTTTCTCTTTTGGCCATCGCCAGCATCAGCGTCTACACAAAGAGAGCGAATGCCTTGTCCGCGGTTAACTCGCTGCAGAAGATCGTGCAGGCGCAGATGATGTATTCGGAGTCATACCCCGCCAACGGGTATGCCTGCACTCTGGAGGCGCTGGGAGGAGACCCGCACTCCGGACCCCCAAGTCCGACAAGCGCGCAACTGCTTCCGTCGGATCTGGCGTCAGGTTTCAAGCAGGGATACGAGTTCAGCCTTGCATGCAGCGACAAGGTGACGGCCAACAACGTGGATCGCTTCAACAGTTTCACGGTCACTGCCAAGCCGCAGTCGGTGGGGAAGACAGGCGATCGAGGCTACTGCGACGATGAAACTGACCAGATCAAATTCGATCCCACGGGCGGCGTAAACTGCACGCAGATTCTTGGCCAATGACGATACGACAATTCAAGATGAGCGGCGGCCCGATGTTGGCCGCCGTTTTGTTGTTGGCCGCAAACCTCCCCGGACAACAGAATCTGCCCTCTGCACATGACCAGGCGCAACGCGTCGACCGCCATTACGACCAGTTGCAGTCGTTGAAGGCCGGGTTCAGCGAGAGCTATTCGGGGCTGGGAATGACGAAGACCGAGAGCGGCACGCTCTTCCTGCGCAAGCCGGGGCGCATGATGTGGCGTTATAGTTCGCCGCAAGGGAAGGTTTTTCTCCTCGACGGAAAATTTGCCTGGTTCTACACCCAGGGAGACGCGCAGGTACAGCGCATCCCGGCGAGCGAGCTGGACGATCTGCGCTCTCCGCTGCGCTTCCTGCTGGGCCACACGCAGCTTGAAAAGGAGCTGACCGGCCTGGTGCTGGCTTCAGCTCCCAATGGCTGCTTTACCCTGAGTGGCCAGCCCAAAGGCCAGGAAAAGCGTGTAACGAGGTTGACGCTCACGGTGACGCGCGACGGCACGATCACGGGGATCGAAGTGGACGAGCCCGACGGAGCAGTTACCCAATTCACGTTCACAGACGAGCAGCCCAACGCGGAGATTCCAGCCGAGACGTTTCACTTCACTCCGCCAGCGGGCATACCGGTAGTGGATGCGATGCCGCCGGTGTAAAAAGGCAGCGTCCAGCTTTTAGCTGCTAGCCTTCAGCTCTCAGCCAGTAGCTCGCAGTCAGAAACAAGTGACCTGTTCCCTTTTCCGGTAGTTTCTATAGTCTCTCCGTCCCGGTCTTTCTGTTCCTGGTTCGTCGGTCCCCTCATTCCCGTTTTGTGGTCATCGACTTGCCCGCACCTTGTCACAGGTGCTCGTGACTCAGCGCACCGACGCCGTTTTGCGCGGGATTATCCTTCGGCTAACTAGAATCTGGGCTCCTTTTCCATTCCCTGCCCCCGCGGGACCACAAGGAGTGCTCCAATGCACAACGCTTCGTTCGAATCAGTCTTGCGCAAATGCCGCGACCAACGCGCATCTCGCTTCCTCGCCGCTTGGTTTCTGATTATTGTTACGCTGCTGTTCTGCGCCAGCGGAGCGCCGGCCTGGACTCAAGATGCAAAACCAGCACCGGATGCGACGCCCGCGCCCGATGCAAAACCGGCACATGATGCAAGTCCGGCGCACAATGAAGCTCCACAGCTGCCGCCGTCCTCTCCATCTCAAGGCAAGGCTCTCGTCTACATCTATCGGGTAGGCAAGGTTCTCGGTTCCGCATTTCACGACCATCTCTACGTGAATGGCGTTTACCTTGCCTATCTGAAAAACAACGAATATGCGTGGATCGAGGTGGATCAGGGCACAGTGGTTGTGACCGGATTCCCGGAGATGTACTACAGCGGCGGCATTGCCATGTCAACCTACGCTGCAGTCAAAAACACCACGAAGAAGGAGAACGAGAGGATTCGCATCGAGGCGGTGGCGGGCAAGACTTACTACCTGAAATGGACTTCGTCGACCATGGCCACGGGCATTAAGGTTACGCTCGTGGACCCTGAGGTCGGAGCCAGGGAGATGAGCAAGCTGCATCTCTCCAAACCTGTCGAGCAGCCAAACGACGAGAAGAAAGAAGAGCCCAAATAGGTTCCTGGGCTTTCTCTCCAAGACTGGGCTCAACAGCGGCAAAAGCAGAGTAGACGCGAGGCGAATACAAGAAGCCCGTCGATGGGGAATTGGTGAAGCTGAAGGGTGGGCCGTTAGCGGTGCCTGCTGAATCATGTGTTCCCGCGCAGCCCCGCAGAGCGTGGCCCGTGCCGGCAAAATGAGCCTGGCGAACAGCGACTCCCGGCTTACTTGCCGGGCTTGGCGGGGGCGCTGACTGGAGCAGAACCGCCTTCGAGCACCGAGTGCGAGCCCGAGGAACGTACAAAGAGCACCACAAGGCTGATCGATGTGCACATGAAGATGATCGCCGACCAAGTGGTGAGGCGCGTGAGCACGTTTGCCGCGGCGCGGGGACCGAATGCGGTCTGCGAACCCTGACCGCCGAATGCCCCCGCAAGATCGGCAGAGCGGCCCTGCTGGAGCAGGACGACACCAATCAGGAAGAAGCACACGATCACGTGCAGGATGACGATGAAGTAGAAGAGAATCTGCATTTCTTAAGCTGCTTTCCATGCGCGCCAGGAGGCCTGAATGAGGACGAGGGGCCCTGACGCAAAGATCTTTGGTGCGGAAGAGGGGACTTGAACCCCTATGCCTTTCGGCGCCACCCCCTCAAGATGGTGTGTCTGCCAATTTCACCACTTCCGCACGGCGGTGAACCCTATAAGTATAGCAAAGACAATGTTCAGCGCGAGCTGGAGGCGGTCGAGCCCGAGGCCGCCCGATTCTTTCCGGCCTGAAGGCCAAATCGAGGATAGCGCAGAGTTCAGGGGCCTCAAGGCCCCTGCTCATTCCTGCCGCATGCGGTCAGGTCCCGGGTGCTGCGAGGCGCTCCATCCAGCGCGCGAGGGCCTGCTGGTCTGGCGAGCCGGCGGCGTGAGCGGCGTGCACATTGCGGCGCTCCTCGGGCTTGCGATTCTGGCTCAGTTTAAATTTGCCTTCGATGGTCGCGATGGGGATGCGAAAACCCACGATGCCCATGAGCATGGTGCTGCGAAAGCCATCTGGCATTGCGCGCCAGTGTTCAATGAAAGAGGGCTCATTCGCGGCGATGAGATCGGCGAGGAGGGCCTCTTTGCCGGGGTTGTCTTCAATGAACGATAACGTGCCGCGGGCATGGATGGCGATGTAGTTCCAGGTGGGGACAGAAAGCTCCTCTGTGTAGAGTGTTGGGGAGACATAGCTGTGCGGCCCCGCGAAGACAACGAGAGTTTCGTGGCCGGCAAGGGCGCGCCAGTGCGGATTCGCCTTGGCAAAGTGGCCCTCGATGACGCCGTGCTCACCTTCATCTTTGATGACGAGCGGAAGGTGAGTCGCGGTGGCGCTTTGTTGAGCGGGCACGCCTGAGAGCGGGCCGAAGAGCGTGGCGAAAGAGTGCTCGCGCATGGCTTCGAGGAGTATGGCGCGATCGTAAACGAGATTGAATTTGGGCGAATACATGGTTGGTTCATGCGCTGAAGCGGCAAACGGTTTTCGTTGTCAGGATACCAATGCATGCCAGCGGGCGTTGGGCTTGGATGGGGCCTCACTGCAGCACATTTGGTATAGACTCATCGCAAGCCTATGCGGACAGTTTTGTTGTGCGCACTGCTTTTCGCGGCGATTCCGGCTCACGTGTGGGGCCAGAACTCAGCCGGTCCTTCCTCCACTATGACCAAAAGCAAAACGCTCACGCCTGAGGCGGTTCATCGCTCCGCCATCGTCATCGACACGCATGCCGACACGCCTCAGCGCTTCCTTGACGAGCATTTCGATCTGGGCGATCCGCTTGGCCGCGGGGATTGGAACCTGGAAACCGCGCGCAAGGGAAACCTGGGCGCGGAGTTTTTTTCGATCTGGGTCGATCCGGTGCGCTTCAAGGGCCAGGATGCGCGGCGCACGCTGGAACTGATCGATGCCGTGAAACAGCAAGTGGCGAAACACTCCGACCAGATGGAGTTGGTGACTTCGCCTGATGGAATCGAGCGCGCGCAGCGCGAACACAAGATTGCAGCGCTGATGGGGATCGAGGGTGGCCACTCCATAGAGGGCTCGCTGGGGCTACTGCGCCAGTACCATGCGCTCGGCGTGCGCTACATGACGCTGACGTGGGCCAATTCGAATGACTGGGCCGACAGCTCCGGCGACATCAACGACGCGACCGTACCGCACACCAAGGACGGCTTGAGCGAGTTTGGAAAAGATGTGGTTTACGAGATGAACCGGCTGGGAATGATGGTAGACGTTTCGCACGTCTCGGATAAGACATTCTTTCGCACGCTGATCATCTCGCGTGCGCCGGTGATTGCGTCGCACTCTTCGGCACGGGCGCTCGACGACTCTCCACGCAACATGACGGACGATATGCTGCGCGCCATTGCGAACTCCGGCGGGCCGGATTCGAAAGGTGGCGTGGTGCAGGTGAATTTCTACTCTGCATTTTTATCGCAGGACTACCGGAACGCGCAGAAGGCGATGGAGCCGGAGGTAAACAAGGAAATCGAAGCACTGAAGGCGAAGAACAAAGCCGAGGGCAGAGAGACGACGCAGGCGGAGATCGACAAATTGCAGCGCGCGGCGGCAGATCGGATTCCGCGGCCGCCTTTCTCGGTGCTCATCGATCATATTGACCACATCGCGAAGGTGGCGGGAGTGGACCATGTGGGGCTGGGATCGGATTTTGACGGAATTAACGGACAACTACCGCAAGGGATCGATTCGCCTGCCGATCTGCCGAAGATCACTGCGGCGCTGATGGCTCGAGGCTATTCGGCAGAGGACTGCCGGAAGATTCTGGGTGGAAATTTGCTGCGCGTTTTCCGCGAAGTGGAGGCGGTATCGAAGACGCTGCAGGCGGAGGAGCGGCCGCGGATTGTAGAAAGACAGTGATCAGTTGTCAGCGGTCAGTTTCCTGCTCCGCGCAGCGTTCTATACTGTTGCCCTGCTCGATCAGCTCGTCCTGGAGGCTCCGCAATGAAACTTTTTGTTCCCATTCTGGCTGCCGTTTTTGCTCTGCCAGCGCTTACCGTGGCGCCAGTTCTTCGCGCTCAGGATGAGAAGCCTGCTGCGAATTCCGACGGCGCCGCGGCGAAGAGCACGAAAGCTTCAGAGCCGGCGCCGCCCCCCGATTCGACTACCCAGGGCACGATCGATGCAGGCGGGCAGCATGTTGCGTATACCGCGATTGCGGGTGCCATCACGGTGGGCGCGACCGACACTGACGATGCGCAGCTTGGGCCGGACGGGAAGCCCCTACCGGGAACGCAGCTCGCGCTGAGCGTGCCGAAGGAGCCGGCCGACGCACCGCCAGTGGCGCACAT